>Ga0070707_100000417_pt1 | contig 42073 bp, 39 predicted proteins | sample KBSK5502metaG_FD_65468 | JGI IMG/M metagenome (GOLD analysis project Ga0070707, IMG submission 65468) | Corn, switchgrass and miscanthus rhizosphere microbial communities from Kellogg Biological Station, Michigan, USA - KBS K5-50-2 metaG | ecosystem: Host-associated > Plants > Roots >... | reverse complement strand
GGGAATGCCGCAGGCAGTCATTGATAAAATATTCGATCCGTTTTTTACCACGAAAGAAGTTGGCAAGGGGACCGGCCTCGGACTCTCAACCACACTCGGTATCGTAAAAAGTCATGGCGGGTTTATCTCCGTTTACAGCGAAATAGGAGAAGGCACGACATTTAAAGTCTTTGTGCCGGCCGAGCTAAGCGAAGGCGTTGCCCGCCAATCCGAAATGTCTTTCGAGTCGTTGAACGGACAGGGCGAATTGATTCTCGTGGTAGACGATGAAGAAACCATCTTGCGCGTGACAAGCATGATTCTCGAAAGCAAGGGATATCGCGTCATTACTGCTCACGATGGCCCGGACGCGGTCGCAATTTTTGCCCGAGAAATGAATTCCATCAAGGTGGTACTTACCGACATGTCTTTGCCTTTCATGGACGGTGTAGCGTTGATTCGAAGTTTAAGAAAAATGAAACCGGACGTGCCGTTTATCGCTTCCACCGGCCAAAGTGTTCGCGCTCACGCGCAAGAGCTCGACAAGCTTGGCGTTAGGCATCTGCTCAGCAAACCGTACGATACGGGAAGGTTACTTGAAGTGTTACGAGAGGCATTGGCGTCACAACGGTAGTGAGCCCACCGTCAACTCTCCTAACCAACGGCTAGTCTTTCCTACGCAGCTAAGTTTTCCCTAATCGCAGGAGTACGCGTGCCGCGCGGAACTGCGCGCGTGACGGAGAAAGCGAAAGTGCCGACGAGGAGTCACTGTTACTCATCGTCTGTGGAGGCGGCGACAAAATCGCGTCCCGTAGGAACTTCATGGCCGCTAACGATTTAAAAATGCTTTTAGGCAGCGCAATCAAAGCATATCGAACTTCGCTTGGTATTTCTCAAGAAGAGCTGGCCCATCGAGCGGGCCTACATAGAACATACGTCTCGGATCTTGAGCGTGGCGCCCGCAATCCTTCCATCGAGAGCATCGAAAAACTCGCGCGCGCCTTGCGCATTTCGGTAGCAAAACTTTTCCAAGCAACCGCCAGCCTCAAAGATTGAAATGTTGTCTTCAAGCTGCGGCCGCTGATGATGTGTTGACAGTTTCGGAGCAGCGCGCAGCATTGCGGCTTGATGCGATTCGAAAATCAGGCCGCGATTGTCACCGGAGCGGGGCGGGGGATCGGACACGCGATCGCTGTTCGGCTCGCGAGCGAAGGCGGGCGGGTGGCGTGCGTGAGCCGGAGCGAAGAAAACGCCAAGCGCACGGCGGATGAGCTAAATATGTTGCGCCCGGACTCGGCGAAGCATTACGCCGTTGATGTCGCCGATCACGCCGCCGTGCAAAAAGCCGGTGAACAAATCCTCAAGGATTTCACCAAGATCGATATCCTGGTGAACAACGCCGGCGTCACGCGCGACGGACTCGCGATGCGGATGTCGATCGAAGATTGGGACACAGTGATCAATACCAACTTGCGCGGAGCGTTCAATTTCACGCAATCAATTCTTCGCGCGATGATCAAACAGCGCAGCGGACGTATCATCAACATCACGTCTGTCATCGGTTTGATCGGCAACGCCGGCCAAAGTAATTACGCCGCGAGTAAAGCTGGATTGATTGGGTTGACGAAATCGCTCGCGCGTGAATTGGCGAGCCGAAGTATCACCGTCAACGCGATCGCGCCCGGATTCATTACCACCGACATGACCGCGGGTTTGTCCGACGAAATCAAAAAGACGATCCAATCGCAAATTCCGCTCGGCAAAACCGGGACTCCGGAAGACGTTGCGATCGCGGTGGCGTTTCTCGCATCGGCCGAAGCGAATTACATCACCGGCCAGGTAATCTGCGTCGACGGCGGAATGGTGATGTGATGCTTTTGTAGCGGCGGTCTATGACCGCCGAATCTTCGTAGTCCGGCGCTCACAGAGCGCCGCTACAGTTATGCAGCAGCTTGTCCGTGCTCCGTTTCCTTCGACGTAGCCGACATCGAAAAACCGAACCGTTCGCAGTACTCGGCAAATCCGTTCATTCCCTGCAATCTGAAGTAAGCGGTGTCGTATTTGTGCGCTCCATTGCTCTGCGAATTTTGTTGGGCGAGCACGATTGCCATTCGCTCTTGAATCTCGCGCGTGAATTTCCAACCGAAATGCTCGTAGACGACGCGCGCGGCGGCGATTGGATCGCGCCGAACATCATCGTAACGCAAATCGCAAACACGCTGCACCGCCAATTCATCGCGCGAGCGCAGGAAAGTTTTCAGTGCTTGCGCCCAATAACTCATCGCGTCATGGCCGATCTGGATCGGATCGACATCATCGCTGAAAACGCGGCGCAAAATCGTTACCAGGCTCGAGACCGAAGCGACCGCTTCAATCGGATCGCGATGAATTTGCACGAAGCGCGCGTCAGGATAAGTCGACAACAGCGCGGGCGCCGCGAACATGTGCGCTGGAGCTTTGAGCACCCAACGCTCGCCCGATCTGCGAAACTGCAAATGTTGAAGTGAGCGGCGATGAAATTCGTAAGCCGGCCGCAGATCCTGCCCGAAAAACCACGCTCGATATGACGGCACGTTATACATCGTGTCGAATTGATCGCTCATGAACGTCGGGCTCATCAGCGATACGCACTCCTGCGGCAATTCCGCGCCGGTCGCGTGAACGCTTTCAAAGGTCGGCGCGAGCCAGCGCAACATCGCGAGATTGCGTGAAGCCTGACGAATTCGTTCTTCTCGATCTTTCTCACTTGGCGGCGAGGGCGACATCACTTCCCACGTCAGCGGCGCGCGATGCGCGGGATCGGCCGCGAGCAAAATGTGCAACAGCGTCGTTCCGCTCCGCGGCAGACCGACGATAAATAATGGTTCGCGGATTTTTTGTTGTCCGATCTCGGGAAAAATCTGGCGATCGCGCGCAAGCTGCAGGCGATTCGATAAAATCCGCACGACGTCGCTCCGCAGTGCCATTTTCCCGATGACATTGAGCTTCGCTTCGCGGTGGCACGCTTCGAGTAAACGCGAGAGGGCTTCGAGAAATTCCCCGTCGCCAAAATCTTCGAGCCCGGATTGACGCTTCGCCTTTTCAATCAGCCGCTCGGCCGAGGGCGATGTCGATCTAACGCCCACTCGCTCGAGAGCGGCGCCCAATCTGTTCAAAACGCGGATGGGAATCGGAGCGCGAGTTTGCTCGGCGGTGGTGGCAGTGCGCATCACAGGAATATATCGTTGTTGCACGTCGTCATGAGCGCAAGTGCCAACTCGTGCGGTTGCGTGACGCACCCGGACGCTCGATGATTCAGGATGGCGACAGAGAAAGCGACGTTTGGGGCCGGCTGTTTTTGGGGCGTAGAAGAAACATTCCGCAAACTGAAAGGCGTCACATCGACCGCGGTCGGTTACGCAGGGGGCACGAAGGAAAATCCGAGCTACGAAGATGTTTGCAGCGATGAGACCGGCCACGCTGAGGTCGTCCAGCTGGAGTTCGATCCTAAGGAAATCAGTTACGACCAGCTTCTCGATGTTTTTTGGTCGAACCACAATCCGACGACCTTGAATCGACAAGGTCCCGACGCCGGCACGCAATATCGCTCAGCGATTTTTTATCATTCGCCGGAACAAAAAGCCGCCGCCGAGAAATCGAAGCAGAGACTCGGCGAAAGCGGAAAATTCAATCGCCCGATCGTAACCCAAATCGAGCCGGCGCCGACATTCTGGCGGGCGGAAGAATATCACCAGCGCTATCTCGAAAAGCGCGGCCAGTCGCACTGCGCGATTTAAAACGATGGCCGGCGAAGTTGTCCGAACGAAAAACTTCGCCGCCGACGCGGCCAACTTCATTGTCGATCTTGCTCACAAGGCATTGGCCGAGCGCAACGAGTTCCGGATTTCACTTTCGGGCGGCAACACGCCGCGGCCTGTTTATTCGGAAATCGCGCGGATCGCAAAAGATTTTCCGTGGGAACGCGCATTGATCACGTTCGGTGACGAGCGCTGCGTCCTGCCGGACGATGAGCAAAGTAATTTTCGCATGGCGCGCGAAACTTTGTTTCTGCCGGCGAGTATTCCCGAAAAATCGATCATGCGCATGCGCGGCGAGATCGATCCAAACCTCGCGGCCCAGCAGTATCAGGACGATGTCGATCTTCTGGCGACCCAGCGCGGCGAACAGATTTATCGGCACGATCTGATTTTGCTCGGGCTTGGCGATGACGGTCACACCGCGTCGTTATTTCCGGAGACGGCCGCGTTGAATGAAATGAACCAGCGCGTGGTCGCGAATTTCGTCCCCAAACTAAACACCTGGCGGCTGACGTTCACCTTCCCGCTGATCAATCACGCGCGACACGTTTGTTTTTTGATCAACGCGAAGAAGAATCAAAAGCTTATTGAAGCGGTGATCGCGGGCGATCAGCAATATCCCGGGGCGCGAGTGAATCCGACTAGCGGCCGGGTGACTTGGTTTTTGGGGCTGTAGCGGCGCTCTATGAGCGCCGATTCGGCGGTCGCAGACCGCCGCTACAAAATCAGTACTGCTCGCCTTCGTCCGAAGTCGGAGTGACGCGATCGTCGATTGCCCAGACGTGCAACATGACCGCGCCCCAATAGGGAACCAGCATCAGAATTCCCCAACCGGCGGACGCGATTGCAGCAATAAATGCGAACGCAATCGCGGTTGGTGTGATTAGAAACATGATGAACGAGCCCATGGCGCGATGACCTTTGTAGATATGACCGAGTCCGGGAATGATGCTGAGCAAAATCGCCATTGCGTCGCTCGCTTTCGGCTCGGCCGGTTTCGTCTGCTCGATCGTCCAATCGCAATTCGTGCACGCGGTCGCATTCTTCGGCAGGGTCGTTCCGCAAAACGGACACTGCATCGTGTCCCAACTGACGACTTCGGGTTGAGGCGGTGCGTCGGTGTATTCCATTACAATTGAATCGCAGATGAAACGTGACCATTGCCTGTGATTTCGTCAAGATTGGAAGTTATCGATTGAACAGCCCGCCAATGCCCACGCTTTCTGAAATTGTCGAATACGCCAACGATTATCTGCGTGTTCGTGAAATCGAGGATTGGCCAAATGCGCTAAATGGTCTGCAGATCGAGAATTCGGGACGAGTGACGAAGATTGGTGCGGCGGTGGATGTTTCGACGCGCGTGCTGACCGCCGCGGCGAAGAAAGATGTCGATCTTCTCATTGTCCATCACGGCTTGTTCTGGCCGGGATTGCAGAGCGTGACCGGTTCGTTGCGGCGGCAATTGAAGATCGCGTTTGAAAACGACATCGCGCTCTACAGCGTGCATCTCCCACTCGATCTGCATCGGAAAATCGGCAACAACGCGCAGTTGGCGTCAGCGCTAGGATTGAAATCATTCAAACCGTTCTTTGAAGAAAAAGGCTCGATGATAGGTGTCCGATCGAAATTTTCAGGATCGCGCGACGATTTAACGAGAAAACTTCGGAAAGTTTTGAAAGGATCAGTGAAGACTTTCAACTTTGGTCCGAAAAATCCAAAGAATGTTGGGATCATCACCGGCGGCGCGGGCGGAGAAATTTATCGCGTGGCAGCCGAGTCCGAGCCGGACTGGCAGTATATCGACACTTTCATCACCGGCGAAGCGCCGCACTGGGCTGCGGTCGCGGCGGAAGAACTCGGAATGAATCTTATCCTTGGCGGTCATTACGCGACCGAAACGTTTGGCGTCAAAGCGCTCGCGGCGCATTTGTCGGAGCGTTTCAAATTGCCGTGGGGATTTTTGAACTTCCCGACGAGCTTGTGATTGAACTACGAACGACGTCGCGCTTGCCCTATCGCCGAGCGTCGAAGCTGATTTGCCTTCGCCAACGCTTTGTCAGCGGCCTGTTTGTTTCCGGAAATTCCTTCGGCCCGGGAAAGTTGGAACCACGCAGCGAATGAATTTGGCGCGACCGCGGTCGCGTGGCGCGCATAGTCGAGACAATCGCCTTTGCGTCCAAGTTTCTCGGCGCATGCGCTAAGACCGATCCATCCGATGTCGGCGTTCGGATTCAAACGCGTGACCTGGCGAAAATCCGACATGGCGCCGCTGACGTGATTCTGGGCGGACTCGCTCAAAGCCAATCCGACATAAGCGAAAGCAAAATTTGGCTCAATAGAGATCGTTTTGTGAAAAGCGTCCGCTGCTTCGGAATAACGGCGGACCACGAGCGAGAATTGTCCGTGGAGCAATTGCGCGCCGGCGCTTTTTGGATAACGCGACGCGAGCTTGCGCGAAACGGCGTAGGCGCTTCCAAAATTCATCGACTTCGCTGCATCGGTAATTTGTTTCACCATCGGATCGCGCGACGCCGGATCCGTCTCGGTCACCTTTTCCGGCGGCGGCAATTTCTTGATTAACTGATCGACCGAGGCGTTTTCAGCGCGAGCGATTGCGACCACGGCCACGAGAAGGCCGATAACAAATAGTTTCGGATGAAAGATTGAGCTCATGAGCGCGAACTTAATTACGAGTTCGGCGTGGAGGTTGCGAGTGGATGTATTGCGCCGCCGCCTTCGCGCCAAAACTTGCGATTATGTGGGCAACTGCTAGACAAAATAAAATGTTCTCCAGAACGCTGAGCATCATTGGGATTGTTATCATTGGTTTGTATTCGTCTGCGGCGCGGGTTTCGGCCGCCAGTTGCGTGTGGAAAGTTACGACCCGCGACGGCCATGCGCTTTATCTGGGCGGCTCTTTTCACGCCTTGCGTCCGAGCGATTATCCGCTTCCGCCGCAATACAACCGCGCGTTCGATGCATCGTCGCGCTTGGTTTTTGAGGACGATCCGCACACTGCAAAAGCAGCTTTCGCCGACTTGATGAAGGCCGGACAGTACCCCAAGGGTGACAGCTTGAAGAACCATGTCGATCCGCGGACCTATGATTACGTTCGCCGGTTTTTTGGACTGCGAGGCGTGCCCGAAAGTAAATTCGCCAAATATCGGCCATGGATGATCGACATCCTCTTAAGCGCGCCACCGCCGGAATATTATCAATTGGGAATCGAACGTTTCCTGCTCGGCCGCGCGAACAAGAGCAATAAGTCGGTGTCCGGATTGGAATCCAATCGCGAACACAACAACGTCTTCGTTGGTCTGAATGACAAGCAAGCGGAAACGTTGCTTCTGACTTTGTTTATCAATGCCGGCCGGGAAAGCGGACACAGCTTCAATATTTTTCAGGCGTGGAAACGCGGCGATGCCGAAGTGCTCGCGCGCACGACGCGCGATTCGTTCCGCGACTTTCCGTTCATGGCCGATCGATTGCTCGACCAGCGAAACAAAAACTGGGTACCGAAGATCGAGAACTATCTTCAAACCGGTCAGGTTTATTTCGTGGTGGTCGGCGCGGCGCACATGGGCGGCGAAAACGGTCTCCTCTCGTTGCTCAGAGCGCACGGATACGACATTCAACAACTCTGACGACGCGTCTGAACTTTTTGCTTTTGTTAATTCCCAGACGTTGTTCTTTGTTCGCCGATGGCTGACCAGCCCGAGCGAGTAAGCACGCGCGCGACCGGCGTCGTCGGGATCGCAGTGATGTCGTCGCGAATTCTCGGACTTGTTCGCGAGCAGGTTTTTGCCGGACTCTTCGGGGCCACGCGCAATCTCGACATTTTTCTGATCGCGTTTCGCGTGCCGAATTTGTTGCGCGATCTTTTTGCCGAAGGAGCGCTTTCAACCGCCTTCGTCACGACGTTCTCAAAAAAAATCGCGACCCAAGGCGACAAGTCCGCATGGCAACTCGCAAATAAAGTCGCGACGTTGACTGCGATTTTTATGAGCGCGGTCACGCTTATTGGAATTGTTTTCTCGCATCAGATCATCGGAGTGATCGCCCGCGGGTTCGCTGCCGACGAGCGAGCGATGACCACGCTGCTCACGCAGATCATGTGGCCATTCATCTTGCTCGTATCGCTCGCGGCTCTGGCGATGGGAATGTTGAACGCGAAACACGTCTTCGGAATGCCGGCCATGGCTTCGACGTTTTTCAACATCGGCTCGATCGTCGCCGGCGTTGCGGTCGGCTGGTGGTTCGATCCGCATTTCGGAGCGCGCGCGCTGATTGGATTGGCAATTGGAACGCTGGTTGGCGGCGCGTTCCAGTTTTTGGTGCAATTGCCGACATTGTGGCGAGTCGGGTATCGCTTTCGACCGAACTTTGCCTGGCGCGATTCTGGCGTGCGAACAATTCTCGTATTGATGGGGCCCGCGGTGATCGCCGCGAGCGCGGTGCAGGTCAACGTGCTCGTGAACAGCACATTCGCCTCCTACTTGGAAAAGGGCGCGGTCGCCTGGCTCTCGATTGCGTTTCGGCTGATGCAATTGCCGCTCGGCATTTTTGGCGTGGCAGTCGCGACGGTTGCGCTGCCGCTCGTTTCAAAAAGCGCTGCCGTCGGAAACATTGCTGGATTTCGTTCCGCGCTCGCTCACGGGTTGCGCCTTGTTTTTTTGTTAACGATTCCGTCGGCGATCGGTTTGTTCTGTCTGGCACGGCCAATCATCGCGGTCCTATATCAGCATGGTCGGTTCACCGCAGAAGCGACCGCGCAATCTGCCGCCGCATTGCAATTTTACGCGATCGGACTGGTCGCATATTCGGCGGTCAAAGTTCTGGCTCCGGCGTTTTACGCACTCGATCGGCGTTATTTGCCAATGCTGGTCAGTTTATTCTCGATCGCGGTCAATTTTGGACTGAACTGGCTGTTTACGTTCCACCTCGGGCTTGGCCATCGTGGACTGGCGCTTTCGGTCAGCCTCGTCGCCATCATCAATTTTCTTCTTCTATATATAATGATGGGGCGCTACGCCGGCGGACTGGAAACCGGCTTCCTCGTAAAGACGTTGGGCAAAGTGCTCGTGGCCGGTGTCGCACTGGCCGGGCTCTGCTGGCTGGCTCTCCAATTTCTTTTTGGCGCAACACCGCTGCCGCTTTGGCGGGAGATTGTCGATCTAACGATCACGATTGCGCTCGGTGTCGTGATCTTTTTTGGCGCGGCGTATCTTCTGCGCGTTGGCGAAGTGCACGACGTTGTCGATCTTGTCCGGCGAAGATTTGGCCGGACAGCTCAACCAAGCGCCTGATTCAAATCATCGATCAGGTCATCGGCGTTCTCGAGACCGATCGACAATCGAAGCAAGCCCTCGGGCGACGTCGTGACCGGACCTTCGATGGACGCGCGATGTTCGACTAAACTTTCCACTCCACCCAAGCTCGTCGCGCGCGTAAAAATTTTCGTGCTCGTGCTGACTTTCATCGCCGCATCGCGTCCGCCTTTCACTTCGAACGAAAGCATCCCGCCGAACATCGACATTTGTCTGGCCGCGATCTCGTGACGGGGATGCGATTTCAACCCGGGATAGTGCACGCGCTCGACTTTTTTGTGACTCGCGAGAAACTCCGCCACTTTGGCAGCGTTCTCCGAATGTGCGCGCATTCGCCACGGAAGCGTGCGCATCCCGCGCAAAATCAACCAGCAATCGAAAGGCGAGGGGACGGCACCGCCTTCGTATTGAATCTTGCGGATGCGTTGAAATAATTCGTTCTCTTCTTTCGCAACCACGATGCCGCCGAGAACGTCACAATGACCGCCGAAATATTTGGTGGTGGAATGGAGAATGAAATCCGCGCCAAGCTGAAACGGTCGCTGAAGAGTTACGGCGCAGGTGTTATCACAAACGCAAGCTGCTCCGACTTCGTGACCAAGCTGGGCAATCGCGGCAAGATCGACAATCTTCCATAGCGGATTCGATGGCGTTTCCGTCCAAACAATTTTGGTATTTGCCCGAAGACCTTTTTTGACCGCGTTAAGATCGCTCATATCGGCAAAATCAACGTCGAGTTTCCAGGGGACAAAGATTTCGCGCAGCAATCGGGTGATGCCGTAATAAGCATCCACATGTGCGAGCACATGATCGCCGGGCGAAAGGGCCTGGAAGATGGCCATCGCTGCGCCGGTGCCGGAAGCAAATGCAGCTGACGCCGCGCCACTTTCCAGTGCGCTAGCTCCTTCCTCGAGCGCCTGGCGGTTCGGATTGTTGTTGCGGGTGTACATGAATCCGCGCGAATAAGTGCCTTCGACGTCGCGCTCGAAAGTCGTGGAAAGATGAATTGGCGCGGAAACGGCGCCGGTCGCGGGATCGATTTTGTGGCCAGCATGCACGGCGAGAGTTTCGATTTTCATGGTCGAGCGAACGTTACGGATTAGCGGGTGATTGTCGATCTTGCGCCGGATACGATTTGACGCGAGGATTTTTCAGCGCAAATAGCATCTGCGTTTTTCCGCGGATGCTCTGATCCCGCTCTCGCTCATGACGATTTACGACGACGAAGTATTTAAGATGGCCTGCGACCAGTTTCAGGTCATCGCGGATTATCTCAGCATCGACAAGAACGATCGTGAGCGGTTGATGTATCCGAAGCGCGCGGTGGCGGTCACGCTGCCGGTGCACATGGACGACGGAAGCACGAAAACTTTTCAGGGGTATCGCGTCCAACATCACCTGACGCTTGGACCGACCAAAGGCGGGACGCGATTCGCGCCGTCGCTTTCAATGGGCGAGACCGCTGCCCTCGCGATGTGGATGAGCTGGAAATGCGCGCTCGCGAATTTGCCTTACGGCGGAGCGAAGGGCGGCGTGGCGTGCGACCCGACGAAATTATCGCGCACTGAGCTCGAATCCGTCTCGCGCCGTTACATGCAGGAAATGATTCCATTCGTCGGACCGCACACCGATGTGATGGGTCCCGACATGGGAACGAACGAGCAGGTCATGGCGTGGTTCATGGACACGTATTCCGTTTATCATGGATACGCGGTAAACGAAATCGTGACCGGCAAACCGGTCGCGATCGGCGGCACTGAAGGCCGGCGCGAATCGACCGGTCGCGGCGTTGTTTATTTGGTCGAGCGCGCAATGAACATGTTGAAGATCGATCCCGAAAAATGCACCGCGATTGTGCAGGGATTCGGCAATGTCGGTTCTGTCGCTGCGTTGTCGCTTGCTTACAAAAGCGGCGTCAAAATCGTCGGCATTAGCGATGCCTATGCCGCGATTTACAATCCCAAAGGGATCGATATTCAGGCGGCCGAGGAGCACGTTTTGAAAAAAGGAAACTTGCGCGCGTTTCACGAAGCCGATCATGTCGATCCAAAGGAATTGCTCACGATGCCGTGCGACATCCTCGCGCCCTGCGCGGTCGATCGCGTGATCAACGGTTCGAACGCGGACAGGTTGAAATGCCGGATTCTCGCCGAAGGTGCGAACGGTCCGACCACGCCGGAAGCCGATTTAATTCTGGAGAAACGGTGGGAGGAAGTTTTTGTCATTCCCGACATTTTGTGCAACGCCGGCGGCGTGATCGTCTCCTACTTCGAATGGGTGCAAGGTTTGCAAGCGTTCATGTGGAGCGAGACGGAAGTGACCGACAAACTTTTCCGGATCCTCGAGCACTCCTTCACCCAGGTGATCAAACGGGCGAAGGCGCACAAGATTGCACATCGGACTGCCGCGATGGCCATCGGCGTTGAGCGGGTAATGAAGGCCAAGAAGATGCGTGGTCTGTTTCCGTGACGCGCAAGAGATCTTGTTCGGCGCAACTTTCTATAATTGACGGCGTGGCGGGTCCGGCTACAGGCGACGGATTCGATTCTCGCGTTCTGATTTTCACTGGTACATAAAAAAGCCGCGCTGCGGGATAGAACCACAGCGCAGCCTCGTTCGTTTATTGAAGGACAAATCGTCTGTTATGCCGACCGCCTTTAGCGTCTTTCTTCGGCTTCATGTCACGAACTCTGATTTTGATTTTTTTCTTTGCTTTTTTCATTGTCTTTTTTTTGTTGTTCGCCGTTCGTGGCCGCCTTTAAAAGCAGCCGTTCAAGCGACAGATTGACCGCCGCCGCCTTGTTCCGCTTTCTGGATGGAAGAGCCTTGCACGGACGAGCCTTGCAGAGACGAGCCCTGCAGGGACGATCCCTGATATTTAAAGCCGCCGCCTTTGGCATCTTTCTTCGGGTGCAGGTCACGAACTTTGATGTTTTTCTTTTTTGATTTCGCCATACTAGCTTTCTTGTTTTGGGTTGTTTGTTGTTGTGTTTAATGCGTCAGTGACGCCGAACAACAATTGACGCCCGCCAGTGACGGTCTGTTTTGGGATGAGATCATCGAGGCGGATCAATTTTTCCTTATCACGCTTTGGCCGGTGACTTGTTGATTCGGCCGCCCGCGCATTTTTTTTGTTTTTCGGTGCACTCACTTCGAGCGCCTATTACCAGCATTCATGCCATAGTTGTGGCCTTGGCTGTGGTGATGAATTGTTGCTACTCCTGCTCAACCACTTACGCGCCGCAAGTTTGTATGGGTCGTAAGATGTCAGGCCAACAAAACGGTATCGTTTTGAGTCCCGCTGGCTTCACTGTTGAGCCGAACCGGTGGTTTCTTTTTGAGCCGCGTTTCGAAGATGCCGGGCAAGCGTTGCTCGGGAGATGCCAAGAAGCTTCGCCGTTCGTCGCTGATTCCTATTTGTTTGCTGATAAACAAAGTCGACATGCCGTCTTACCGCGCTGGCTAGAGAGAGATCCATCGTGGTTTGATTATCGCCAGAACTATTCGAATAAGTCGCCGGCGTTTCGCCGGTCTGTGACTTCGTTTTGTCCGATTCAAGATCGGGTGGAAAGCTTACGTGCTGAGGGAGAATCACCTCTCCATCGCAAAACAGGGCCATCGTTTGCGCGGTGTGACTCAGCTCGCGCAGATTTCCGCGCCACTCGTGATGAATCAATTTCTCCATCGCCTCCGGATGAATCGCGCTGATGCGTTTTCCCTCTTTCGCAGCCGCGATTTTTAATTCGGCCGCAATCAGGGCCGGCAATTCTTCCAAACGCTCCCGCAGAGGCGGGATGAGTAGGGTTAATCCATTGAGGCGCTGATAAAGGTCCTCGCGAAATTTTCCCTGACGGACACGGTCGCGCAGCGAGGTATTCGACGCACACAAAATACGCGCGTTTGAGTTCAACATTCGCTCCGAACCGAGGCGCTCGAACTCGCCGTATTCCAGCACGCGGAGAATTTTCACCTGGGCGAGGGGACTCATCTCGGAAATTTCGTCGAGAAGAATTGTGCCGCTATCGGCGAGCTCGAATTTTCCTTTCACGCTTTGTTGCGCGCCGGTGAACGCGCCTTTCTCATGTCCGAAGAGCTGGCTTTCCAAAAGTGTATCGCTCATAGCGGACGCATTGAAGGCGACAAACGGTCCCGACGCTCGCGCCGAGGAATTATGAACCGCGTGGGCCAGGAGTGTTTTTCCAGTGCCGGTTTCGCCGAGTAACACGACAGGCACATCCGATTTCGCGGCGAGAAGCGCGAGCTTCAAACAACGTTTCATCCCCGGATTATTCGTTATCAGGTCTTCAACTTTGAGACTGGAAAACGGGTGATCCATGAAGACGTCGATCTATTGTCGAATGTTTTCGCGCAATTGCCGGACTGGCTCGAACGCGTACTCCATCATCGTCCGCGTTCCGACGATGATGTGAGCTTCGCCTTTCATTCCGACGCGAAGAGGCATTGATTGTCCGCCGCTGCCGCCGATTTCTGTTTGTTCCAGCGAAGCCAGCGCCACGAAACGCGGTCCTTCGCTCGAGCTCACTGCCGACGGACTGATCCAGTCGAGCTTGCCCTTCAACACTCCGTAGCGTTGATAAGGAAACGCTTCGAAAAAATATCGAACCTTTTGTGCGACCGCGAGTTTGGGAAAACCCGCCTCCTTCAAAACGAGACGCGCGCGTAGTTGCGTATTTTGCTGAGCAAGCTGACAAAGAACCTGGCCCTGTTGCACAACGCTCCCGACTGATCGCTGATCGAGCGAAATAACAACGCCGTCATAAGGACTGCGCACGGTGAGTAGATTTTGCTGGGCGTTCTCGAGATCCGACTTCAACGCGGCCGTACGCATTTTGAGTTTTTGAATTTCAGCTTCGGCCTCTTCCCGCAGTCGCGCGTGATCGGTCTCCATCCGCTCGCGCTCGAGGTCGTTTTGCTGCAAGGTTCGCTGCGCCACACTTAGATCTTTTTCCGATCCGGCCAAATCAAGTTGTGTTTTGATCAGATCGACCTGCGAGATTCCGCCTTCCGTCGCCAATTTTTGCATCCGCGCAACCAGGTCACGGCTGGTCTTGGTGTGGTTTTCGCGGAATTTCACTTCGCTTTTTGCCTGTTCGATTTCCCCCAGTTTGATGTTGAGCTGCGCCTTGTAAGCCGTTTCGTTTCGCTCAAGACCTTCTCCCTTGGTCCGCAAATCTTCGCTTAAAGTCTTCAGCTCAGTGTCAAGCGTACGAATTTCATCCGAACGCAACACGAATAGCTCGTCGCCTTTTTTCACCGGCTGACCTTCATTGACTGAAACGCGAGTGATAACACCTTGATGCGCCGATTGGACCGGATCGGAGCCGCTTTCCGGCACCAAAACGAATGGGCAGCGGACTGTTTCGGGCAATTTCATCACGATCGCGATGAGAAGGATGACGAAAAATGCGCCCAGCAAAACCCAGGCGGTGCGCCGGATGATCCAAGGCGGCGGATCCTGTGGCAACATCTCCGACTCCAGTTCAATCGAATCGCGTTGCGTTGTTGGATTAATCATTGTGGATCTTTCATCACATGCCGAGCTGTTGGCTCGAGAGATAATAATAAAGGCCGCGCTGGGCGATGAGCTCGTCGTGCGTTCCAACTTCCGCGATGCTTCCTTTCTCAAGCACGACGATCGAATCCGCTTCCCGAATCGTGCTCAGACGGTGTGCGATGACTATCGTTGTTCGACCGGCCATCAATCGCCCAAGATTTTCCTGGATCGCTCGTTCCGACTCGGCGTCGAGCGCGCTGGTCGCTTCGTCAAAAATCAAAACGGATGGATTGTTGTAAATCGCGCGCGCAATCGCGATCCGTTGTTTCTGACCGCCGGAGAGCGCCAGACCGGATTCGCCAATTTTCGTTTCGTAGCCGAGCGGCAGACGCATAATGAATTCGTGCGCGGCCGCAGTCTGCGCCGCGGCCAGAACGCGATCGACGTTCGGTTCCAAATCGCCGAAGGCAATATTGCGCGCGATCGTTTCGTTGAAGATATGGTTTTCCTGCAAGACCATGCCGATGTGGCGGCGCACATCGCGATAGTTCAGGGATCTTAGATCGACATTGTCGAAGAGAATCGTGCCCGCAGTTGGCTCGAATAGACCGGCAATCAATTTGACGAGCGTCGTTTTGCCGCTTCCGCTGCGCCCGGCGAGCGCAAGCATTTTGCCTGCAACGATGTCGAGATTGATGTCCGCCAAAATATTTGGCGCTTCCGGTCCGCCGTATTTGAACGAAACGCCGCGCAATTGAATGCGTCCTTCCAAACTGCGCACTGGCACAAGACGCGAGCGATCGTGTCCCTGCTCGGGTTCGTGTTCGAAAATGTCGTTGAGACGATTGAGAAGGACCGAAGCGAACTGGAGATTGTCCCACACGCCGAGTGTGCGCAGGATTCCCGCGTAGGCCATCGCGGTCAACGAACTGAACGCGACAAACCCGCCGATGCTCAAGTTCCCGTGGATCACTTGGGTCGCGCCGACCCAGAGAAAGATCGCGGTTGAAAGCAAAGTGATGCTTTGCAAGACGCTGTCGTAAGACATGACGATGAAATTTGCCCGGAACATTTGTTTCGAGACTGAGAGAAACTCGTTCAGCATCGCATCGCGAAACGCGCTCTCGGCCGACGCGGCTTTGACCGCTTCGATGCCTTTGATCGCGTCGATCTGGTGCGAGCTGTATTTCCCCTGGCTTTCTTCGACTCCGGCGAAAAGCGGTCGCAACACTTTCACCGAAAAAATCATCAAGCCGGCGTAAAGCGGGGTGGTGATTAGAAATGCCAGCATGAGGAGCGGGCTGTAGATCGCCATCAACAAAATTGCGCCGACCAGATAAATTATCGCCAATACCGCACCGATTCCTTGTTGGACCGCGAATTGCCGAATCTGGCGCGCGCCATCAAGGCGACGTTGAATGTCGCCGGTTCGCCGGCTGCTGAAATAACTCATCGGCAGGGAAAGAAGTTTGCGGCTCAGAAAATCGAGCATTGCGGTGTCGAGTCGCACTGCCGCAAACGCGAGCAGATATTCCTGAGCGAGCGCCGAGAGTTGGACGAAAACAATCGCCGCGACCATGCCGAGCAAAATCGTGCGCAGTAATCCGAGATCGTTTTCCACGATCACTTTATCGACCACCATTTGGGTGAAGACCGGGAAGAGCAGTTGCAACACGCTCACCGCGACCGCGAGCCCGAAAACCTGAAGCAGGATCACCTTGAATCGCGCCAGGAACGGAACGATCCACGCGAGCGTCGCTTTGCCTTCAGGCGCTTGTTCGAACGCGGTCGTGTAATCGAAAAGCGCGGCGTAACCGGTCCACTTCGCTTCAAACTCGCGCCGCGAAAGTTTGCGCAAGCCAAGGGCCGGATCGGCAACGCGAACAAAATCAGGATCGACATCGTGGAGCACGATCCAGTGATCGCCTTCCCAGTGAACGATCGAGGGCAATGGCATGACCGGCAGATTACGGAGCGAAACTTTCAACGCGCGCGCGGCCAGACCAAGCTCGGTCGCGGTGCGGACGAGCGCTTTCAAACTCGTTCCGTCAGTCGCGGTGTGACAAAGCTGCCGAATGCGCGAAAGACTGACTTTCCGTCCAAAGTGGCGGCAGATCATTCCGAGACATGCCGCGCCGCAATCCATCTCGTCGATTTGCTGAATGTGCTCGATTTTCCGAATCCGCTTTCCGCCCTTGCGAAAATGTCCTTTCTCATCCGCAAATGGTTCTTCCTTATCCTTAGTTTCGATCGCGCCGCGTTCTTCATCGAGCGCGGTTTTATCGGCCCGGCGCGTTTCGGCGGGTAGTAGTTCTTCCGTGAAGTCGAGCGGGATTCGCGCTTCCGATTTCGCTTTGTAAAGCGCAATTCGTTCGCTGATCAACTTTTCGAAATCGGGAAAGCGGTTTCGCAAATCCCCGACCGCTTTCGGTTCGAGAGCGAGCAGTTGGCAATCAGTGAAGGCTTCCACCGACGCCGCCCGCGGCGCATTGTTCAAGATCGACAGCTCGCCGAAGAAATCGCCCTCGCGATAAAACGCGAGATTCATTTCGCGTCCGTTGCCACCGCCGCTGAATGCGCGGGCGCGCCCTTTTTCGATCACGTACAACGGTCCAGCGGGATCACCTTCGCGAATGATCAAATCGCCTTTCGCGAAGCCAATCGGCTTCAAATGATCGATCATGCTTCGTAGCGCGGGACCGGGCAGGCGCCCAAAATTACTGAACTGGTAAAGAAAACTTTGGACCGCGCGGTTGCGGCCCAGCATTTCGATGTAGTGCCGAAGCTCGGGCGCGCGGGCAACGACTCGGAGAAAATCATTGCGATCGATCCGCAACACATCTACCGCAGTGCTGCAACGAACCGTTGCCATTCGCTTTCCGCCTTCAGCGAGCGCGGCTTCGCCGAAACTGTCTCCCGGTTTCAGAACGCCGAGGGCGATCTCCTCGCCGTCCGGTTTGATTTTGACCGCGCGCGCGCGGCCGTGGGTCAAAATGTAAAAGGCATCGGCGGCATCGTCTTGTTCAACGATCAGATCGCCGAAGTCGTAGTGCTCCGGTTTCAACAACGGCTTGAGCGCGGCGAAATGTTCGTCTGAAAGAAACCGAAACGCCGAGGAGCGCCGAACCATCTCTGTGTCCTGCGTTTTCATTCCATGGACACACTTGCCGGCAATCGCAGCTCCACGTGATCGCGCGCGAGCGCGGAGAAATGTCTCTCAAGTAAGCGATCGCCGATTCGCTGGCGAACAGTGGCATCATTGAGGTTGGGTTCGGCTCTTTTTACGACGCGGTACAATTCGAAGCCGTCGCCGCGGGGAACTGGCTCGAGAAAATCTCCCGGCCGTACCGCCCAGAACTTTTGTTGCAGATCGTCGGGAATGTCCTGTTGATGAAACGCGACGCGGCGAAAAGGGTAGCGCGCTTCAGTCGCGACTTGTTCCATCGACATCCCGTCTTCCTGGATGCACATCAGCGCTTCTTTCGCTGCGTCGCGCGATTCGACCTCGATCACTTCGGCTTCGAACTGCGTTAGCGGCACTCGAAGCATCGCCAGCTGTTTTTTCTGCGCGTGCGAATTGAGAATCGTTTCGCGAGACTTTTGATACGCAGCCTCCATTGCGAGCATTTCTCCCAACCATTCTTCGTCGCGCTCGATTTGACTGAGCCAATCGGCCATTTTCGCCGGGTTGATCTTGTGACGCTCGAGAAACTCTTCTCGTTCGCGCGTGATCTCTTTTGAATCGGTGTGAGCGCGTCCATTTTCAGCCAGGGCCGCCAGCCGCCAGGTCAGTTGCTGGGTTAAGCGATCCAATTCGTCGGAAAAGATCAGATCCGTTATGAAAAGATGACGAAGCACATCCGGCGCCGAAGAAAGATCGACATATTCTGGTGAAATTTTATCGCGCAGCTCGGTTTGCCAATATTGGCGCGCGAAATAGTCGGTGAACTCTTCCAGAGTTAGTCCTCGTTCGCTCAACCACTGCTCGGTCTCTTCGGTGGTGATAAGATCATGCGTGTATCGAAACGCTTCCGCCATGTCCTCGACCGCGACGTAATCGAGTTCCAATCCTGATTCCCGGGCCCGTTTTTCGGCGACGACTCGGCAAAGAAATTCTTTCCACGACTTCTCGAGTTCGCCGCGAAATAGGGCGGCATCAATGACATCTCGTGCGTTGTATTCCCTTCCGTCGCAAGCACAGACAACAAGCGCGTCACTGGAAACTGATTGGATGGGGGCCATCTATAGCCTCGGGCCGCCGTTTATACGATTTTGGCCTAACAAAGTCGAGTCCGCCGTGGCCTCAATTGTGAGCCACCCGCGGTCGCCGCTAAAAACCTATGGACGTGGCAATTATGCAAACTGATTGACGAAAGGTCTCATCTCAATGTTCAGTTCTGACTATGGCACTCGCGGCTTCACTGCGCGCCTTACTCGGGCGCTCGATTGATTACGCCGGAATGTTTCCGCCCTGCAGTCTGGAACTCGAACCCGCGCTGCAAAATCAGGCCGAGTATGTTCGGTCGGCGGATTCGTGGATGCTATCGGCGTTTGTTCTGCCGATCGGGAAATTTGCCGATGCGGCGAAGCTGCTCTCGCAATTCGACCATCATCATCTGCTGCGCATTTCGGCGTTAGGCGGCAAAATCGAGAACGCGAAAAATTTTGCCGCTGAACTGGAGAACGCGATAGAGACAATTCGGGCGTTCCAAAAAGAGCGTGGCGACAAAGTCTCAGTCGTTCAGTTGGAGATGTTTCTTCCGGCCGATGTCGATCTTGCCGGATTAAACAAAGCCGCCAGCGCTATCGGAGATTTAAAGTTGCAAAGCTTTTGGGAAACATCGGCCGAGTCAGCCGAGCAAACGATCGCGTTGTTGGCGCGAGCGAAGCAGCCTTCGTTTGGTTACAAACTTCGGACCGGCGGCGTGACGACTGATGCGTTTCCGAGCTCGGTGCCAATCGCGCGCGCGATTCTCGCGTCTACAAAACATCACGTCCCGATCAAATTTACCGCCGGCTTGCATCATCCGATCCGGCAATTTCGCGACGAAGTGAAGACTGAGATGCACGGATTTTTAAATGTGCTCGGCGCCGGTGTGCTTTCGGCTGAGCATCATTGGGACGAAGCGCAAACAATCGAAATGCTCGAGGACCAGCGCGCTCAGTCCTTTGAGTTTCACGATACGGTTTTCGCGTGGCGCGATTGGGAAATCACCATCGATCGGATCAAAGCGCGACGGAAATTCGTGACTTCGTTTGGTAGTTGCAGCTTTAACGAACCGCGCGACGATTTGCGGGCGCTGAATCTTTTTTCGTAATGCCACTCAGATCGTTCATCGAAATTCCCGCTGACTCGCATTTCCCACTGGAGAATCTTCCCTTTGGGATTTTTAAACCGCGCAATGATGCGGCGCGGGTCGGCGTCGGGCTCGGCGATTACGTTGTCGATCTTTGCGTGCTCCAAGAAGCTGGACACTTCCCCGATTTGCAAGATCGACAAATCTTCGCGCGCGATTCGTTAAATGAATTTCTCGCGCTCGGAAGACCGGCTTGGAAAATAGTTCGCGAGGTTTTGCAGAATCTTCTCGCAGCCGACACGCCGACTTTGCGCGACGACAAAAAACTGCGTGATCGCGCTTTTCATCGCCAATCCGACATCGCGATGCAGTTGCCGGCAAAGATTTGGAACTACACCGATTTCTATTCCTCGTATCATCACGCGCACAATGTCGGGACGATGTTGCGCGGAGCGGAAAATGCGTTGATGCCGAACTGGAAATGGTTGCCCGTGGCTTATCATGGGCGCGCGAGCTCCGTGGTGGTGAGTGGAACCGAAGTGCGCCGGCCGAAAGGGCAAATCAAACCGCCGGACGTGCCGACGCCCGTTTTCGGTGCGACGAAAAGTTTGGATTACGAATTGGAAATAGCATTTCTCATTGGCCCGGGAAATTCGTTAGGCCAGCCGGTGCCAGTCGATCAGGCGCTCGACCACATCTTTGGCTTTGTTTTGATGAACGATTGGAGCGCGCGCGATATCCAGGCCTGGGAATATCAGCCGCTCGGGCCGTTTCTAGCGAAAAACTTTTGCACCAGCATTTCGCCGTGGGTCGTGACGATGGCAGCGCTCGAACCGTTTCGAAGGCCGCTCCTGAAGCAAGATCCGGAGCCACTTCCGTATCTGCGCGCGAAAAACGATTTCACTTTCGACATTCAACTCGAAGCGAAATTGCAAACCGGGAAGATGAAAAGCCCGCACACGATCACGCGGACGAATTTCCAGAATCTTTACTGGAGTGTAGCGCAACAGCTCGCGCATCACACCGTTGGCGGGTGCAATTTGCAGCCGGGCGATCTGCTTGCGAGCGGAACGATCAGTGGCGAAACCGAGGAATCGCGGGGTTGTATGCTCGAATTAACCTGGCGCGGCGCGAACGCGTTGAAATTGCCGAGCGGTGAAGAGCGCAAATGGTTGGAAGATGGCGACTCACTCTCCATCACCGGCTGGTGCCAGGGCGATGGTTACCGCGTCGGCTTTGACGAAGTTAGCGGGAAGATTTTGCCGGTAGCGTGATTGGCTTGCAGGCTGGCGCACATTTTTGCCACGCTCGAGGCATGAACGACGACGCCATCATCAAAGAATTGTACAAAGAATTGCTCAAGCCGATCTTTACCAACTTCCATCAGGAGGCCTTTGTCACTAAGCCAAGCCCGCAACAAAAGCAGCAGGCAGAGCAGAATTTTGCCAACGGTGTGACGATGGCGCGACAAGCGCGGGATCGTGCAATCGCGCTCTTGCCCTGAGTGTATATCGATCTAACGATGCAACCGTACGTGCCGCGTTCGTTTCGCTTTATCGAGTTATTAACGATTGGTGATTAGCGCATGAAGCTTTAGAGAGCTCCGATTCGTCCTTCTGCGTTTGGGATCTGTATTTGCAATCATTCGAGCGCGAAGCCTGGATCAAGCACGTCCTTCGAAAATCAGCGGCCCCGGATTTTGACGGTTATCTTTCCGAACAATTAAACGCGGATATCTGACTTCTGGCGCGATCAGTGCTGAACATGAGGGCGATGACGTCCCGAATCCTCCATGTCGATGACGATCCCGACATTCGTTTAATGATTTCCGCCTCCCTGCGAGATTTTGGCTACGTAGTGGCTACTGCAGGAACAAACGCGGAAGCGCTGGAACTCGCGAAACAGTTTAAGTTCGATCTCGCCATTTTGGACGTGCGGCTGCCGGACGGCAGCGGGATTGAGCTTTGCCAAAAGATTAATCAACTTCAGCCGAACGTTCCGGTGCTCTATTACTCCGCTTACGCGAGCGACGAAGAACAGGAAGCGGCTCTTTCGGTTTGCGGCGACGCTTATTTGAAGAAACCGGTTTCTGCTGAAAAACTGGAACAGACGATCGCCGAATTGTTGGCTGCAAACGTGAAGTAGCTTCTACCGCAGGCTGTAGAACGCCGGAATAAAATAGAACTTCACGTGTGTGGTAGAATCTACCGGTTCGCCGTTACGGTAAGCGGGTAAATACAGTCGCTGTTTGAAAATACCGAGCGCCCAATCGGAGTAGGCTGGTTTATCGGCGGGAATCAGTTTCTCGACTCGAACATCTTTGATATGGCCTGAGGCTTCGACGTTCAGAAGCATTTCTGCCATGCCAGGCTTATCCTCGGTCATCCATGAACCGAACGGTTCTTTCATTTGCGCGAAATCATAAATCTTTCCTGGTAACCAGATTGGTTGCGGAGCAATGAAATCGCTTTCCTTTTGCAATTCCGAGAGTTCTTGGTTCGCAAAAATCCGCAGGTGCGGTTTTCCATCGGTTGAGCTGAAAGCAACGGTCCCGTACATCCAGGCATACACGTGCTGATTATGGTAGACGGCGGGAATAAATCGCGCTTCAGCCAGTCGTTCGCGAACTTCCTCGCGTAGCGGCTTGATTTCGTCCGTTGCGCCCCAAACCCTTGAGTAGGAAGGAAACCCATTCGGATCAATTCGGGCCATGAAAAAAAGCGCGCCGTGAGAGAAACCGCGCTCCATCACGTGCTTGCCGTTGATTAAGTTGACCAGCGACTTCGGTCCGTTACCGATCAGGGCCGGGCGCATATCCGGAGCGCTCTCGGCGCGACCGGAGCTGCCGGGAAAAAGCAACGCGAACGCGATCAATAGTAAGAATGTTCTAAGCAGAGGGTAACTTTCATAGATGAATCGGGCTTTTTCTGGGAATCGAAGCAGCGGGGGCTTTTGGTGGTATCCGCCAGCCCAAAATTCTAGCGGAAAGCATGCGAATTGGTCACGAGCAATTTGCTATGTTTTATTCGCTGCGAGGCAAGGGCCTGTAGCTCAGTTCCGGAAGAATTAGGGGAAGCCGGTAAGAGCAGCCAGCACTCCGAAAGGATCCGATTAACGCGCCGGCGGCAAGGTTTGAGGCTTTGCGTTTGCGCGTTTTAGCAAACCGAAAAGATCGCTGTCGGTAGAAAAGACGAGCGTTGAATCCTTGGTAAGAACTTTCCGATAGGTGTCCATGCTTTTGAGGAAATTATAGAACTCGGCGGCTTGCGGATTCTGCGTGTAGGCGTGCGCGTAAATCTCAGTCGCTTTCCCATCGGCTTCACCGCGGATCTGTTGCACCTGCCGATAGGCAGTGGATTGAATTTCATTCAAGTCGCGTTCTTTTTGTCCGGCGATGCGGGCCGCTTCGCCTTCGCCTTCCGACCGAAACCGCTGCGCAATCTGCCGGCGTTCACTGATCATTCGCTGGTAGATTCGATCGAGCACGTCCGGATTGTAGTTTACCCGTTTGAGCCGGACGTCGAGCAGGTCGATGCCGAACTCCGCCAGCTTACCCGCCGCTTTTGACTTAATTTCGTCTTCGATTTTCAATCGGCCGTACTGAATCGGCGGAAGCACACCAATCGTTCCCAGACCGGTCGGGACATTTTTTAAATTTTCGTCGCGTAGAGGTTTGCGATCCTTGTCGGTGCGAACGATCTCGATCAGATCGTGCTTGGCCACTGCGTTGCGTGTCTCGCTGCCAAGAATGTCTTCCAAACGCGATTGAGCGCTTCGTTCGTCGCGGAGCCGAACGAAAAACGTCTTGGCATCGCTGATTCGCCAGCGGGCAAAGGTGTCGACGTGGATGTAAGTCTTGTCCCGCGTCGGAATGGCAACCGGCAAGCCGTCCCATTCCAAAAATCGTTTATCGATCCGGTTGATTTCTTGAATCAGGGGGAGTTTGAAGTGCAATCCTGGGTCCGTGATCGGTTCACCGATTGGTTTGCCGAATTGTGTGATGATCACCTGTTCGGTTTGATAAACGGCGAAGAAGCATCCGAGGAAAATTCGCAGAAGGACGAACGCGAGCACGATCGAGAAAAGGGTTAGGCAGCCGCGCGCGTTCATCGCTTTTCTAATCCTTTGTTGAGCGGTAAAATGGGCAGCAGATTTCGCATCGTGTCATCGATGATGATTTTTTCTCCGACCGCCGGGAGCACGTCGCCCATGGTTTCGAGATAAAGCCGGGTGCGGGTGATTTCCGGCGCCTTCACATATTGCCCGAGCATGGCATTGAAAGAGGCAACGTCGCCCTCTGCTTCATTCACGCGCTTGAAGCGATAACCTTCGGCACCGCGAATCGCTTGATCGGCTTCGCCCCGCGCTCTCGGCACCGCCTGATTATAATCGCCGTTCGCGATATTGATGGCGTTTTCCCGGTCCTGTTGCGCCTTGTTGACTTCGTTAAAGGATGCTTGGACCTCGGCCGGCGGATTCACGTTCTTCAGTTGCACTTGATCGACCCGCACGCCGAGTGCATAGCGTTTCGCCAGTTCTTGCATCCGTGCCAGCGCCGAGACCTCGATATCTTGCCGGCCGATGGTAATCACTTCGTCCACCGTGCGATCGCCGATCACTTCGCGCATCGCCGCTTCCGATAAATCGCGCAATGTTTGGGCGGGATTGCGGACGTCGAACAGATATTGCTTGGGATCGTCGATGCGGTATTGCACGACCCATTCCACCAGCGCGGCGTTCAAATCGCCTGTCACCATCGACCTTTCTTCTTCCGCATCTTTTGTCGGTTGGTCGGGATTTGTGTATCCAGGAGTGACGAAACCGAACTCAAGCTTCAACTGTCGGCGGGTGGGCAGGACCGTAACTTGGTCGATGCCGAATGGAAGTTTGAAATGCAAACCCGGTTCGACCGTTTTCAAAAACTTCCCAAAACGCAGAACGACAGCTTCCGATTCCGCCTGCACCGTATAAAAAGATGTCCATGTCAGGATGATGAGGAGAATGACCAAGAAAATACTGGCGATCGTCCGCACTGGAATGCGCGGCATCCGCGGCACCTGGAAAGTTTGAATGGCGGGAGGCTGGTTGGGCATCGCAGTCAGCTGTGGTTGAAAGGGTAGGCAGGTCGCTTCGTGATGTGAAAGCGGAAAGTGCGAAATCATATATTAAGCACACCGCGCCAATCGCGGATCAGGATTGGCGATTTTGGGTCCTGCATGTTTTACTGCCGCTAACCGGGCCTGTAGCTCAGCGGTAGAGCAGGGGACTCATAATCCCTTGGTCCCTGGTTCGAATCCAGGCGGGCCCAATTTCATTTTTGATTTTCGATTTCGGATTTGCGATTGTCGATCTTGTGCGGCGATACGCTTTGGCCGGTCTCGAAATCTTGATTCTGAGCGCGGTAATTTTGGCGACGCGCTGCGCAAATTATCAGGACGTTTGTGTTGGCCAGAATATTTATTTCACGGACGCCGATTGTTATGCGCGGATGACCCGTGTCCGGATTTGCGCGGAGCATCCCGGAACCATCATTCGTCATCATGACTTCGAAAATTTTCCGCAAGGCACGACGCCGCACACAACTGCGCCGCTGGATTACCTGATCGTAGCATTGTCGATCTTGCTGAAGCAGTGGACGGCGCAATCGCTTGATTTGGCTGGCGCAGTTATATCGCCGCTCCTCGCGCTGGTCGGCGGATTCTTTCTTTGGTGGTGGTCGCGGCGGATGAAATTTTCTTATCGCTGGGTCGTGCTGATTCTTTACTCGATCAGCCCGATCCTGGTTCACGGCACCGAACTCGGCCGGCCGGACCATCAATCGCTGCTAATGTTGCTCGTCACCGTCGGCATCTGCGGAGAGTGGAGTTTGCAAGCAGAGCAATCATGCAATTGGGCCATCGTTAGCGGAGTTGCCTGGGGCCTTGCACTCTGGGTTTCAGTTTACGAACCGCTGATTTTGCTTGGGCTCATTGTGCTCGTCGGCCTAACGAAAGATCGACAAACCTTTTTTGGAAGAGAACGGCGAATCGGCTGGATTATTTTTGCCGCGATTATCGCGATTGCCTTTTTGATCGAACGGCGGATTTCATCATTGCCGATCTTTCAATCCGCCGCGTTGTTTCAAAACTGGTCGCGAACAATTGGCGAGCTCGGACACGTTTCGCCGTTGAATCGCGTTTGGTTTATTTGGGCGGGTTACTTGATCGCGATCGCGCCGATTCTGGTCTGGTATTCCATTCGCAAACGCGCCGCGCCGCCGACTTTTGTTTTGGTGCTTTTAGTCGGGACTTTTATACTCACAGTTTGGCAAGCGCGCTGGAGTTATTTTTTTCTGTCGATCTTTGCGATCTCGCTCCCAACTTTGCTCGGCCCAATCAAATCTCGCGCCGCAGTCTGGATCGCTTTCGCATTGTCGATCTTGCCGACGCTGCAATTTTGGGACGGCCGACTTTGGCCTAACGATCTCGAAATGGCGCGGCGAATTGAAAACCGAAACGAGTCAGCTCAGCTTCGTGATCTTGCGCTGCTCATTCGTTCAACTGAAACGCATCCATTCCTGGCGCCATGGTGGTTGTCGCCGGCGATTTCCTATTGGTCAGCGCAACCCGGTGTCGCGGGAAGTTCGCATGAAGCGTTGGACGGCATCACTGACAGTGCGCGATTTTTTCTAGCGGATGATCTCCGAAGCGCTCGTCAACTCCTTCAAAATCGGCGAATCGAATGGGTTTTTTGCTACGATTGGGACCGACTCGGCCCGAATTCAGCGGAGCTGTTAGGCCGGAACGTTCCGGAACGAGCAGTCGGCCGAATTCTCGACCGCTCGCCGACCCAAACTCCGGCGTATCTGGTTCTCTCCGGCCAAAATGGAACGGCAAAGTTGTTCCGATTTGCGGATAAATTGTAAAAAAGTTGGCTTTTCCCCATCGAACCCGTTGACAATGTGAATAACCATTGCAATGATGATGCGTGTTGAAAAGATTCATCCCGCAAAAAACGATCTCATCGATTGGAGAAGGGTCGCTGAATTCGGGGGGTGAAGATTCCAACCGATCCGCCTACGGCGACCAACCAAAATCACAACCAAACGAGTACAAAAAGTTTATGGCTGAACATTCCGGCAAAGACGTCCTTTCCAGCGACGTCGAAATCAAAGGCACGATCAAGTTCCAAAAAGAACTGCTCATTGATGGCAAAGTGGAAGGCGAAATTAATTCCGATGGGGCGTTGACGGTCGGCGAGAACGCAGACATCCGCGCGGAAATCAAAACCAAGTCAATCACGATTTACGGGAAGGTGCAGGGGAACATCTCGGTGAGCGAGCGTTGCGAATTGAAATCGAAATGCACGCTCCAGGGTGATTTGAAAGCCGCCCGCCTCATCATTGAAGAAGGCGCGACCTTCATCGGTAAATCGGAAGTTTCCAGCGGGATGAGCGTTAAAGCTGCATCCAAAGGGCCAGAAGTTGTTCGTCACGAAGAGTCAGCCAAGCCTGCCTTCGCCCGCGCCTAAACATTTTGACCGTCGCTTTCTGAACGCGTGACCAAATCTTCGCCTGCCAAGGCCAGTGTGGAATGCCCGCACTGCGGCTTTAAGCAGATGGAGTACGTGGCGGCGAAGAGCACGATCTGCCGGCAATGCGGTCGCTCGTTTTCGCCCAACGCGCCCAAGCCCGGACTTAAACTCAAAGACGATTCCGCCGCGGCTCCGGAAGAATTGCCGCTTCACAAGAAGCTCGAAAACATTTGGAGCCGGCAACGCAATCGCGTCATTTCGTGTTTCGAATGCAAACGTAAACACGAAGTCAGCGATCAGGCGACATCGACTAACTGCCCCGGCTGCAGCGCCCACATCGATCTGCGCGATTACAAAATCACCACCAGTTTTAGCCGAACGATTCGCACCCGCGGCGACTTGCATTTAACCAACAAAGGCGATCTCAGCAGCACAAGCGTGGTTTGCAATGCCGCTATTATCGAAGGGAAACTGCGGGGTAATTTGGAGTGCGAAGAGTCGATGACGATCAATCTCGTCGGCAAAATCCCTGGACGCATCGGGGCGAGGGAAATGGTCGTCGAGCGAAAATCCGATATCCAATGCTTCCGGCGCGTTCGGGTAACAAACATCGACATCAGAGGTCGAATGTCGGGTGAAATCATTGCCACCGGCTCCGTCACCATCCACAAAACCGGCTCGCTCGAGGGCAACGTTACTGCGAAATCGATCGCGATCGAAAAGGGCGGAATGTTTTCCGGCCAACTCGTGATCGGTCAGGCCAATCTCACTCAGGGTGAACTTTTGCCCGATCCGAAACCGGCCGAAAAGAAACCGGAGAAGGAAATTCCGATCGCCGCCGCGCATCCTGCGCACGCAACCTGATCACTCAGTCATGCGAAGACTGCATCCGCGCAGTCCGTACGAAAAACTCGGCGGCTACGTTCATCTCCCTCGCCTGATCGATAAGGCGAAACTCCATCGCAAAGGTTTGCTCGACGGCTACAACTACAAAACCGTCGGGTTCGATAAACATTTGCTCAGTTTTCTGAAAATTGACGGCGACGCCTTTGAAGACGCAGTCCACCATCTGGAAAAAGACGATGCGATTTTGAATTGGGTGAAAGAAAATTCGACGAAGCATTCTACCGAGGAAATGGAGCACTGGAATCAGGCGATGGTTTCGCGACATCCCGATACTGCGGCCAAGAAAGCTCGCTTCACTCATTTTTTGAAAGAAGCCGGCGGTGCCGGCCGGAAAGACATCCGGACCTATTTCGATTTAATCGAATTCGACGAAGGCCGGCTGAAGTAAGATCGACATCTTCCGTCGATCGATGCTCATAGAGCGCCCCTACAGTTTCGCGAAAATCTTGTCGGCGATGTCGAGCGTTTCCTTACTCCCGATATCGAGCCAGCGGCCTTTAATCTCGAAAGTCCCCACCGGTTTGCGCGTGTAGAGCCATTGCAGGAACAGTCCAGGCTGATCGGGGTTATTTCCGGCAGCGACATAAGTGGTAAAAAGTGGAAGCGCTTCGCGCGAGTAATAATAAAGCGCCACCGCGGCGAGCGTGCTCTTCGGCTCTTTTGGTTTCTCTTCGAAGTTGGTGATCACACCATCTTTGTCGATCGCGACCGTGCCGTATTTTTTCATTGCCTCGAGATTGCCGACGTCGTGCACAGCGACGGTTGCCAGCGATTTTTTGGCAGTGTTTACGAATTCAGTGAGCGGTTGCTCGAACAAATTATCGCCTGCGATCACGAGCAAATCGTCATTCGCCAAATTTTCCCGCGTCAAAACGAGATTGATATCGCCGATCGCGCCCAGCTTGTCCTCGTCACTCGTCGATCCGTCGTTGATGATTTTAATCTTCATTTGAGGATATCGATCTTCGTAAGTCTTCGCCCAGTTCTGAAAATCCCTGGCGAATTTGGCGTTCGTGACGATGTAAGTCATTTCTAAATCTGGAACGGACGCGAGATTATCAAAGACCCATTCGATGATCGGTTTGCCGCCGACTTCGAGCAGCGGCTTCGCTTTGTTGAGGGTGAGGGGATAAAGCCGCGTCGCGTAGCCGGCGGCGAGAATGAGCGCGTTCATGCGAATTTTCGGGACGATAGTCGGCTGACTTCAGCGCGCCAGTTCAATCGAGATCAAGGCGTCGCTCCACCGATAACCGCCGAACGCAAGCGCCGTTGTAGCGCCGCGATCCGTTGTGAATCGGTAATTTTCGCGCGCGTGCTGCTGTCCGTAATATAAAACGTGTCGATCGCGGCGCCTTTCTGCGTGCTGATTCGCGAAAGAACGATGTTCACGCCCTCCTGTCCGAGCGCGGTCAGCAAATCGTAAAGCAAACCGATGCGGTCGGGGGCCTCAATTTGAACCAGCGTGTAAGCCGGGTGCGCCTTGTTATCGATCGCAATGGCGGCCGGAAATTCCAATTCCTGCGCACGCCCATAATGAATTTTTTTCCGCGCTTCTTCCAATAACGGCGCAAATTCGAAATGCTCCACTTCGAATGCGCGGCGCAGCGTTTGTTCAACCAATTCGCGATCTTTCGCTTCGGTGACAGCGTGCCCTTTCATGTTGCAGACGCGGAAAATACTGAGCACGGCATGATCTTCACGCGGGAAAATGTCCGCGCTCAAAATGTTGAGTGGAACAACCGAAAATGAGCCGGCGATTCTTGCCAGGAGATGCTCTCGCTGCCACGTGCAAAACAATGCGATACTGTGTCCAAATTCCGGGAAAAATTCCCAACTCATCGCGGGCGCAAGCGACGGGTCGCCTTGAATTGATGCGTTTTCGAAAAAGGATCGAAAGAGCTGGATGTCCTTGACGATGTCGCTGACCTCCGAGCCGCGGAAATAATTGTCGGGCATGAAATCGAAATGCGCTTCGATCTCGTCCTCGAAATCGGAAGGCAACTCTGCTGCCACCGCTTTTTGCAAAGTGTCACGCTGAATCTTCGTTTGCTCGTGATACGACTTTCGATCGGCGAGATATTGCGAGGTCGCGTGAAAAAGTTGCCAGACCAGCGATTCCTTCCAATCCGACCAACTTTGTCCGCTTGTTCCCTGGCCGTCGGCCAGCGTCAGTAGCATCAACGCGTGCAGATTTTTCTGGTTCCGGACAATGTTGGCGAACTCAACGATCGTTGCCGGATCGTCGAGATTCCTTTGCTGGGCGGTGTTTGAAAGTGTCACGTGATGATCGACCAGCAGAATGAGAGACTTTCTTTGCTCGGGCGAAAGCTGAAGCCGTTTGGCCACGCTTTGCGCGAAAAGAGCGCTTGCTTCCGAATGCGGGCGCGCTCCAACGGCGCGACCGGTATCGTGCAATAACAACGCGAGATAAAGAACGAACGGATCTTCGAGATCTTCGAAAAGACGATGATAAGCGGCCAGTTTTGGATCCTCTGTGCGAACAAGCGCGTCCAATTTGTCGATGCAAAGGAGTGTGTGCTCGTCCGCGGTGTAGCGGTGAAAGAACTCGTGCTGAACCAGGCACGTGAGTTGCCCGAACTCCGGAATGTAGCGGCCGAGAAAATCGACCCGGTGCATCAGGCGCAGCGTGCGACCCACTTCGCCTTTCTTGGATAAGATTTCTCTGAAAATTTCGCGCGGAGCCTTGGCGTACTGATATGTCCGCGTCACCTGTCTCAGCGAGCGGCTCAACAAATCTTCCAGCTCCGGGCTAAGATCGACATTGTGCTCTTGCGCGAGTTGAAACGCTCGCATCATCTCGACCGGATCGGTTTTGAAAAGGTCGCGACGGTTCGCGTGCAAATGCCCATGACGAATGACAAATGATCCCAGCTTTGTTTCGCTTCCGCGCCGCAACGGCAAAAAACTGAAAAGCGAGCGCGTGCCGCTCGTTGCATAACCGCTCGCGAATTGCTCGGTGATACGCTCGGTCACGCGAAAAATATTTCGCGTGTGCCGATAATAATCGCGCATGAGCGCTTCGCTCGCGCGCTGACCATCTTTTTCCCGATAACGCAACCGGCGGGCGATCTCTTCCTGCAAGTTCAAGTGAAGCGTGTCCGCCGCGCGCTTAGAGAAATAATGTAAATCAGTGCGCAATCGGAGGAGGAAATCGTAAGCGCTCTCGATTCGACGCTGGTCCGATTCGCTCAACCAATCCTTGCCGACCAAATGTGTCGTCGTGAGCGCACCTTCCTTGAAGTACGACATCCAAAGCAAATTCTGGTAATCGCGCAGACCGCCGCAGCCGCTTTTGAGATTGGGCTCCTGCATGTAAACGCTGTCGCCGAATTTTTTGTGCCGCGCTTCCTGGTCGCGCATGCGCAGCTCGACATACTCTTGCTCCGAGCCGAGAACGCATTTTGCGCGGAACTGTTCCCGAAATTCTTTGGCGAGCGCGCGATCTCCGGCGAGAAAACGCGATTCGAGCATCGCCGTTTTCGTCAGCATGTCGCGATTCGCCTGGGCCAATGCTTCTTTCATCGATCGCGTCGAATGGCCGACCTTGAAACCGATGTCCCAAAGCAAATAGAGAATCTGCTCGGCCATTTCTTCGACGTACGGAGAAACCTTGCCGCTTCCGTTGCCGTGAAGCAGCATAACATCGACATCGCTGAACGGATTGAGTTCGCCGCGTCCGTAACCGCCGAGAGCAATCAGGGCCAGCGAAGTTTGCGGTTGCTCGACGGCGTTCGCCGCCGCAGCGAAAACGTGGCGGAGAATTACATCAACCAGCTCGCCGCGTCGCGCGCAAATTTCGCGGCCACCGCCGCCGGCCTGATGTTTTAAGCGAAGCCGATGTTCCTCGAGCTTGAGGAATTTTTTGTACGTCGGAAGAATTTCCGTCGGCAGCCGTTTTCCCGTGACCGCGAGCTGGTCTTCGGCATGAGCCAGGACTTTCTCAAGATGTCGCGAAGTCGCCATTGTCGATCTTAGTGCCCGTGCGGCTCGGACAATCTAAAATCGAAACCGATAAATCCAAACAGTTCCGTTAATCCGAATGGGAACTGTTATGGGAAACGATAACTCCGACTACTCGATGGTAACTGGACAACGCGAGCCCTATTTCAGATCGAGAAAAAGGCGCGGATGGCTCAGCGTCGCGGTCGGAGCTGGCTTCGTCTGGTTCGCCTACTTAATTTTTTTTAGAAGCACCGAGTTTATTGTTCGCCAAAGCGGGCATGTCGAAACGTACCAGCGTGTCGACTACCCCATGATTTTTAATTTCGCAGCGCTAGCGACATTGCTAATTGGTGCTTACGAGCTTATTCGTGGAGCTGTGTTGATTATTGGCACGTGGCCTGAACCTGAACTGATCCCGCGTGGAAGATATAGTGCAGCTTGGGGAATCTTTAATGCAGTGCTTTTGCTTCTGTTCGCGTGTTTGGGATACAGCGGCCTTATTCTCAAAATCCCCGGAGCGGCAGAGTCAAAGTGGGCGCTTTGTATCGGCGCCTTTGTTGTATGTCTGGTGTGTCCATTCGGGAATCTCCACTTTTCGTCAGTTTCCACATTCCGAAAACCACAATGGGCGCGCTCGCCTTTTCGGTGGTGGCATGATCCTTTGCAGGTTCTTTACGTTGGGACGTGTTGGTTTGCCGGATTTTTCTTGGGCACGGCATCGCGTTTCTTCATCTCCCACCTGAGCGTCGATGATGAGGCGGTGTGGAGCGTTGTTGGTTTTGCGGGCGCGCTTGCTGGATTGCTCGTCGGCCAAGCGCTGGCTTACGCGGCATACAAGAATCAGATCGAGAACTGAATTGTCTTCAATCTAAAGCTCGATCGCGTAGCGCTTGAGCTTGTTGTAGAGGGTCGGGCGCTGGATGCCGAGGAGTTGGGCGGCTTTCTTTTTGTTGCCGTGGCATTGCGCGAGGGCCTGCAAAATCGTGACGCGTTCCATCTGGTCGAGACTTTGCACGCCTTGGGCCGCGGTGCCGCGCTCGATTTGTTGCAAGGCCGCTGGCAGTTGCAACTCGCCCGGCAATTCTTTCACCGTCACGGTGTTTTGCCGCGCGAGTACAACGGCATACTCCATCGTGTTTTGCAGTTCACGAACATTTCCCGGCCAGACATAATCGAGCAATTTCTGAAACGCTTCCGGAGAAATTTCCGGCTCAGATTTGCCGAGTTGCTGCGCGAATTGTTTGATAAAGAATGTGACCAGCGGCGGGATGTCTTCCTTTCGTTCGCGCAACGGCGGCACTTCGATCTGAAAAGTATTGAGCCGGTAATACAAATCCGAACGCAATCGATTCTCCGCGAGCGCTTGTGCGATCGGTCGATTCGTCGCCGCGATTACGCGAAAGTCGGCCTTCAACACCCGCGTGCTGCCGAGCGGTCGATACTCGCGTTCCTGAAGCACGCGCAGAAAACGCGTCTGCAAGTCGACCGGCATGTCCGAAACTTCATCGAGAAATAAAGTGCCGCCGCTCGCTTCCGCGATCATTCCCGGAAAGTCGTTCATCGCGCCGGTGAACGCGCCTTTGACGTAACCGAACAACTCGCCTTCGATCATCGTTTGCGGAAACGCGGCGCAGTTCAATTTCACCATCGGTCGATCAGATCGCCGGCTGCGTTGATGAATCAAGTTCGCGACGACCTCCTTGCCGACGCCGCTTTCACCGGTGATTAGCACGTTTGCCTCCGACGGCGCCATGGCATCGACCAATTCCTCGATCTCCTGCATCGATTTGCTTTTGAAAACGGGCGTGAAGCGCGTTTCGGCGATCTCTAATCGCTTTTCGAGCTCTTGAGTTTTGGCGCGCAGAGTTTCGGTTTCGCGAAGGAGCGATTGTTTCTCCAGCGCTTTCTCGATCAAGCTGAGAAGTTCCTCCGGCGCGTACGGTTTGCTGACAAAGTGATACGCGCCGCGCTTGATCGACTCGATCGCGTTATTGAGCGTGTCGTGCGCGGTCAAAATAATAACCTGCGTTTCTGGGCGCTCGGTTTTGATTCGTTCGAGCATTTCCAGTCCTTCGACGTCCGGTAATTGAAGATCGAGAAGAACGAGCGCGGCTTCTTTGTTCTTGAGCGCTTTCAATCCCGCCGCCGCCGTTGCCGCGGTTTCAGTTTCAAATCCGTGCCGGGAAAGAAGCGCTTCGAGCGTCAGCAAAATCGGTCGCTCGTCGTCGATAATCAGAATGCGCCGCGTTTCTTTCATCGCATCTAAGACTCCTTCGTGGCCAATGGCAACGTCAGTCTGGTCACGAGCGTCGATATCTTGCGATCATAATTCGCGCTTAGCTCGCCGCCGTGCGCTTCCGCAATCGCACGCGCGCGATTTAATCCGAGACCGTAATGACCCTGGCTCGTATTTCGCAACGGCTCATGCCCCCAGTTTTGGGTCGACAACTCGAACTTGGCCTTGGGCTCATGCAGTTCGAGCACGAACTGTTTGTTGTCGATGTAAGCTTTCGCGGCGATCGCTTTCACATTGCGTTCGTGTTGAAAAGCGTTGGTGAAAAGTTCGAGCAACGCTTGTTGCACCAATTGCGGATCAATTTCCAACTGCGCATCTTTCAATTGCGCGTCCCAACTGATTTTGCCTGCATTCTCGCCGAGTTCTTTCGCCAATTTTTGTTTCATGTCCTCGACGAAATCCGCCGCCGGATATGGAATCAAATTCGGCGTGGTCATACTGAGCCCCGCCGTCAACCGCTGCAGACTCGTGCCAATTTCTGAAATCATTCCGCGCAGGCGTTGGATTTCACCTTTTATTTCCGCGTCCTGCGCGAGCTCGGCCAGGTAAGCGGATTGCAGTTCCACGGCGTTCAAATTGTTTCGAATGTCGTGACTCAATTGCCGGACAAACTTTATGATGTCCGGCCATGACACGCCCGGCGGCTCGCTCGAAGGCTGCTCTTTCGATCTCGCCATATCTAGCCCGAGACCGAGCAGATGTTATTCCGCCATGGAAAATCTGTCGTCGGAAGCTTCTTCACCCTTGGAAATCTGCACGCGCGGGTCGTTGCTCGCAAGATGGTGCAGAACATGAAAAACATCCTCCGGATCAGCGTCGATCGCGCGGGCAATTTCTTCCGCCGTCTTTCCCGCGCCGCGAGCGAGTTGTTCGCGCACTTGGTTTTGCAATTCGAGCAAACGCGTCGCCGCTTTCTTGCCCGCTTCCACGCCAGGTTGATGATACGCGTTGACGTTGACCAGCGAGCCATAGAACCCGACCGCGCGTTCGTAGAGCGCGATCAATGCGCCTATGTTGAATGCGTTCGTTTCCGGAATGCCGACCGTGATCGATTCGCGATTCTTTTCGTAAAGCGCCGCCCGCGTTCCGCGCAGAAACCCGTGCAGATAATCGCCGCTGGTGACGTCCTTTTCCACATCGAACGGCGCACGATGTCGGTCTTTTGCGACTTCAATGAAGGTAAGAAAAAAATTCAGCACTCCGTCGCGAAGTTGTTGCACGTAAGCGTGTTGATCGGTCGAGCCTTTGTTTCCGTAGACGGCGATGCCTTGATTGACGATTTTTCCGTCGAGATCTTTTTCTTTGCCTAACGACTCCATCACGAGCTGTTGGAGATAACGACTGAAGAGGAGCAAGCAATCTTTATACGGCAGCACGACCATGTCCTTTTCGCCGCGGCCGTTTCCGGCGTAAAACCACATCAACGCGAGCAGCATCGCCGCGTTTTGTCTAAAATCGTTCGCGCGTGTCCGTTCATCCATCGCGGCTGCTCCGGCGAGAAATTTGTCGATGTCGAAACCTTCCAGCGCCATCGGCACCAAACCGACCGCGCTCATGATCGAGGTGCGACCGCCGACCCAATCCCACATCGGAAAACGCGCGAGCCATCCGTTCTTCTCGGCGTGCTTGTCGAGATCGCTTCCCGCGCCGGTGATCGCTACCGCGTGCTTCGCAAAGTCCAAGCCGGCAGCTTTGAAACGCGCTTCAGCCTCCAACATTCCGTTCCGCGTTTCTTTTGTGCCGCCGGATTTCGAAATGACGACGACGATTGTGCGATCCAGTTGATTGTCGATCTTGTCGAAGACGCGGTCGAATCCATCGGGATCGGTGTTGTCGAAAAAGTAAATGTCGAGCGGATCCTTTGCCGAGCCGAGCGCATCAGCGATGAATTGCGGCCCAAGTGCCGAACCGCCGATGCCAATGGAAAGAATGTGCTGAAATTTTTCTCCGCGCCCGCCCTTGATTTTTCCGCCATGAACATCAGCTGAGAATTTTTTGATGCGCGAATTTGTATTTTCGATTTCGCCGCGCAACTCAGCATTCGGCGCGAGTCTCGGATTGCGCAGCCAGTAATGGCCGACCATTCGCTTTTCGTCCGGGTTTGCAATGCCGCCCTTTTCCAGCTCACGCATCGCCGCGAACGCCTTGTCGATCTTCGGCCGCATTTTCTCAAAGAAATCGTCCGGAAATTTCATCCGGCTGATGTCGATCGAGAAACCGAGATCGTCGTAGCGAAGAAAGTATTGTTGGAACCGCTGCCAGAGCGATGAAGAAGCCATTATATTAAGAGTGCTAGGGTCGCCCCGGGATTAAACGATATTTTCCAGCTCGTTTGCAATGTCGCTTATCGATTTGGTAAGGCGTAACTGGCGGCCCCGTTCCGGTAGGAATCCTACATCAAATTCATACCGTGTCCTAATTGCAAGCGTAGATGACGCCCCTAACGTCGTCTCTTCCGGAAAATGAAGTTTCGTCATTTGTCTTGCGCCATCATTGCGTCCAGCATCGCAATAGTTCTTCTGTTCGCCGGCCGACAGATTGCGATCCAACTCGAGCATCGCACAATTCGCTCGACTGCTCCCGAACTGTTTGCTCTAAAAAATCAAGGAATCGTTTTTCAACGGGCCGCCGCGGAGACAAGCAGCGTGCTTCCTCTTTACGGCAGCTCCGAGCTCACGATGGGGCCGCCGTCGGTCCGCGCGAGCGAGTTTTTCAGGACTGCCCCAACCGGTTTTCAAGTCTCACCCGTCGGAAAACCGGGCGCAATGTCGATCATTATTTTGCAAAAACTGGCTGCCCTCAGGTCTGATTTGCGCGGAAAGAAAATTGCCATCTCGTTATCTCCGACCTGGTTTCTGACCACGGGAATCAATCCATATTTGTACGAGGGAAATTTTTCGCTGGTCGCTGCCAGCGAAATGACATTCGGCGGCGCACTCGATTTCCAGTTGAAGCGGGATGTCGCCTCTCGGCTGCTGCAATTTCCGCGAACTCTTGTCCAAAACCCGATTTTGGATTTCGCGCTGCAACGGCTCGCGTCTGGAAAATGGTGGGACCGGTTCGGTTTTTATGCGCTCTGGCCAATTGGAAAACTGCAAAATGCGATTTTCGATCTACGGGATCATTTCGCGGCGATGGTTTACATTTTTGGCGAATCAAATCCGATCCAACCGAGCCAGCTGCAGAACCTCGATTGGCCGGGCCTGATTTCACAATTCAGCGCCAGCAGCGGTTCCGCTGAGGAAACGGGGGACGAAACTTTGGAATGGCAATTGGTCCCGAGTGGCGGCGACGCCGGCTTCGTGGCACGCGTGGAATCAGCGCGCGAATGGAATGATTTAGAACTGCTGTTGCGCACGTTGGATCAGATTCACGCGCAGTCTCTTTTTCTCAGTATGCCGATGGACGGCCGATTTTTCGACAAGGCCGGCATCTCCTGCGCGGCGCGGGAAACGTATTACGAAAAACTTCGGATGCTCGCACAGCGTTACCATTTTGCGCTCGTCGAGTTTGAAGACCACGACGGCGACGCTGATTTTCTCGATCATCATCGCTCGCATCTGAGCGGGAAGGGATGGGTCTTCTACGATCGCGCGCTCGCCGATTTTTTTTCCAAAACGAAATGACCGGAAATCTTCCCGAAAAAGTCCTGCAGCTCCTCGCCTCCGTGGCCGAAAGCGATGAGGTATTCGTCAATCTTGATTTGCCGCTTTACGATTACCACGTTCTCGACTCGCTTCGGACGGTTCAATTGATCGTCGCGATCGAGAATGAGTTTGGTCTCAAAGTTTCTCCGGCCGCGTTCGATCGCGAAAGCTGGGGGACGCCACGGAAACTCGTCGCTGACATTCAACATCGGTTACAAAGATGAGCTGGTTCGAGCGGTGCCCGGTTCCGCAGCGCGTTCTGCTGATTTTGTATTATTTCGGCGTAATCGCGGGTTTGATCGCGATGTGCGGGCGCGCGGATTTCTCTACGCCGCCTTTCGTTTACCAGGGTTTCTGAGTGAATCTGATTGAAACGATCGACCGCTGGGGCGCAGTGGCACCGAATGCGATCGCCCATGTGAGCTGCGCGAGGGAGTTAACCTACGCCGAATTGCGACAACGCTCGGACGCGCTCGCTAAAAATTTGTCGGAACGATTTGGAAAAGATCGCGCGCCTGTTGCTGTGCTTGGGCATCGCGAACCGGAAATGTTAATTGCCTTTTTGGGCGCCGTGAAATCCGGCCGACCCTATGTGCCGCTCGATACCGCTCTACCAAAACATCGCATCGACAAAATCCTGTCGCTCGCGGGCGCAGCATTGCTCCTGACACCGTCAGAAATTGCTTCGCTTTCGACAACGGATGCGAAACCGCCGGTTTGCCCACTCGAGCGTGACGATCCTTTTTACATTCTTTTTACCAGCGGCAGCACCGGCGAACCGAAAGGCGTTACGATCACATTGGGCTGCCTCGAACATTTTATTTCCTGGATGCTCGCGGAACAAAGTTTCACCGAACCAGGTGAAACTTTTTTAAATCAGGCGCCATTCTCGTTCGATCTCTCGGTAATGGATCTCTATTGCAGCCTCGTCACCGGCGGCACGCTTTTCAGCATCAGTCGCGATCTGGTGGCAAGTCCAAAGCAACTTTACAGCGCGTTTGCGGATTCAAATGTGACCGTCTGGGTCTCGACGCCCTCCTTCGCGCAAATGTGTCTTGTGGAGGAAAAATTTCGCGAGGCGATGCTGCCACAGCTTCGGCGTTTTCTTTTTTGCGGAGAAACGCTTTTTCCCGCAACCGTCGCCGAACTGTTCGCGCGCTTTCCACGCACGGACGTTTGGAACACGTATGGTCCGACCGAGACAACCGTTGCCACGACCTCTATTCGGGTCACTCCCGAAATTCTAAAAAGATATTCGCCGCTGCCGGTCGGACGCGTGATGCCCGGCAGCCGGGTGATCATTGTCGACCCTAACGATCGCGTTCTGCCTCCGCGGGAAAGCGGCGAGATCATCATTGCCGGACCGAATGTCAGTCCGGGATACCTCGGGCAGCCGGGTCTCACCGCAGAAGTTTTTTTCCAGTTTGGCAATCAACGCGCCTATCGCACGCGCGACCGCGGACGAATTTCGGACGAACTGCTTTTCTTCGAGGGCCGGATGGATCGACAACTCAAGCTCAACGGCTATCGAGTCGAGCTCGGCGATGTCGAAGCAAATTTGCGAGCGCTGCAAAAAGTACGCGACGCCGCCGTGATTCCGGTAGTGAAAAATGGTGGTGCGCGCTCGCTTGCGGCTTTTGTTGTGCTGAACTCGGGGCCGGCGGTCTCCGATTTCGAGGCAGCGCACGCGCTTCGTCAGGAACTCGCTCAACGCATACCCGTTTACATGCTTCCGCGGAAATTCTTTTTCGTGGACGAAATTCCGTTGACCGCGAATGGCAAAGCCGACCGACACGCGCTGGCCGCGTTGTTGTGATTCCATACGCGAGTTTCACTTTTTTTGGGCTGCTGCTTTACGTCGCGGTTCCGACCATCATTCTCGGTTTGTTCGGCCGCGCAAACTGGCGCTGGGCCGTTTTCGCGACAGCTCTCCTGCTGGTTCTGCAATATCACGGCTTTCTAAAAGTCCGGCCGGCGTTTGCCGTCCGCGAAATTTGGATCGTGACCGGGTTCGCGGTCTGGCAATGGCTGATCGTTCGAACGTTTGCCGGTAACGCCAGAGGCGGCTTTCCATTTTACACTGCGATCGGCGCGAGCTTGCTTCCGTTGGCCGCGACGAAATTGCTTCTACTGATTTCGCCCGAGAGCAATTTCGGTTTCCTCGGCATTTCTTATGTGACCTTTCGCGCGCTCGATTTGGTCTTTTGTTTGCGCGACGAAGTGATCGAGGATCCTCGTCCGCTCGATCTCTTCACGTTCCTGCTTTTCTTCCCAACAATTTCTTCCGGACCGATCGATCGCTTTCCTCGTTTTTTAACGGATTGGAGAAAGCCTCGCGCTCGCAGCGATTTCCTTGCCGATCTCGATGGCGCGGTACACCGAATTTTTCGCGGCTTTTTCTACAAATTTATTCTCGCCGCACTAATCAAAAAATTCTGGCTCGATCGCGCAGCCAGCGGCGAGAGCTGGGGCGCGCTCGTCAGCTACATGTATGCCTACAGTTTCTATCTGTTTTTCGATTTCGCGGGCTACAGCGCGTTCGCGATTGCGCTCAGTTATCTTTTCGGAGTCCACACTCCGGAAAATTTTCGCCAGCCATTTCTCGCCCGGGACATCCGGGATTTCTGGAATCGGTGGCACATTACGCTTTCGTTTTGGTTTCGAGACCACGTTTACATGCGCTTTCTGCTCGCAGCGACGCGCGGCCGGTGGTTTGCCAATCGACACACCGCCTCCATTCTCGCTTATTTCCTGACGTTCGGACTAATGGGCGCGTGGCACGGGCTCGAGCCGCACTACATCTTCTACGGTCTCTATCAGGCAACGCTACTTTCCGGGTTCGAAATTTTTTCCAGTATCGATCGAAAGCGTCATTGGTGGGGCCGCGGTCCTTTTTGGACCGGATTGGCCGTTCTCATCACCTTTCAGTTTGCTTGTTTTGGGTTACTGATTTTTTCCGGTCGAATCGGCGCGCCGCCGCTGCCTCATCATGCCGGAGAAGTCGAGCAAGCTAATTGCAACGAAATCTCAGGCTGGGTTTGGGACAAACATCGCCCGGACAGCGCTGTGAATGTCGATCTTTCGGATGGCAAAGAATACTTGATGACGTTTTCGGCCGATCAATTTCGGGAGAACCTGGCCGATGCCGGTTATGGAAACGGCCGTCACGCATTTCGGATTTCCACGCCCGCTCAATTCAAAGACGGGCACTCGCACGTACTTTATCTCCGCGTCGCCGGTACCAAGCGAGAATTAGCAAACACCCCAAAAGTTATTGTTTGTCCGTGAACTAAAAAATCACGGAGGCGTGGATTTTTTCTCAGCCGCGCCGCTCGGCTTAATTGGAACTTCCTCTTTCGGCGCAACTTCATATTCCGGTTTCGGCACGCCCATCAACCAGTGATCGAACCAGCCCATGATGTTTTGTAAGCGCTCGACGCGATGCCACGGCTGGCCGGAGCGGGAAAGCTCGTGTGATTCATTTGGAAAGCGCACCATCACGGTCGGAATTTTCCGGAACTTGAGCGCGCGGAACATTTCTTCGCCGCCGGCGCCGGGCGGAGTACGATAATCGGCTTCGCCCAAAATGAACATCATCGGTGTCTTCACCTCTTTGATGTAAGTGATTGGCGAGCGCGCTTTGAAATCGGCTTCTTCATCGAACGGCGCGCCTTTAAACCAGTTTGGTTGAAATAAAGTGAAGTCGGCGGTGTACCACCAATGCGCCCAGCTCGCGATGTCGCGCTGCGCCACCGCAGCAGCGAATCGAGTTGTGTGACCGACGACCCAGTTGGTTAAAAGGCCGCCGCCGCTGCCGCCGGTCACGCCAAGTTT
>Ga0070707_100000416_pt1 | contig 42080 bp, 35 predicted proteins | sample KBSK5502metaG_FD_65468 | JGI IMG/M metagenome (GOLD analysis project Ga0070707, IMG submission 65468) | Corn, switchgrass and miscanthus rhizosphere microbial communities from Kellogg Biological Station, Michigan, USA - KBS K5-50-2 metaG | ecosystem: Host-associated > Plants > Roots >... | reverse complement strand
ATCCACGAGCACCTGCCGCGGATCCCTAAGCCCGAGCTCAAGATGGTGGGGTGGACCAAGGCGACGGAACTGGTGAAGGTGGCTCGTCGGGATGGGCAGCGGTTTGATTGTGCAACCTGGTTGCACAAAGCCCGAGAGCTGCCGAAGGAGGAGTTCAAGCGCGAGGTAGAACGCCACCTAACCGGACAGGAGACCGAACCCTGGGAAATCATCTATTTCAAGCTATATAAGAGCCAGCTACCAGTTGTCGAGCAGGCCCTGGAGACCGCCTCCCTTATGCTGGGCACGGACAAATCCCGCGGCTACTGCTTGGAGATGATGTGTGCCGATTTCCTGGCCGGAGCGAACCTGCAGAATGGCAACCCAAAAGCTTTGCTCTTGTCGCTTTGCCGCCTTTATGAGTTTCTTTCTCCGGCGCAGAGACAGGAATTTCTCTTGCACACCTGATGGGGCATGGCAGACTCATTTCCAAGACGGCCGCGACTTCGGCTGGACCCGGAGTCCAACAAACACCTCCGTGAGCAGGTATTCGAGCGGGATGGCTGGCGCTGCCAGCGATGCGGGCGCATGAGCGAACTGCAAGCTCACCATATTAGCTCACGTAGCCAGCTCGGAGATGACGCCGAGCACAATCTCATCACTCTTTGTACAGGCTGCCATCAACTTATGCATTCAGGAAACAAAAAGAGAGGCACGCCTGAGGGTCATTGAGGTCCTAACCCCAGATTGGACGTCTGCACCTCAGGGAAGGATAGGGCAGCGCGGTTTAGCCCAACCCGTAATCAGAGTTTTTCCGAGCTACAAGGAGCCGCTTAGCTCCAAATGAGTTCCGAAGCCTCGCGGGGCGTTCGAGAAGGGCTTCATAGAGATTCGATGAGCTCCCGCTCCCTCTGACGCTCTCAAGCAAGTAGATTCAAGGCCTCTAGCTCAGGATGGATAGAGCAGCGGTTTCCTAAACCGCGTGTCGGGAGTTCGAGTCTCCCCAGGCCCGCAATTCATTCGCTTGAACTACGTGAAGCAGTAGCCTGTTGGGGTTGCATACGCGGAGGATTGCCCACAATCTGGCTGATCGGAAGAGTTCTATTCGGCTGTGTCAAGGGACACCCGCAGCCCCTTTTCACTTTCGGACCCCTCGCGCTGGCCGGAGGCCACCTTGCGCTGCACACCCGGCTTGGGGCAACATGTTTGCGGGCATCGCGATGTGGCGCTAAAGCCAGACGCTACAGATGCCTAGCGTCAGCAATCCTGGGTGAAGGAGCAGTGTGAGGCGTTCCAAGCAGCTGGCTGGATTCATCCTCGCGGGCGGCCAGAGCTCGCGGATGGGGCGCGACAAAGCGCTGCTCGAATTCGCCGGCGTGTCGCTGCTGGTGCGCACTGCGCGCCTGCTCGAGCCACGGGTCGCTTCGGTGACCGTAATCGGCCCGCCAGAGCGTTACGCAGCACTGCGACTTCGAGTGGTTCCGGACGACCAGCCGGGCGTGGGCCCGCTGGGCGGCATAGCCACGGCATTGCGCCTCTCGTCCCCCGAGTGGAATCTTCTGGTGGGCTGCGACCTGCCGTATCTGACCGGCGAGTGGCTTGACTGGCTGATCGGCCGCGCCCTGGCCTCGAAGGCCGATGCCCTCGTGCCGGAGACCGAGCGCGGGCTCGAGCCGCTCTGCGCGATCTATCACCGTGGGTGTGCGCCGGCCCTGGCCGCGTCACTGGCCCGCGGCGTGCGGAAAGTTACCGACGCCGTGGCCGGCCTAGCGCTGGAAAGGGTGACCCCGGCGGAGTGGAAGCCGTTTGATGTGGATGGGGCGCTTTTCAAGAACATGAACACGCCCGCCGATTACGAAGAGGCGCGAGCCAGACTCGGAGGAGAGGCCGCCCGGTGAGCAGACGCCGTTTGCGCGCTGCGGTTCAGACCGTGTAAAGCACCTTATCGCCGGTATCCGCCGTCGGGCCGTAAACCGACGGCACCGGGAGCCCCAGAACACGAAGATAGACGATGAGCTGCCCGCGATGGTGCGTCGAGTGGTTGAGCCGGCGTGTGAACACCCAGGCGCGCGAGCGCACCACATCAAAGAAGTTCGTCTTCTCCCTCCACCACTCTTCGGGTCTCGTGCGCAGAATCTCCAGGCGGCGCGCGGCGTCCGCGCGGTACTTTTCGATGAAGCCGCCCTTCGTGCGTTCCGCGGGATTGGGATCGCCCGTATCAATGCCCAGCATGTTGGTCACCCAGCGGCCTTCGGATTGCACCTGGTGCTCCATCTGCTCGATCACGCTGCGCGCTTTCGGGCTGGGGCGGAAATCCATGGCGCTATCGGGAAAGGCGGACCAGATGCCCAGGATTTTGAGGATTTCGGTCTCGTAGGTATCGAGCAGGAATCCGTACGTACTCTCCGAGTCGCCAGACATCGTCGCCTCCATGCGCGATCCTTGCCGCGCTCTATCCCAGCTTGAGCCGCTCCTCGCCCGCGTACACGATGAACCGCTTGCCGCGCAGGAACCCAACCAGCGTCAGGTGCAACTCCCGCGCAAGCTGCACCGCCAGGCTTGACGGCGCTGAGACCGACGCCACCACCGGCACGCCCGCGACGATGGCCTTCTGCACGATCTCGAATCCCCCGCGGCCGCTGACCATCAGCGCGTACTCCGAGAGCGGCACCCGCCCTTCCAGCAGGGCCCAGCCCACCACCTTGTCCACCGCGTTGTGCCGGCCCACATCTTCGCGCAGCACCACCAGCTCCCCTCGCGGGTCAAACAACGCCGCCGCATGCAGGCCGCCGGTGCGCCCGAAAATAGCCTGCTCCTTGCGCAGCCGCTCGGGCAACTGGCACAGGATCTCCGGGTCCAGGCGCAGGTCGGGATTGGGCGGCTGGATGCCGCGCACCCGCACCGAATCAATCGAGGCTTTGCCGCAGATGCCGCAACTCGACCCCGCAAAAAAATTCCGCTGCGTGTTTTCCAGGTTGAGCGTCATCCCAGCCTGCAGCTCGATCTGCACGACGTTCCCCCGGTCCTTTTCCCCCGAGTCCGCGCAGGACTCGAGCGAAGCGATTTGCTCGCGCCGCTGGATGAGCCCTTCGGTGAACAAAAATCCGGCGGCGAGTTCCAGGTCGTGGCCCGGGGTGCGCATGGTGACGCTCAGCGGGTCGTTGCCCAGGCGGATTTGCAGCGGCTCCTCGCCCACAAGGTAATCCTGGAAGCGGCGCACCTTCCCTTCCTGCCACTCCCACACCTGAGTCAAGTCAATGCTGCGCGGGCGGGTCATCGGTTGGGGTCTGGAAAACAGATTATATACCGAGCAGATTGGGCTGGAGTTTTGTGTAGCCCTTCTCTTCGGCCCAGAGGGTGAGGGGAGTCGTCGCCAACTCATCCACCACGGGGACGGCATGGCCGTTCTTCGTCAGGTCCACGGTTTTGATGTACCTCTTGCAGGTGTCGCACGCTTCGACACGCACGTGCTCGAATTGACTGGCGGTATAGACAGGCAGGGCATCAAAGCGGTCTTCTCCACACGCAGGACACAGAACTCTTCGGTAGCCCCATTCGGTCAAACAGAGCGAACAGATCAGCGAGCGCCTTGCCCCGTGCCCCTCTTCCCGCAGAACGCCCACCTGAGGCTTCCCACTGCAGATCGGGCATGAGGAGGACCCGAAGCGCGGCAATTCAATCGTTCTCTGGCTGGCAAGATCCTCGGCATAAGGCTGCAAGAAGGCCCGCGCAAAGAACAGGTGGGTCTCCGGGGCGTCGTCCACTGTGTGCGGTTCGACCCGCCAATAGGTGGAGAGCAAATGCTCCCAATACCCTCGGTCCGCCTGCGCCAGTTCCTCCGCTATCTCGGCCAGCGCGGGCGGTCCTACTCGCCTGACCAGCGAAAGTAGGGAGGGAAAGTTGGGCAACAGGGGAGCCAGATCCAGAGAGTCCAGAAAGGAGACATTCTCCGGCTGCGGGCTGCCATCCACGCGGACTAGGTTTGGATCCGCAAGAAGAGACTTCTGGAAGGTGGCAATTTCCTGGTAGAAGGCAAGAAGCTCGGAGGCAGCCGGATAATCCTTTGCCAGCTCTTTGGCCCGCTCTATTCTCTGGTCCCAGCGGGCCAAGTCATTTCTTTGGAGGGGCATTCCCGGTGATCCGGTCGAGCCAGAGACGATGGTAATGCCTCGCCCAGCTTTCGGAGACCTCACCGCGGACCACGGCAGTGAACCCGCCGCGCACAACGGCTGTACCCATATAGACGTGAATGATGAACGCGCCGAGCGTCACCAGAAAGGCGATGGGATGCAGCAGCACGGCGACGTACCGCAGAAACCTCAGGCTCCCGGGGATGTACTCGGTGAACCACAGCACCAAGCCAGTCAGCAGCAGCACAATTCCAGACCAAAACATCACCCAAAACAGGTATTTTTGCCCGAGGTTGAAGCGGTCCACCGGTGCCCACTGATCCCAGGTCCGACGAGCGGCAACCGGTGACGTGTCTTCGTCTTCGTTCCGGACATACTCTCCCAAGGTCTTGGTCCACTTGCGGTCCATCTCCGTAATCCGCATGTCGTCTTTCCACATCTTGTACATCCAGAGGACCGAGGCCACAAAGACCAGACCCACCCAAGGATGCATCAGCCGGGCCAGTGGACCTCCGCCCAGGATGACAATCATCCACCAAAGCGATGGCGACCACAGCCCCAGCCCGTTCAACAGGAGGTAAATGTAAGAAACGCCCGAGATCCAGTGAACCACACGTTCGGACAAGGTGTAACGCAGGATTCGATTGCCGGAAAGAACCCGCGAGGTTGCCATCAGTCGCCTCCCTGCCGCGTTGTGTGACTCTGGCCGGGTTCGTGCTTGGGCCCAAAGCGCAGGTAGTGCAAGAAAACGCCGACAAGACCTCCGATGATCGCCAGGTTTCCGATCCACTTGAGTGGTGTCTTCCAGAGCGTTACCGCCAGGGGGATGGTTGGGTTCGCCGGCAAGCCGTAGGCTTCGGGGTTATCGCCCAGCGTGAGCACCGTGATCACGCCCGTACCGCCCACACCGGGCGGATCGTAGATCGAGGCCTGCGCGTACCCGGCCGCCTTCAGTTGCGTCACGCGCTTGCTGGCCACCTGCAGCATCTGATCCTTCGTGCCAAACTGCAGGCAACTCGTGGGACATGCCTTGATGCAGGCAGGTTCCAGACCTACCGAGACGCGGTCCACACAGAGCGTGCACTTGTAAACTTTCTTGGTCTTGGCATTGAACTTGGGAATATCGAATGGGCACCCGGCGATGCAGTAGCCGCACCCGATGCAGTTCTCCTGCTGGAAGTCCACGATGCCGTTGTTGTATTGAACGATCGCGCCCGGCGCAGGACACGCCTCGAGACACCCCGGCTCAACGCAGTGCATGCACTGGTCCTTGCGCATCAACCAGTGCAGCCCGGTGCCGCTTTCGTACTCGTTGAACTTGATCAGGTTCCAGAAGTTGGGTGTGGTTTCCGGCAAGGTTTGATAGGTGCCCACCTGGACAGTGGTCTCGGGCGGCAGGTCGTTCCACTCCTGACAAGCCACTTCGCAGGCCTTGCAGCCGATACAGGAGCTGGTGTCGATCAGCTTGCACATCATGGGGGTTTCGCGAATGCCAGGAGGTGCGGTCGAGGTCGCCGAGATTCGTTTCAGTTCAAGGGTCTTCCCTGCCATGTCGCACCCCCTACGCCTTTTCCAGCTTCACAAGGAAGCCTTTGTATTCGGGAGCGAACGAGTTGGGGTCTACGATGGTCGGTGTCACCAGGTTGGCCAGGGAGCCTTTCTGCTGGCCACGGCCGATGAAACCCCAGTGGATGGGGAACCCGATCTGGTAAACCTTCTTGCCGGCCACCATCATGGGCTTGATGCGTTTAGTGACCATGGCCTTGCCTTCGATCGTGCCGCGCGCTGACGTGACGCGAACCTTGTCAGCATTCTCGATGCCTTTCTCCTTCGCCAGCTCCTCGGGAATCTCCACGAAGAACTCCGGCTGGAGTTGAATGTTGTATGGGTTGTTCTTCGTCCAATAGTGGAAATGTTCGGTGAGCCGATAGGTGGTACAGACGATGGGGTATTCGTCCGGCTTGCCCAGCTTGTCAAAGTCAGTCTTGAAAGGCTTGACCGCAGGATTCGAGCTCTGCTTCGGGTGGAGCGGATTGGCCACCGGAGCCTCCATGGGCTCGTAGAACTCCGACCACGGCCCTTCGGCGAACTGCCCGGGTACGAAGAGTCGCGCCACACCTTCCGGCAGCATGATGAACGCGCCCATGCCAGCCTCTGGTGGGCTGTCCACCTTGTAATCGGGCACATCGCCCACCCATTTCTCCCCGTTCCACAGGATGCCGGGACGCGTCGGGTCCCACGGCTTGCCCTGCGCATCGGCGGAACAACGGTTGTACATGACGCGACGGTTGGCGGGCCAGTTGAACGTCCATTCCGAGTAGCGGCCAAGGCCGCTGGGGTCGGCATTGTTCCGCCGCTGGGTCAGGTTGCCAGCTTCGGTGTACATGCCGATGTGCAGCCAGTCACCAGAGAGTGTCGAACCATCGGCGCGCAGGTCGAGGAACTTCCCCACCTGCTGCCCGGCTTTGAGCACAATGGTCTTGGGGTCTTTTTCGTCTTTGATGTCCTCCAGGGCCCAGCCATTAATCTCCTTGCAGACCTCTGCCTGCGAAGGACTGTATGGATTCGAGTACCACCAGTTCAAATTCACCACCGGGTCGGGGAATTTCCCACCCTCCTTCTTGTATAGATCGCGGACTTTCAGGAAGATGCGGCCAATGATCTCCTGGTCAGGCTTGGCCTCACCGGGCGGATCTACCGCCTTCCATTTCCACTGGATCCAGCGCGCCGAGTTGGTGAAGGTTCCGTCTTTTTCGGCAAAATTGGCGGCGGGCAACAGGAAGACCTCCGTTTTCACATCTTCGGGCTTTTTGCCGATCAGCTCCAGAATATCCGGCCGCCAGAACGCAGCAGTTTCCTGCTCAAAGTTTTCCGGCACTACCAGCCACTTCAGCTTGGAAAGCGCGCCGATGGCCTTCTTGGTATTTGGACCATTGCAGACCGGGTTCATGCCGAAGCTGAAGAAGCCGTCCATCTCGCCGTTGTACATGTGGTCGAAGATGAAGGCCCAGCTCCAGTTTTCGTAGCCGCCGGTCGCGGTTTGCGGCAGCTTGGGGTGCCAGTGATAGGCAAACTCGTTCTGCTTCGTCGCGTTCTTGCCGTAGTACGCCTTCATCTGGCTGATGAAGAACCGATCGGTGTTGCTCCAGAAGTTCATGGAGTTCGGTCGCAGCGGCTTCGGCGTCACGACCTCGAGATACTTCTTGAGCGACTCGTGGTCCGCCTTGGGAATGGGAATGTAACCGGGAAGATTGTGGTAGGCCACGCCGTTGTCGGTTCCACCCTGGATATTGGCGTGCCCGCGCAGGGCGTTCAAACCGCCGCCGGTGCAGCCGATGTTGCCGAGCAGTAGTTGCAGCATGGCCGCCGCGTGGATCAGCTGGACGGAAAAGCTGTGGTGCGTCCAGCCCAGCGCGTACATGATGGTGCCAGCCCTGTCCGGTGGATAGGTCGAGGTGATGATCTCGGCGGCCTTGAAGAAGTCTTCTTTCTTGCACCCGCAGATGGAGGCCACCATATCCGGCGTGTAGCGCACATAGAACTTCTTCATCAGCTGGAAGACACACCGCGGATGCTGCATCGTGGGGTCGACTTTCGCGAACCCTTTTGCGTCCAGTTCGTAATTCCAGCTCGATTTGTCGGTGTACGTCTTCTTCTCCGGGTCCCACCCGGAGAACAGCCCCTCTGCCTCGTTGAACGAATACGTGTCCTTGACGATGAAGGGGGCGTTGGTGAACAGCCGGACATACTCCTCGTGGATGCGGTTGTTGGTGAGCGCGTAGTTGATCAAGCCAGCCAAAAAGCCAATGTCGGTGCCGGCACGAATCTGAGTGAAGTTGTCGGCTACCGCGGCGGTGCGATTGAAGCGCGGATCCACGGAGACCAGCTTGGCATTACGGTTGCGCTTGGCCTCCATGACGAAGCGAAAGCCCACCGGGTGATTCTCCGCCGGATTGCCGCCCATCGCCAGGATGACGTCGGCGTTGCGGATATCGGTCCAACCATTGGTCATTGCCCCGCGCCCGAACGTGGCGGCCAAACTGGCCACCGTCGGGCCGTGTCATATTCGGGCCTGTTGTTCCAGCGGTACGATGCCCAGGCCGGCTCGGAAGGCTTTCACCAGCAGATAATTGTTCTCGTTCGAATCGGTGCACCCACCGATAACACCGACGGCCGTCAGTGCGTTGACCGTCCTCCCCTTATCGTCCTTTTCAATCAGCTTCTCGTCACGGGTCTGCTTGAGGAGATGCGCAATCCGGTCAAGCGTCCAATCCCAGGATTTGTCCTCCCAGTGGTCGCTGCCCGGTGCGCGGTATCTCACTTTGGTCAGCCGGCGGTCGTTGACGATGTTCTGCTTCAGCGTCACCCCCTTGGGACAGAGAGTCCCTTGGTTGACGGGGTGGTCGGGATCGCCTTCGATGTGCATCACTTGCGGCGTCACATTCTTGGCTTTGTCGCCCAGCGTGTGAATGATCACGCCACAGCTCACCGCGCAGTACGGGCAGGTGGAGCGCGTCTCGGTGGTGCGCGCGATCTTGAGCTCGCGCACCTGCGCATAGGCAGGCGCCAGATCAAAGCCCAAGACAGACGCAGCTAGCCCGCCGACCGTACTGACTTTTAGGAATTCTCTTCGGGTAGTAATCAAGGCCGACCTCCTTTGGCCCAGAGAAGGCAAGCCCCAGAGTGGGTCTTCATCCTGCCTGTATCTCTTTTGCTTAGGCTTGTCAAGCACTCTTGTTGACAGCACTCTTGTGGACAGAACCTGGGAGCAACTAGAGGATTCGGACCAGAGAAGTATTCGTTAGAATCTTCACAACCGCACCGGCGACGGTACCAGGTCGGGCCGACCTGCCCACTGCTAGCCTCCGCGCGTGTGCATCTCGAGGTGAGGATCTCGTTTCAGTTGCTCGATGCCGACCAGCACGCTGCGCTCACCCAGCGACTTGCGCTCTTCGGCGCCGCGGTCGCGGCGCGCATGCCAGGTCGAAAGGATCGCCGCCCGGATCGAGTCTTTCGAAGCGCCGGTCCGCAGCAGCTTCCGCAAGTCCGTGCCGTTCAGCGCATAAAGGCACAGGAACCACAGGCCATCGGCCGTCAGCCGGCTGCGGTCGCACCGGCGGCAGAACGGGGTGGTGGTCGAAGCGATGACGCCGAAGAGGGTCCCGTCGGTCAGCAGGAAGCGCTCCGCCGGCGCCGAGCCGTCTTGCATCACTGGCTCGATGCGCCCATACCGCCGGCCCAGCGCGTTCAGAATCTCGGCCCGGGAGAAGACCTTGCTCATGGACCACTGCGTCGCTCCGCCCACGTCCATATACTCGATGAAGCGGATCTCCGCGCCCACTTGCTTGCCAAACTCGACGAGGTCCGAAAGCTCATGCTCGTTAGCGCCGCGCATGATGACGGCATCAATCTTCAGCCCGTCGAAGCCGGCTGCGCGCGCCGCGTGAATTCCGGCGAGCACCTGCGCGTGGCAGTCTCTGCGGGTCAAAGCGCGGAAGAGATCAGCGCGGAGTGTATCCAGGCTGACGGTGACGCGGTGCAGGCCCGCCTGCCGGAGCTCGTGCGCTTGCTGGGCGAGCAAGACGCCGTTGGTGGTCAGCGCCAAGTCCTTGAGCCGCGGGTTCTGCGCGAGCATGCGAACCAGGAGCGGAAGGTCCCGGCGCAACAACGGCTCACCGCCCGTCAGGCGCAGCTTGTCCACACCCAGCTCGGAGAAGATCTCCACCAGCGCGCTGATCTCTTCAAAGGTGAGCAGCTCTTCCCGCGGCAGCCAGACGTATTCCTCCTCGGGCATGCAGTAGTTGCAGCGGAGGTTGCAGCGGTCGGTGACGGAAACCCGCAGGTTGCGGAGAGGCCTGCCGAAGACATCGGTTGGGGGAAGAGGACTCATCGAACCGCCTCTCAGGGGGACGCGGTGCCATCCTAGCTCGGACGCGCCCGCCAGTCAACGCCGGGCGGGGGGCGCCGCATCCGCGCCCTATTTGACGGCGCCCACAGTGAACCCGGCAATAAAGCGGTCGAGGAACATGTTGTACACCAGGGCGACGGGCAGGCTGGCTATCAGGCAGGCGGCCATCAGCGAGCCCCAGAAATAGACGTCGCCGCGGACCAGAAAAATGGGAATTCCGACTCCGACCATTTGGTTGGATTCCGGAGAAATGAACGTCAAGGCGTAAACAAATTCCTGCGTCACCAGCGTGAACGTGAAAATCACCACGGTCAGGATGCCCGAAACCGAGATGGGGATCACCAGCTTGACGAACGCCCCGAAACGCGTCAGGCCATCCACCATGGCCGCATCTTCGAGTTCTTTGGGGATCGACTTGAAGAATGCCATGAGCAGCCAGATGGAAAAAGGAACGGTGAAGCTGGGGTACACCAGCACCACCGACCATATCGTGTCCTGCAAGCCTAAAATAGCCACGACTCGAGACAATGGAATAAAGAGCAGGGTCGGAGGAACAAGATAAGTGAGAAAGATCCCGATGCCCAGCCGCTGTCCCCAGCGGCCGGTCAGGCGGGCCAGCGCGTATGCGGCCGGCATGGCCAGAAGCAGCGTGATGGCAACCACGATTACACCCACCAGAGCGGTATTGCCGAGCCAGCGCACAAACCTGGTTTCATTGAAGAGCAGGCGCAGGTGGTCCAGCGTGGGCCTGGCGTTGAAGATGAACGGATTGTTTTCGACCGTATAGAGATCGAGGTTCTGCTTGAACGCGGCGATCAGCATCCAGTAGAACGGGAAGGCCAGCAGCACCGTAAAGACGAACAGCACCGACCAATGCACAATCCTGGCGCCGAGCTTGCGCAAGTCCGCCCTCTTCATCAGACCACCTCCGCGCGATGCGCCATGCGGAGCATCAGGTAGGCAATCACCACCAGCACGGGAACCAGGAACAGCGAGATCGCCGCGCCGGCGGCAAGGTCGCTGCCCTGAATTCCGGTAGCGAAGGCCAGGGACGGCAGGGTCTGCGTGGAATCAAAAGGCCCGCCCGCCGTCAGAATGTAGACCACCGTCATGTCAGTGAAAGTGAAAATAGTCCCGAACAGCACGGCGACATTGATGATGGGCAGCATCATGGGGATCTTGATCTGAAACAGCGTTCGCCAGAAACCCGCGCCGTCAATGGCTGCCGCCTCAGGGATCTCTTTGGGAATAGCGCTGCTGCCAGCCAGCATGACTACCGTGGCGAATGGAATCAGCCGCCAGCAATGAACGAGAATGACGGACGCCATGGCCAGATGTGGCTGTCCCAGCCACATGGGCGCACCATAGGGCTTGTAGAAATGGAGCCACACCAGCACCCAGGTGATCACGCTGTAGATGGAATCCAGGATCCATTTCCACCCAATGGAGCCCAAAGAAACCGGCGCCACCCACGGCAGCAGAATCAGGAAGCGCAGCAGGCCGCGGCCGCGAAACTTCTTCTCCAGAGCGATCGAGAGCATGGTGGAGCAGACCACCACAATAGCCTGCGCGCAGATAGTGAAGACGATGGAATTCTGCAGCGCCTTGCGAAAACTGGGGCTCTGGAGAATGCTGCGGAAGTTCTCCAGGCCGACAAAATGAAGTGTCGTGCTTCCGATGCGGGCATCACTGAAGGCATAGAAGATGGCCAGTACAAACGGCGCACCAATCAGCAGCACGATGTAGAGAACCGCAGGGCTGAACATGGCCCCGCCCAGGAGCGGGCTCTCCGCTGCCTGGAGGGACTTGATCTTGGGTCGGCCTATGGCCACGGGAGCGCCCTCGCCTCTGCCCGTTTTCCCGTGCTGCGATTGAAGAAGCGCAGGTCCGCCTCGGCCACCGCAAAGTCGTGCACCGAGCCGGCCTCATAGCCGGCGGGCATCGTCCACGATAGGCGCGAGATGATCTCCTTGGACTCGAAGTGGCTCCCTTCCAGAGTGCCGTAGAGAACTCGCTCCGCGCCCAGATACTCCAGGTAGTTGATCTTGTAGCGGAACTTCACCTGGTTGTTTGCAGAGATCAGCTCGAATGGCAGGAAGCTCTCCGGGCGGAAACCGATGATGACATCGGAGGATTCGAGCAGGTTCATCGGAGGCGAGCCGAGAAAGGTGGCCACAAAAGTGTCCGCGGGGTCCTCATAGACCTCTTTCGGCGTCCCGATCTGCCGCACCACGCCCTGGTGCAGCACCACCACGCGGTCGCCCATGGCCATGGCTTCAATCTGATCGTGGGTCACGTAAATTGTCGTCGTTCCGACGTTCTTGTGGAACTGCTCGAGTTCCTCGCGAGCCGAGGCGCGCAGCTTCGCGTCCAGATTGGAAAGCGGCTCGTCCAGTAAGAAGACCGCCGGCTGGCGCACAATGGCGCGCGCCAGGGCCACGCGCTGGCGCTCACCCCCGGAGAGTTCCCGGGGCTTGCGATCGAGCAAATGGCCAATCCCCAGCAGCCCCGAGGCCCATTCCACCTTCTCCCGGTGCAGTTCCTTTTTGACTCCCTGCGCCTTCAGCGGGAAGGCGATATTCTTATAAACGGAGAGGTGGGGATAGAGCGCGTAGCTCTGGAACACCATGGCGATGCGGCGCTCGCGGGGAGAGAGGTTGTTGACGACTTTGCCGCCGATGAGGATCTCGCCGGAGGTCGGCGTCTCGAGGCCGGCGATCATGCGGAGCAGAGTGGTCTTCCCGGAACCCGAAGGTCCCAGGAAGACCAGGAACTCGCCCTCGCGGGTCTCCAGATTTACGTTGTTGACTGCTCCCAGCGCTCCTTCTTTGAATACTTTCGTCAGGTTTCGCGTCTCAACGACCGCCATCGAGCCCCCGCGTTATTTCCATCTGGCAGAGATGCGCTTGTACTCTGCCTCGGCAGCCTTGGCCGCGTTCTCCGGAGTTTCATCGCCGCGGGCCACTTTGGCGAACATCGTCGGAATCACCCAGGTCTTGAAGGCCTCGTCGATGGCGGCCGTGGCGTATCCCGGATACCCCACGTTGGTGGCCCACTCCAGCACGTTCCCCAGCACCTTGTACTTGTCCGGGGGAGTCGCCCGCGGATCGTTGGCAATCTCTTTCTGCAAGTCAGGCACCGTCTTGGGGAAGCAGGGGAAGTTGTAAAACTGCCCGGCAACAAAGCCGTCATGGAAGTGGTCCATATAGTCGATCAGGAACTGCTGCGCGGTTTCCTTGTTCTCCGCGAATTCCCAGATCACGTAGCAGTTCATCACGTGTTCGGCGGCCATCCGGCGCACTGGGCCCTTCAGCGCCGGGCTGATCATGATCTTGCTGTCAATGGGCATATGCTCCCGTTCCGACTGCCGCGTGATGGAGATGGCGTTCATGACATAGGAGACTCTGCCCGCCAGCATGGCCTGGTTGTTGGAGGGCGGCGTCCAGGTAAACACCTCGGGGGTTTCCGACTCCTGGTACAGCGCCTTCATGTACTTCAGCGCTTCGATGGTCTGCTTGGAGTTGATGGTCACGTTGCCGTGCTCGTCCTGCTCCGCGCCGCCAAAAGACCACAGGATGGCGCGCATGGCCATGCTGGTGTCGAGTTCCTGTCCGAGGCCGATCCCGCACGGATGGCCGGTCTTGTCTCTGATTTTCTTTGCGCCGACCCGCAGGTCGTCGTAGGTGTCGGGACCATTGGGAAACCCAGCCTCCGTCCACCAATCCTTGTGCCAGTTGCCGGGGTCGGGCGTGTAGGCGTCCGAGAACGCGAAGTATTTCTTTGTCTTCGGATTGAAGGTGGACTTGTGCCCCAGATCAATCTTTTTCCCGTGCTTCTTCTCCACCTCCTGGTAGACGTGCGTCATGTCAATCACCTGCTGCTCGTACGCCGCCGGCGGAGAAAGAAACATGAACAGATCGTGACCCTTCCTCGCCGAAACCTCGGACGCGGCCCGCGCGGGCAGGTCCACATTATTGATGTTGTCCACGATCACGTTGGTGTTGTGCTTCTGGCCCCATTCTTTGGTGTAGGTGTTGTTGAACCAGACGTCCCAAGCGGGCACAAAGTGGCTCCACTGCAGGATTTTCAGGGTTTTCTGCTGTGCCTGCGCCCGTTCAGGAAAGAGAAAAAAAGGACCACCCCCAACCCCGGCCGCCAAGGTTCCAGCCCCGGTAAGCTTGATGAAGTCCCGCCGCGAGAGTCCTTGTTTCTTCTTCCTAGCCATGTCCGTATGCCTCCTTATCTAAATCCGGTTCTGAGCGCGTCTCCGCGCCGAATCTCCTCAGTAAGTGAGCCGGGCAGGTGGGAGGCCTGCCATGGAATTATACGTTCCCCAAAAACCATGGGAGCCCGTCCGCTAGAGGCGCCAAGTCTACACCTCCTGTCCAGACTTGACCAGAAGGGGACTCCGCGAGGGGTGGGGTCGCCTGCCCGGTTGTGCCAGCTTCGCCCAGCCGCCGACGCACAGTCCGTAACTGCTTTGCCATCGCCCTGCGCTGCCGAACTAACCGTCTCTAATGCCCGCTGAACAGGGAGAAGTAGGCGTCCTCGCCGATCCACTCGGCAATGTGCGCGCGGATCTCGCCCAGGAAATGGAACTCCGCATCGAACTCATGAGCGACGATGCGCTGATCCTGCCCATCGTAATACCGGACGGCGTAGTGTCCGGCAGAAATCGTGAGCACGTCAATGGCCCGGCTGTCGTCGAAGTTGAGCCCCATATGGTAGACCAGATCGTCCAGCGCGTAATCCACACCGCGGATGACGACCGCCTGGGCGCCGCAACCCAGGGGTCCAAATCGGCTCTCCATCAAGGCGCGCCCTCGCAACTCAATCAAGTGCCCCTCACGCTTCCAGCGCTTCGGTGCCCGGCCGCTGGAAGACCACCATCCGATCGAAGGATTCCCATTGCGTCGTCGCACCTCCGAGCGCGTTCAAAGATCTGCGGGGCACCGAACGTGAACCCGGCGAAGCCAGGCAAAAAAGGCTTCCTCTCCAACCCACTCGGCGATGTGCGCGCGCGTTTCGCCGAGGAAGCGCCAGTCGGCATCGAACTCGTGCGCGACCGCGCGCTGGTCTTCCGCGTCGAAATAGCGCACGACGTAGTGGCCGTCCGCCAGCGGCAATGCGTCAATGGCGCAACTGTCGCCGAAGTCAAGCCCCAGCCGCGCCAGCAAAGCAGCAAGAGGATATTCCACCCCTCGGATGGTCAAACTCTGCGCGCCGCTGCCCAACGGGCCATAGCGGCTCTCGAACAGGGCCCGGCCTTTCAACTCACTCATGGGCGGCTGACGCTTCCGGTGTCTCGGTGCGCGGCCGCTTGAACACCAAGTGGACGCCGATGGTGCCGTAGGCCACGCCGTCACGATTCGGGGCGATGAGCGGGGTCGAACTGGCCAGCTCCCAGCCGTCCGCGCCGGCGCCGTTGATCCAGGTCTCCAGCCCGCTCTCCATCCCCTGTGATGTCTCGGTGAAGACAACCATGCGGTCAAAGTATTCCCACTGCATTGGTGTGCTCCTCTCGGCGACCCGAGCTGTGCTCGGTCAAGACGCGCCTGCTCCTCCTGCGGTCATCGCAGATGGTCCGCCAGCCAACCGGATACGATCTTGAGCGCCTCCTGATTGAACTTGATTTCGCTGTGGTTGAACCAGCGCGGCAGGTACCGGATCAGGCCGTGCTCGTGGGTCACATCCGGGCGCAGGTCTTTCGTAACATACCGCAATTCCGCGGCGGGCAGCACGGCCTTCAACCCTGGGGCGCCTTCCAGTAGCGAAGGGAGGTCCCGCTCGGCGTAGAGCAGCAAGCACGGGCGGTCGTGACCCGTGACAGGGCCGAGCGCCTCGAGCAATTCCAGTACGTAGCCGGAGTACGGCTCGCGCACCGTCGGGCTGGGAAAGTTCTCGAACATCCACTTGCCCTGTGGCGAGATCTCCGAGGCGACCGCCGGCGAGATCGCCGCCATGCAGTCCGCGGAGGACATGAGAGCCAGCCGCCCGCCCAAGCTGATGCCAGCGGCCGCGGCTCGGCCGAAGCGCCGCACGTAGCGCAAGGCCGCTTCCAGCTCCTCGCGCATCCCAGGGCCGATGGGCATCATGTTCTCGCCGTGGCCGCACAGGTCAATCGCCAGCGCGGCCGGGCCGTTTTCGGCAATGGCCGCCGCCAGCGCGAGCACATGCTCTTTCGTGCCACCGTACCCGGCAGAAAGAACCACGCCGCCGCGCGGCGCATTCGACGAGAAAATGTACGCGGGGATGACGTGGCCGTCAGGAGCAGCGAGATCGGTCACGCGTTGAAAATGCATGGAGCCTCTTCAAGAGCTGCGAACTGGCGGACTATACACAGTCGCCAAGCCTGTAAGCAAGCGCGCGGCGCATCAGGGGGCGACCTCCTTCAGCCAGGCAAGGACGCGTTGCGCCAGCACAGCTTCCTGCTTCCGGAAACCATGATCGGCGTCGTCGAGATAAATTAAATCCACCTTCGCGCTACGCGTCGCCGCACGTCGCAGGCGCTCCGCGGTGCCCGGCTCAACCAGTTTGTCCGCTTTCCCCTGGACGATGAGGACCGGGTTGGCCACTTTTTGAATGTTCTGGTAAGGATCCGATGGGGCCTTCGGCCCGCGCAGGCCGAGCAGATAGCGCGGGGTGTACAAAGCTTTGCCGAGCGGCCCCAGGTCAATCAGCATCAATTGGTTTTCCTGGCCGGCGGCCTGCATGGCCAGCGCCTCGTCCACTGTGGCTCGAGCCTTCTTCCGGCCGAACTGCCAGACGTTCCAAGCGAAGAGATCGCCCGGCCCCGCGATGAGCACCGTCGCAGCGATGCTCGGATCGCCAGTAGCGGCCTCGTAATAGAGTACGCGGTTCGTGCCCATGCTCTGGCCCAGCAGCACGAGTCGCGTGTGTCCCAGGCTCCGCAGGTAGGCCAGGCCCGCGGCGATGTCCGCTTCGTTGTCAGCGAAATCCGAAACCTTGGGGCCGGTGTCGTGATCGCGCATGTTCAGGGCGAGGCAGGCGTAACCCTGCTCGGCCGCCGCGCGCGCCAACTGCGGGAAGTATTCGCTGTAGAAATTGCTGCCGTATCCGTGCACGAGCAGGATCGCCGCAGAACGCGGCTTCGCCGAGGGCCGGTAGAGCACACCGGCGAGCTCGGTGCCGTCCCGCGCGTGCAGCGCGACCTGCTCGACCGAGCAGTCCTCTTTTGGATGGGGGGCTGATTGTCGAGCATCGAGCTCCGCCCAGCTTGCGGAGCTCACCAGCAACAGCCCGACGGCGAGACTCGCGGCGGGTTGGAGCAATCGTCGCATCAATTCAAGCCTTGAGCGCACCGGCCAGGTCGGCCAGGCTGCCAGCCAAGGCATCCGGCGCGAAGCCCAGTTCGTCCTGAGGGGCGCGGCCGCGATTCACCCAGCAGGTCCATAAGCCAAAGCTCTTGGCTCCGATGATGTCCCAGCAGTTGGAGGAAACAAAGCCGATCGCGGCTGCCGCTACGCCCAGTTTCTGGGACGCAAGTTGATAAACGCGCGGACTGGGCTTGTAGATCTTCACTTCGTCCACGCTGATGACGTGGGAGAAAATCCCATGGAGCCCGGCGCTTTCGACCGCGGCCTGCAACATTCGCGGCGAGCCGTTCGAGAGAATTGCGCGCGTGTAGTTGGAAAGCGCCGCGAGCGCTTGCGGGACTTCGGGATACGGCTGGAGGTGGAGATAAGCTTCCATCAATTCCGCGCGCGTTTCGAGCGGGCACGGCAGGTCGAGCGCCTTGCAGGCAAAGACGAGGGCCGACTCGGTCACCTTCCAGAAATCTTCGTAGCGCCCCATCAGGCTGCGCAGCCAGGTGTACTCCAACTGTTTCAAGCGCCATGCCTGGCTGAGCGCGGGCCCCCGCCCCGGGAACTTCTGGTTGCAGATGGAAATGACGGAGTGGACGTCAAACAGTGTTCCGTAGGCGTCGAACACCACGGCTCTGATTTCTCGGCTCACCCTTTCCACACCCTTTCCCTATTGTCAGGCGGATTTCTCGGCGTGTTCCAGTTTGGCCTCCAGGGCTGCCAGGCGTTCCTTCATTTCCTTCTGCTGCTGCCAGCGGGCGGTCACGTCCATCATGATGGCCGCCGCGCCCAGTATCTCGCCCGTCGGAGCGCGCAGGAGGACGATACTGAACTCGATGGAAATGCGCGTGCCGTCTTTCCGGACGGCTGGCACGGCGAGCAAGTCCCGACCATATTTCGTCTCGCCGGTGCCCATGACCCTGTGGTAGCCGGCCCAATGCCGCGCCCGCTGGCGCTCGGGGACGATCAGATCCAGGGTCTTTCCCAGCGCTTCTTCCGCACGATGGCCGAACATGGCTTCCGCGCCGGCATTCCAGAAGCGAATCACTCCCTCGCAGTCCGCAAAGATGATCGCAGACTGTGTCTGTTCCACAATGCGCTGGCACAGCCACTCAGGCGTAAAGGTTGGCGCCATGGGCTACTCCTGTGCGATCTGACTTTTCTGGTTTCCCCATCCTGCTGTGTCCCACCCATCGGCATTGTACCCTGATGCAGCCACAGAAGGTTCGAGGGTCATGAGCCTGGGCTCTGTTTGATTTGGAAGCGGCGGCGGCCAAAGAGTTGCGCCCAGGGAGGTAAAAACACTCGAAGAGAGTGATGCGCCGGCGCGGTTCAGCTTGCGGGGTGGGCGCGCGCGCGCTGTGTTTCTTTTTCCCGCAGCACCCGCCGCAGGAGCTTGCCGGTGGGCGTGCGCGGCAATTCGTTCACTACCTCGACTTCGCGGGGCAGCTTGTAGGTAGCGATTTTGCTGCGGCAGTACTCGATCAACTCCTCGGAGGTAACGCTCTGGCCCGGCTTGAGGACCACGAAGGCCTTGGCGATCTGGCCCCGTACGTCGTCGGGCACGCCGATCACGCCCACGTCGGCCACCGCCGGGTGAGTGGCCAGCGTCATTTCGATTTCCTCGGGCCCAATGCGGTAGGCCGAGCTCTTGATGATGTCGTCCTCGCGGGAGACGAACCAGAAATAGCCCTCTTCGTCAAAGTAGACGTAGTCGCCGGCGCGGTTCCAGCCGTCGGGGGTGACGGCGTGGCGCTGTTTTTCCGGGTCGCGCCAGTAGAGTGTGCCGGTCGGCCCGCGCACGAGGAATCGGCCGATCTCGCCCGGCGCGGCGTCGCGGTCCTCTTCGGCCACCGCTTTGACTTCGAATCCCGGCACAGCCGTGCCGAACGAGCCCGGCTTGGCGCGCATCTTCACCACGTTCGACACGAAGACGTACATCATCTCCGTCGTGCCCAGGCCCTCGAAGATCTCCAGACCAAATTTTTTCTTCCAGGCGTGATACGTGCCCGCGGTCAGGCTCTCGCCTCCACCGGTGCAGACGCGCAGGCTGCTCAGGTCATATTTCTTTTCGGCGTCGGGCAACTGGAGCATCTTGCGGTAGGCCGTGGGCGCCAGCGAAAGCACGGTGACGCGATGCTTCTGGATGGTCTCAAACATCTTATCCGGCTCAAACTTGGCGATCAGCGAGGCCGCCGCTCCGAAGCGGTAAGGGATGGTGGCAAAGGTGGAATAGCCCGCGCCGAAGGCCAGCGGCGCGGAGCCGCCGATCACGTCATTCTCCGTCACCTTCCAGCCGTACTTACCGAAAGTGTCGGGTACGATCAGCGTCTCTTCGACCAGGTGAGCCGTGCCCTTGGGCCGGCCGGTTGTGCCGGAGGTGTACAGCAACAGGGCCAGATCCTGGCGACCCCGCCGCACCGGGTCGAGTTTGGGCGCGCCCCCCTGCACCAGTTCTCCGTATGGTTTGTACCCTTTGGCCTTGAGTTCCGCGGCGTCGCCGCCGATGACGATGATGTGACGAACGGTCTTCAAGTTTTCGCGCGCGGCCTCCACTTCGCCCAAAAGCGCAGCGTGCACGATGATGGCGACGGCTTCGGAGTCGTTGGAAACGTGGGCAATCTCGGTTCGCGAAAACAGCGGAGAAATGGGAGTGAACACCGCGCCCAATTTAAGCACGGCAAAGTTGGCGACGAGCGCCGGCGGGATGGTAGGAGTCCGCAGGATAAGCCGATCGCCCTCGCCGACCCCCAGCTCGCGCAAAGCATTGCCGAATTTATTCGCCTGGCCAAGAAGCTGGGCATAGGTGATGCGCTGGTCTTCAAAGAGAACGGCGGCGCGCTCACCTCGCCCGGCCGCGACCTGCTTTTCCAGCAATTCTTCGGTGGGATTGAAACGGTCCGGGTAAGTGGCAAACTCCGGGAGCGTATAAATGCGCGTGGGCCACAGCTCACGCGGCGGCAAATAGTCGGCCATGCGACCTCGTCAGCGACTCGCTACTTTTTGAGCACCTTCCGCCTGACCGCCCTCGCCGATCAGTTCCTCCAACGCCTGCTCAACTTTAATCAGCCCTCGCTTGGCGTCGGTGCGCGGGAACGCCAGCGTGGGGTAGCGATCGCCCTCGAAGATGAGCAACGCGGGCACGTTGCTGCCGAAGTCATCCACGAGTGCGCCCTTGGCGCCGAACACCGGCCGGACGGTCGCGTCCGGGCCGCTCACCGATTTGTGGTAGATGGGGAAACGGTCTTTGATTCCGGCCACATCCACCGCCTTGGCGTCCACGCCCTCGGCCTTCAGCTTTTGCACCAAGTCCAAGGCGCGGGTGTTGTTGCAGGGGAAGGCCTCGCCGGGCTTCTGGGTGCTGCTGTAGTAGAACTCCACGCGCTTCGCGCCCTTCGCTGCCGCGGCGGCGACCACCGCCTTCGTGGCGGTCGGGTCCGGCGGGGCGTAAGTCTTCCCGCTCTCCTCGAACACGTCACACTCCGTCCAGCCCTGGAGCGTGATGGAGAGCGTGAAAGGCCACTCACGCTTCAGGCACTTGCCCAAGTACGCTCGCTGGAGCGTGGGGTCGAGCTCGGGGCGAAGGTGCTTGCAGCGGACGCACAAGCAGTCGGCATTGTAGTGGGGCATAAGGGCCTCCAGTTCTGAATTTGCGCCGCGGCCTCCTGGCGTTCCGCCATCAGCCGTGGTTCGAATTTCGCAGCCTGGCCTACGTGCGTTCCACGATGAATTTCGGCCGGCTACCGACCAGGTCCTCCTTCTTGAGCGGGTGTCCGCTGACGATCTGGCCGCGCACGTTCTTCTGGATGGGGATGGGGCGGCAGACCGAATCCTTGCGGGCGCGCGGCGCCGAGCGCGTCAACCCAGGCCCGGAGATGGGCGAGTAATCAGGTTTCTCGGCAAAACCAGGCAATAGGTCAGCCTGGCCGTCGGCAGCCTCCGGCCCGGAGACACAAGCTCCACCGGCGGTCTCCAGCCTCCAGACCTTCCCGCACCCGGCGCACTTGGTCTTGCCCTTGAAGTTCCAGAAGGGATACGGATCAAGAAAATTCTTTGTCTTACAGCTGGGGCATGTGAGAAGCATGGTTATCTCCGTTTTAGATACACTCTTGCTCTTCCAGCCGCCGCAACTCTTCCGAGCTCAGGCCGGCCAGCTTGCCCAGGATGTACTCGTTGTCCGCCCCCACCGGCTTCAGCGCCCACTTCAGGCGCGGCGGGGTGTGCGACATCTTGTACGCGGGGCCTTGGTGCATCAAATCGCCGAAGGTCGGGTCATCGAGCCACTGCACGGCTCCGCGCTGCTGCCAGTGCGGATGGTTGGCTACCTCCTTGGCATTCCAGACCGGCTGGTTGTTGATGCCGGCCTTGTCCAGAGTCTCGGCCACCTGCTCCTTCGTCTTGTCCGCCGCCCACTTCTCCAGCCAGGGGTAGATTTCCATCTGGCTCTGCGGCTTCACCCGGGCGTCGTGCTTGGCATACTTCTCCGCTGTTTTGCCGTCCCCGACGGCTTGGCAGAGGCGGGCAAAGTCCTTGTCGTCGTACGCGCTGATCAGGATGTAGCCTTCCTCTTGTTCCTGGGGGTTCTCGGACTTCGGATAGGAGGACTTGCCGCACTTGATGATCCCGTGCACGCACAACTGGGTGTCCCAGTTACCCCAGCGCTCACGGGTGACGCCATGGCGACCGTACAGGGGCAGCGCGTACTCCAGTTGGCGCGTGACGCCGTGCACCTGGGAGTACTCGGTGAAGGTGCCCTCGCCGGAGATTTTGTCGCGCCAGTAGAGTGCGGCCAGAATCTGCACCGCACCCATCATGCCGCCCCAGTAGTCCGCCAGCCAGATGGTGTGCTTCGACGGCGTGCCGCCCAGGAACTCCGGCTTGCCGGTCATGCCGAAGTTACCGCCCTGCGACTGGCCGAGGATGTCGTAGCTGGCGCGCACGCGACCCGGCCCCCAACCGCCGAAGCCACCCAGCCAGCAATACACCAACCGGGGGTTGATCTCCCGCAGTTGGCGATAGCCGATGCCCCAGCGGTCGAACGTTCCGGGGCGATAGTTTTCCACCATCACATCGGACTTGGCGGCCAGCTTCTTTACGATCGCTTGACCCTCGGGGCGGTGGAAGTCTACGGAGATGAAATACTCATTCGGGTTGGCGCCCAGGAATCCCAGGCCGGTGCCGCGCTCGGGCACCCAGCGCGAGAGGGGGTAGAGGAACGGCTCGTTGAAAGGCGTGGTATGGCGCATGGCCTCGCCGCGCCGCGGCGCCTCGATCTTGATGACCTCGGCGCCAAGTTCAGCCATATAGGAGGCGCAAGAGGGACCGAGGATGTACTGCGTACAGGAAAGCACGCGGTAACCCTTGAGCGCCTCGGGCTTGCCGAACGCCTTCTTGAAGTCAAAGGTCTCGTGACAGAAGTCTTCGAAGCCCTGCTGCGTCGCCGACTTGGATGCAGTTTCCTTAGCCATCGTAGTCCTCCCGCCTCAAATGACGTTCGACTTCTTCAGCCGCGCAAAGTCCTCGCGGGCGAAGCCGAGCAGCCGGCGATAGACATCTTCATTGTCGTGGCCGGTCGGGCGGCCCAGCCACTTCAACCGCCCCGGAGTCTTGTGCTGCAAGAAAGGAGTCGTGCCGTAGAGGATTTTTCCGTAGAACGGTGATTCCGTCTCGGCCACGTGGCCGCGATACTTGAAGTGCGGGTACTCGGCCACCTCGTTGACGTAGAGCACGCCGCCGGAAGCCACCTGCTGTTTGGAGAGCTTGCGCTCGGCCTCGCTGCGGGGATTGTCCTTCAACCACTCGCCGAGCATCGTATAGGTCTTCACCTGCATGTCATGCCCAAGCCGGTCGGCGACTTCGCGCAGGTGCAGATCGCCGAGGATGTCCTCCTCGACCGCGGGATACTCGTCTCCGACCACGCGCCAGATGCGGTACCACAGCCGGTCGTGCCCGCCGCCAACCATCATGTAGCCATCCTTGCATGGATTGACGGCGTAGATGTTGATGGCCAGGTCCCAGTTCCCGTAGCGCGGGCGGATGCTGCCGTCCATCGAGTACCAGGCCCAGCTATAGTCCAGGATGCGGATGATGGCTTCCGCCGCTGTCGCTTCGACGAACTGGCCCTCGCCGGAAATATTCTCGCGGTACAATACCGCGGCAAGAATCCCCATCGCTGCTGTGGTCCCGCCCACGTGGTCGGCCATCCACAAAGCGGAGCGTGTCGGCTGGCCGCCGAACTCCTTCGGGTCGCCCGTGCCATGGACGAAGCCGCAAGCGGCCTGAGCCGTTGGGTCAAGCACTCCCGCCTTGTCCTTCAGCGGGCCCCACTGGCCGCGCTGGCCCACCCAGCAGTAGATCAGCCGCGGATTGATTTCCTTGAGCTGGCGGTAGCCGATGCCCCAACTGTCCCATTGGCCGGGCGGGGCATTTTCGATCACCACGTCGGCGTGAACGGCCAGCTTCCTCAGAATTTCGCGGCCTTCCTCGGTCTCGAGGTTGAGCGTAATCGAGAGCTTGTTCCGCATTTCGTGCAGGAACTGCCCGCCGACTTCCTCGCCGGTCTCTTTGTCGCGAAACATATACTCCCGCCGGCCGAAGGGGGTGTTCTTGCGCAGGGGGTCTCCGCCTGGCGGCTCGACCTGGATCACCTCCGCGCCCAGCTCGGAGAGCATCGAGGAGCACCAGTGCCCGATCATCATGCGCGTCGAGCAATCCAGCACGCGCAGACGAGACAGGGCCTCCGGCTTCTCGAAGTTCTTCTCCTGGCGCAGGATGGTCTCCAAGAAGGTTGGATACTCCTTGGCCTGGTCGGAGAGCCCTCCGTACACCTCATCCGGCTTAGCAATGGGGATAGCCGGCCAGGGTGCGACTTTGGGAGTGGCCATTGTTCGTTACCTCCTATGAAGGTCAGACACTGCCATGGGCATAACCGTGCCTGCTCGAGAGGTCCTGCCCGTGGGGACGATTGCGCAGCTAATGAGGCGTATATTCCCACCATCCAAATTTGTCAAGAGGCTTTTGTAAAGCGATCCCGGGCAACCGGCGAAAGCTCTTACCGGGCAAATGTAAATCGCCCCGTGCAGGTCCGTATGTTCGCCCTGGCGGAATAAACAAATCGGCAGAAGCTTCGCGGCAGCTTGCATGGTTGCCTCCAGGAAACCGGGGGTGCTTCAACCGCCGCGCGATCGGGCAGGGGCCTGCCAGGCCATCTGATGTGCTACATGTGCTCTGCGGACATCCAGGGATGTTTCACTGGACCTGCAGCGAAGCTGGGCTTGCCAGCGACATGTGGATTCCGGCGGCGCGCAAGCGCCGGCCGAGAGTGTTGATCCCGTACTCGATCATCTCCTCGCGCAGGCCCTCTGGCGTATACCCGGGCCAGGCCATCTCCAGATTCTTGCCACCAAAGTAGTTCATGTCGCCCTGCGGAGGCCGCATCGTCTTCGCGATCAGGGGCAGGCATTCCTGGATGGTGGAGTGGACCACCGGTGCAAAGCGAGCCGGGTCTTGCCGGACCATGTCCTGCAGGTACTTCACTCCGAAGAGCACATGGCGGGATTCGTCGCGCGTGGCGGCAGTGAAGCCTTTGTAGTAACCCCAGGTGCGTCCCCAGCGCCGGGCGCCTTCGAGCTGATAGCGCATGCCGGTCAGGAACAGCGCTCCCTCAACGACCAGGTGATACACAGTCACGAAGCGCACGGAAGCTTCCAGGTCCTTGGGGTTCGAGGCCAGCCGCTGGCCCTGTGCGGGCAGCCACTGGTAGAAGAAGTAGTTGTACGCTTCGCTTTCCTCCGGCCCGATGCCGATCTCCCGCACCAGGTCATCCAGACTCGCCGCGGAGGTGCCGACGACCTCACGCCAGTAGCGTTCGAAGAAGATGGTGTGCCGGACCTCGTCGGTCAACTGGGTGGCCACAAAGGCTTCCACCTCTTTGTTGGGTGCGGCCCAGACCAAGGGAGCCAGAAGACTCGCCACCCTCTCCTCCCCATCGAAGAACATGCGCATGCTCCAGATGCGTCGCTTCTTCGCCTCTGGCGACAAGAACTCCCATTCCGCTCGGTCGCGCGAAAAGTCCAGCTCGTCCGGCGACCACGCCTGCTTGATCGCTTTGCGGTACAAGTCCAGATACGATGGCAGGTTTTCGAGTCCGCGATCCACGACGCTCAACACGTCGTCGATGTACAGACGATCCATGGCTCCGAGCTGCACCCGGCCGATTTGCTCTTCGAGCTGGTCGTCGCTGATCTGTCGCACTTCGATCATGGTGGTCTCCCTCCCTGGGACGTATCGCTGGTGAACCTACCATCCCAAAAACGAGAAGTCAACTTGACGGAAGAAATATGTGGTGGGCTAGTGCCGTGTTGCTGAGCACAGCAACTCACTTCCGAAGGGATACACTGCCCTTCGCTCCTCCAGAACAAACGAGGAGCTCAGAGCACCAGGAATCTAGGTTCCCGATGCCCCGTAGCTACGAGAACTCGAACTGCAAGCCCTGGGTTCGCCCAAGCCGGGCGCGGCTACACGCTCGGGCTTCCCAACTGCGGTTCTCCGTTGTCGCTCTTCGTTCGGTTAATCCGGTAGCTTCAAGCCCTCGCTTCCCCAGGAGCATGCGGACGCTTTGCCATCAGCTCGCAAAGCAGTGCGACCACCGCCAGCCCCGCCGCCCAGTAGAACGCGGCCTGGTAGTCGTGGTACTTATCGAAGAGCTTGCCTCCGATCCGCGGCCCGATGATCCCCGCAGCGCCCCAGGATGTGAAGAGCAAGCCATAGTTGATGCCTGCATTCTTCGTTCCCCAGAAATCGGAGGTGGTGGAGGCATTCACCGAGAGCTGCGTGCCATAGCACCAGTACACGACGAATATCACCACGTACATGAACACGGGGATAGCGACAATTCCGCCGGTGCGGGGCAGGATCACCATGGCAATGGCTGAGATCGCGATCATCAACCGCAAGACGTTCAGGCGGCCGAGGGCGTCGGACATCCAGCCCGACAAGATCCGGCCGGCGGCGTTGCCGGCAGCCCCAATGAAGATGCCCGTGGTGGCTAGTGCAAGCGGGACGCCCTTGCTGCGCGCGAACGGGACGAGTTGGCTGATCACCATGAGGCCCGCCGAAGTCCCCAGAGCGTAGGCGATCCACATGAAATAGAAAGTTGGCGTGCCCAGCATCTCGCCCGGTTTAAATTCATACGCTGTTGCCGCAGCCTTGGCGGCTGGCGCTGGAGTCCATCCGGCTGGTTTATAGCCCACCGGCGGGTTCTTGAGCAGAAACGCACCGATCATCGTCATGATCAGGAAGATAACCCCCAAGACCTCGAAGGTGGCCCGCCAGCCGTAGGTGGGGATCAGGTAGTTCCCGGAAAGAGGGCCGAAAATCGCCGAACCTCCGCCGTAGCCGGCGACGGCGAGCCCGACCGCCAGACCCCGCCTGTCGGGGAACCACTTGGCCATCACCGGAATCGGCGTGGCGTAGCCGAAGCCGTTGCCGATCCCGCCCAGCACACCGAAACAAACGTAGAGGTAGTTCAGGCTGGAGGTGTAGGCGCAAAGGAAGAACCCGATGCTGACGAGTAACCCGCCGGTGATCGAGATCCAGAATGGCCCCAGTTTATCCTGGAGCCGCCCGGCGATGATGAACGAAATGGCGAACACGACCACTGCATAGGTAAACACAGTTGAGGTTTGTGCTCGCTTCCACCCGAACTCCTTCTCGAGCGGAGCTACGAACACGCTCCAAGCGTACAGAGAGCCGAGGGCAAGGTTCATGGAGAGCCCGCCCACTACCCGCCACCACCGACTCAGACCTCCGGTGGCGGGGTCTGCCAATCTACTCTGTTGGGGAGTAGCCATCGCTATTCCTCCTTTTTAACTGACTTGTGAAACCTTTCACCGTGCGGCCGTTGCACGCATTTACCCCCTCGCGTTTCTGACCTGGATAGCCCTTTAAAGAGACCTACCCGCTGGCGGCGCACCCGAGGACAGGCGCGCTGCCAGCGATGGGTTTAGCTTTAAGCCCCCTCAGAACGTAAAGATGGTCCCAAACTCGGACCGCAGATCGCGCGCCTCGCGAGCCGGATTGCCTCGGAAGGTCCCGAACCCGGCCGGCAGCGTGCTGGAAGAGCAGGCGATCGGCGTGCCGGTGGAAGGTGCGCCGGTCGTCGTGCAGAAAGCCGGTGTCCGGCCCCGATACATGGACTCCTCGAAGCCGAAGGTGACCCAGTTGTTCAGCTTGTAATAGAGAGTGGCCGCAGCGAGATCGCCCTTGTTGGTTCTGACGCCTGTGCGCAGGGCACGCGTTGCGGGATTAACGATGTCGCGTGTCTTGGCCTCGTCAATCCCATAGTGCAGGTAGAGTTGCCAACCGGCGTTCCTACCCTCGGGGTTCGCATGGAAGATGCGCCCGAGCGGGAAGCCGATGTTGACAAACCCTCCCTGGGTACGCACCGGCCGCTGCGGCGCTACTACAGCACTTGTGCAGCCAGGGCTGGTCGCCGTGGGGCCATCGGTGAAGCCGAAGGCCACGGTCGAGGAAGCGTCGGCCGAGACGCCGTTCGTCGTGCCCGAAACACACGCGCCCGCCGCGTTCTTGGTGAACAGCCCGAAGGTGTCGTTGAACGTAGAGGCAAAATTCCCACCGAAATAGAACCGCAGGTCCTCGCCGTTCCAGTACTTGGCGATGATCGTGGCGTACCGCGTCGGCAGTTGAATTTCCCCCGTAAATCCGTAGCGGCTGCTGCTAACTGTCGCACCTTTTGGGAACAATGTAGCGAAGGCGGCAGGCACACCTCCGACCACACCCACAGCAGCCACCACACCATTCTTGACCACGTTGGCCTCGCGCGCGCCCTGCATGCCGCTGACGATGAGCTGTGCGGGAGCCACGCCCGGGGCCTTATCGAGCTGGAACTGGAAGGCGACGCGACCCTGCACTTCCGGACGTGCGGAATCTACGCCCTGCCGTTCGCCGTAGGCCAGTTCGTTGTCCACGCCGGGGACGCCGGCGACCGTGTTGGTGATGGTGACGGGAACCGGAGGGCACGGAGTTGGAGGCGCGGGGCAGGTAGGCAGGGGGTTGACTACCGTCGCGGTACTAGTCACGCTTATCTGGTTACCCGGCAGGTTGCCATAGGCTGGTAGGACGATGGCAAACTCCGGCTGGATCTTGAAGTTCCGCGACCCGCCGAAGTTGTGCGTTAAGCCGGTGCGGAACTGCGGCAGGCGTTCGTACAGCGTGCCGTATCCGACGCCCAAACCTGTCGTTTCAAACAGGCTCGGCAGGGTGGACGAAGCAAACGGAGTCCAGTCCTGGCCGAAGAGGGCATGAACTGAGGTGGTATCGGTTACCTTGTAGTCTATGCGGGCGTACGCGAGACGGATCTGGAACATGTTGGACCGGATGGTCGAGATGTTTCGGTTGGCTACGCGGCTGAAGTTCCCTTCGAAGTCCGCCTCCACCTTACCGGTGATGGTCATCTTGGGAGAAGGATCGAGCCATTCGAAGTTGCTGCCGATACGGAAGAACCGGGCCTTCACATGGAACTCCGGAGCCGCGTCCGGTCCCGTATCCCCTGCGCGAAACATCGGCAGCGGGAAATCATTACCTTCCGGCGACGAGCTATCGTAAACCGCACTGGCCTTGAAGAGCCCGTACGGCGTGACTCTGACCGGCCCAACTTTGAAGGCGGGGACCAAGCCCTCGCGTTTGGGCGCGTCCACGGGGAAGACTCGAATCGGTGCTAAGGCCGGGACGAACTTGGGGCCCTCGGGCGGCTTTGCTGCCGCCGCAGCCCCGGGATACCCCGGCAGGCTGCCCGTGGAGTTGACCGGCACACGCAAGACCGCCGGCACAACCTGAGCCCCTGGGGTTCCCTGAGTTGCGACAGTCACTGCCGAAGCCCCGACCGTCTGATTGTAGTCCTCCTGCGTAATGAGGCCCTTGGACAAAAGGAGCCTGGCAAGCCGCTGCTCGGATTCGGCGGGCGTAGCGGCTTGGCCCACCAGGGCCGCTTCCTCCTCGGTTAGGATGCCCTTGGACTGAAGCAGTCGAACCAGCGCGCTGGCCGCAGGTTTCTGCTCATTCTGCTGCTGTGCAACCACCGTGCTTGCGAGCGCAAAAATCGCAATCGCAGCCAGCAGCATGTGCAGCGCTTTCTTCTGCAATGCTTTCTTCATCTCAGCAACCTCCCATGCGGATTGTTGGCAGTGTCTCGTGCTGACACGTTGGTGCGATGGACGCTAGGAGCTCCCCCTAGAATTGAGCAGGTAGATACTCGTGCCGCGCCGAATTGTCAAGCAAGCATTTTCTCGGAAACCTGAGAGGAAAGAGAGCCGCCTCGGCAGTAGCGCCCGAGCAAACCACCGCCTGCCCACCGTTTGTTAGGGAGTAAAAAGGTTACGACTCGGCGCGGGGGATTGCGCTGAAGGGCCAAGGGCTTCCCTCCTCCCCTCTTTCACCCGAAGGCTAACCTCTTTCCTTGACAAATACCTCCCAGGGGACTATATGACGCGCCCAATGGGGCGGTCTTGAACGAGGATTCTGAGCGAGGGCATCACTACAAGTGGGGGGAATTCGACCCGGTCTGAGGGAAAGATGGAAGCGGCCGGACGTCCTTCTGAGTCCGACTCTTATTCTTATGAGGAGTGAATCATGACTTGGACGCAGGTTTACGTCCTGTACGGTAATTGGTGGCTGACCACGCTTCTTGCGGCGCTTCCGATCATTGTGCTGTTCACCTTGCTGGCCGGCTTGCGCGTGAGGCCGCATTGGTGCGCGATTGCCGGAGCGGGGACCGCGGTCGTCATCGCGGTGCTCTTCTTCAAGATGCCGCCGGTGCTCGCAGGGATGAGCTTCCTCTACGGCGTAGGCTTTGGCTTATTGAAAATCGCCTGGATCGTCTTGGCGGCCGTCTACCTATATGACATTTCGGTCCACACGGGTCAGTTCGAGATCATGAAGGAGTCGGTGGCCGGAATCACCGCCGACCGCCGCCTGCAACTGCTACTCGTGGCCTTCTGCTTTGGCGCATTCATTGAGGGCGCGGCCGGATTTGGCGCGCCAGTCGCCATTGCGGCCGCTTTCATGATTGGGCTGGGCTTCAAACCTTTCCACGCCGCAGCGCTCAACTTGATCGCAAATACGGCGCCGGTGGCCTGGGGCGCCATCGGCACGCCGGTGCACACACTCGCCGCCGTCACCGCGCTGCCGGAATCCGACTTGAACGCGATGATCGGCCGCATCCTGCCGATCACGGCCATCATCGTGCCGTTCTGGCTGGTGCGGGCGATGGTGGGTTGGAAAGACACCTTCGAGGTGCTGCCGGCGATCCTGGTCGTGGGCGTCTCGTTCGGCGCCACGCAGTATTACTGGGCGAATCACGTGGACAGCAACCTGGTGGACATCATGGGCGGCCTCATCTCACTCGTGGTGACCGGCGTCTTCCTTCACTTCTGGAAACCGAAACGAATCTACCGCTTCGAGGACGAACGAGAGGAGGCCCCACCAGCGGCCGCCAGAGCCGGAGCAGCGGGCACTGCCGCCCAACCGGAGGCGAGCGATTACAAGGACGTATGGGGCGCGGAGTGGGATGTCAACAAGGCCCGGAAGCATGCGGCCGCGCACTCCTACACGCCAGGGCAAGTCGCCAAGGCCTGGATGCCCTTTGCAATCCTCTCGATCTTTGTGCTCGTCTGGGGGCTCCCCTCGGTCAAGCTCGCCATGAATCGCGCAACCACGCCAGCTTTTGCGATCAAGCTCCCGAACGGCAAGCCGCGACCTGGCCCGCCAGGTTGGGATGTGCCATACCTGCATAACGCCGTGACGCGCGCGGCGCCGGTGGTGACGAAGCCGACGCCCGAAGCGGCGCGATACGACTTCAACTGGCTGACTGCCACCGGCACCGGCTGCTTCTTCGCCGCAATCGTCTCCGGGCTGCTGCTGGGGCTGGGGCCAGGCGCGCTGATGAGCGTCTTCTGGAAGACGTGCGTGCGAATGCGTCTGGCCATGATAGCGATCTCGTTTATGCTCGGGTTGGGCTTCGCCACGCGCTACTCAGGGTTGGACGCCGTGCTAGGACTCGCCTTCACTCGCTCGGGGAGGCTGTTTCCGTTCTTCGGTACCTACCTGGGCTGGCTCGGCGTGGCCCTCACCGGCAGCGATACCTCGTCCAACGCGCTGTTTGGCAGCTTGCAGCGGATTACCGCCCAACAACTGAATTTAGATCCGATCTTGATGTGTGCCGCGAACAGCTCGGGCGGCGTGATGGGAAAGATGGTGGACGCACAGTCCATCGTCGTGGCCACCTCGGCGACCAACCAGGTGGGCAACGAGGGCGTCATCTTCCGCTTCGTCGTCTGGCACTCGATCGCGCTGGCGGCGATTGTGGGGATCATCGTGATGCTGTACGCCTACGTGTTCCAGTCGGCCGTGCCGCACGGACTGACGTTCATCAAGTAGTTTAAGGATAGCTCCGGTTCGGGGAGCATCGCCGGGCGCGTGCTCCCTCCGGCCCCGGCAGGAGTAGAATAAGCTCCATTGCCGGCCCGCGGATGGCAGACGCTGTTTGGCAGCAGAGCCCGGTCGAGCCGAGCCGCTCCTCTCACCGCGGAAGGGAGGCAGCCATGGATTCTCGCATCTTCGACGAGTTACGCGCCGTCGTGGGCAAAGACGGGCTGATTACCGAACCGGAGCAGTTGCGCACTTACGAGTGCGACGGCCTGACCAACTTCCGCGTGGTGCCCTCCGCCGTCGTTCTGCCTACTTCCACCGAGCAAGTGCAGGGCGTGGTGCGCGTCTGCTACCGCGAGCATATTCCCTTCGTCGCGCGCGGCTCAGGCACAGGCCTCTCCGGCGGCGCCCTGCCCATCGAAAGCGGAATCGTCATCAGCCTGGCCCGGCTGAACCGCATCCTCGAGGTGGATCTCCCGAATGCCCGCATGGTCGTCGAGCCGGGCGTGATCAACTCCAGCGTGACGCAGCAGGTGGCGCCGCACGGCTACTTCTACGCGCCCGACCCCTCTTCGCAGCAGGTGTGCAGCATCGGCGGGAATGTCGCCGAAAATTCGGGCGGCGCGCATTGCCTGAAATACGGTTTCACCACAACGCACGTGCTGGGCCTCGAGGTCGTGCTGCCCGATGGTTCGCTGGTGCACCTCGGCGGCAGAACGCTCGATCGGCCGGGCTACGATCTGTGCGGCGTATTCGTCGGCTCAGAAGGCACCCTCGGCATCGCCACCAAAGTGATCCTGCGCATCGTGAAGCGGCCCGAGGTGATCCAAACGCTGCTGGCCGCGTTTAATTCCACGAACGAAGCCGGGGCCGCCGTCAGCGAGATTATTGCCGCCGGCGTGCTGCCCGCAGCGATTGAAATGATGGACAACCTCGCCATCCAGGCCGCCGAAGCTGCGGTGCACGCCAACTACCCGGATTGCGGCGGGCTGCTGCTCGTTGAGCTCGATGGCCCCTCAGCCGAAGTGGAGCTGCTGATGGAGCAAGTGAAGACGATCTGCACCTCCTGCGGCGCGTGGGAGATCCGCGTGGCGCAGTCCGAAGAGGAGCGCGCCGTCATCTGGAAGGGGCGCAAAGCCGCGTTCGCGGCCGTGGGCCGCATCTCGCCGAATTACATCGTTCAGGACGGCGTGATCCCGCGCACGGCCTTGCCGAAGGTAATGAGCGAAATTGAGCGGCTCAGCGCCGAGGTGGGGCTGCGCGTGGCCAACGTCTTCCACGCAGGTGACGGCAACCTGCACCCGCTGGTGCTTTACGACCGCCGCGTACCCGGACAGGAACACCTCGCCGAGCAATTGGCGGCCAGCATCCTGCGACTCTGCGTGAAGGCCGGCGGCTCCATCACCGGCGAGCACGGCGTGGGCCAGGAGAAGAAGGACTTCATGGCCGAGATGTTCGCCGAGCCCGACCTCGAGACCATGCAACGCGTCCGCTGCGCCTTCGACCCGGAGCGGCTCTCGAATCCCGAAAAAATTTTTCCGCGACCTCGCCTGTGCGCCGAAAGACAAGGGCCGTATGAACCGCATCCTCTCGAGGTCGCAGGGGTAGCGCAGTACTTTTAGAGCGGCCGCAAGAACCCAGACGTCGCGAGCGAAACGGACGTAAACTCCGGCTCATCCCGATGACCTCCGCACCCGAACCGGCGACGCAGGCCCAGACGGGAACGCTCTGGGCAGAACTTGCTTCGATTGTTGGCGCGGAGCACCTGCGCCCGGCCGCGCCTGCCGACGCCGTGGATGGCGTCGCCGCCGAGAAGGTGGTCGAGCCCGGTAACGCCGACGAGGTGTCGCGCGTACTGCGCTGCGCGAATGTCGCCCGAGTCTCCGTCATCCCCCGTGGCGGCGGCACCAAGCTGGATTGGGGCAACCCGCCGCGTCGCGCGGACCTGATCCTTTCAACCGCGCGCCTGAACCGCGTGCTGGAACATGCCTGGGCCGATATGACCGCGACGTTGCAAGCCGGATGCACGGTCGAGCTGTTTCAGAAGACATTGGCCGAGCACGGGCAGCGGCTGGCGCTAGATCCACTCTGGCCCGGACGGGCCACCATCGGCGGTATCCTGGCCACCAACGACAGCGGCTCGCTGCGCGTGCGCTTCGGCGCGCTGCGCGACCTGATCATCGGCATCACCCTCGCTCTGCCCGATGGCACGCTGGCCCGGAGCGGCGGCAAGGTGGTCAAGAACGTCGCGGGCTACGATCTGCCGAAGCTGGCCACAGGCTCGCTCGGGACTCTGGGCGTCGTCACCGAGGCCGTCTTCCGACTCTATCCGCTGCCGCGCGAGACGCGCAGCGTGAGCTTTGCCGCGGATACGGCGCAGACTTTGCAAAAGCTTGTGCTGGCAGTGCAGGATTCCCGGCTGGCATTCACGGGTCTGCAATTGCGCGCACAATCCGCGGCTCCGCCGCAACTCGACGTGCGTTTTGAAGGCATTGCCGCCGGCATTGAGGCGCAACTACGCCAATTGGTTTCGCTGGCCACGGGAGCGACGCCGGTGGAAACACCGGAGGACACTTGGAGCGCGCGAGAGGCGCTCTGGCGCGGAAGCCAATCTGCGCTCATCGGCAAATTCAGCGTGTTGCCGACGGGGCTAGGCGCGGCCTGCGATCTGGTCGCGCGCGTCGCTGGGCCACTGGGGCTGGCGTGGAAGCTAGTGGCGCAAGCGGTCGGCCTGGGGCTGGTGCGGCTGGAAGGGCAAAATGAGCAAGCCCTCGCGGAGGCAGCGACTCGCCTGCGCGGCGAAATCGAGCAGCTTCGCGGCTCGCTCGTCGTTTTACGCTGTCCGCCGGGGGCGAAGGCGCGGCTCGATGTCTGGGGCTCGACCGGCGACGCCCTGCCGCTCTTGCGCCGCGTCAAGCAAGAGCTCGACCCGGCTGGCATCCTCAATCCCGGTCGGTTTGCGGGGGGTGTCTGATGGCATCGCCCGTTCCCGGAGAGAGCAGCCCTTCAGTCAGCATCTTCGACGCGCACCATCCGCCGGCGCAGGACCTAATCGAGGCCTGCGTACACTGCGGCTTCTGCTTGCCTACCTGCCCCACCTACGCGCTCTGGCACGAAGAAATGGACTCGCCCCGCGGTCGCATTTACCTGATGAAGCTGGGCAGCGAAGGCAAGGTCAGCATGACCGACACCTACGTCAGCCACTTCGACCACTGCCTGGGCTGCATGGCCTGCGTCAGTGCGTGTCCCTCGGGCGTGCAGTACGACAAGCTGATTGAAGCCACGCGCGCGCAGATTGAGCGCCACTACCCGCGCTCATTCTCCGACCGGCTCTTCCGCCGCATGATCTTTGCGCTGTTTCCCTACCCCAACCGGCTCCGCGCGGCGCTCGCTCCGCTGTGGCTCTACCAGCGCTCGGGATTGCAGCGCCTCGCCCGGGGCTCAGGCCTGCTGAACCTGCTGCCGCCACGCCTTCGCGCGATGGAAGCTTTGCTTCCTGACGTTTCGATGGGGGCGGGGCGCTTGCGCACAACCATTGTCCGACCGGCGCAGGGTCCGCCGCGCCAGAGGGTAGGATTGCTGCTCGGCTGCGTGCAGCAGGTCTTCTTCTCTCACGTTAACGCCGCGACGGCGCGCGTATTGGCCGCCGAGGGCTGCGAGGTGGTGATCCCGCAGGAACAAGGCTGCTGTGGCGCGCTGATGGTCCATGCGGGGTGGGAAGAACAAGCGCTCGCGCTGGCCCGTAATCTGATTGACGTTTTCGAGCGCGCCAACGTGGATACGATTGCCGTCAACGCGGCCGGCTGCGGCTCGAACTTGAGAGACTACGGCCACTTGCTGCGCGATGACCCGGCCTACGCCGAGCGCGCCAAGGCGTTTTCCGCCAAATGCAAGGACATCTCCGAAGTGCTCGCCGGGCTCGAGCCGCTCGCGCCGCGGCACCCCCTGCCGCTGCGCGTGGCCTACCACGATGCTTGCCACCTGCAACACGTCCAGGGCGTGCGCGCCCAGCCGCGCAAATTGCTGAAAGCCATTCCGCAGCTCGAGGTGCTCGAAATCCCCGATGCCGCGCTCTGCTGCGGCTCGGCAGGCATCTTCAACCTGGTCGAACCTGAAACGGCCCGGGAGATCGGCGACCGCAAGGCGCAGAATTGTCTGGCGACCGGTGCCGATGTGGTGGTCTCTTCCAATCCTGGCTGCCTGATGCAGATCCACGCGGGGCTCGAGCGCGCCGGGCGCAAGCTGCCCGTGCTCCACATGGTCGAACTGCTTGATGCCTCGATCCGCGGCACGCCGAAAGAAGCTCTGCTTCCCAACGGCGCTGCCGGCGGAAAAATGAACTAGTCCTCCCGTTCCTGCCGACTCCAGAGCTGCGTTTGCAAATCCTCCACAAAGCCTTTTGACACGCGCCGAGTCCGCAGAAATTGGTTCACAAACCTGGCAGGGCCAGCGGCTGCCCCAAAAAGGACCATGTTGTGGGTAGGTGGGACCGAAGCCTGGGGCAAAGGGCCTTGGCGAAACTCGCTTTCGGCGGGATCGAGGGAGCCCGCTATCTTCATGTGCTTGAGGGAATTGTGCCAAACAGCGGTGATCCCGCCCCCCGCATCTAATTAATAGGGGGTGCTAATAGAGGTCGGCGCGCGGGTTTGTCACGCGCGCTTGACCCGGAGGGAGGGCAAAAAGCTATGCACCGTCTTTGGAAAACATCGGCGATCGCCCTTTTGGCGCTTGTAACTTTGGCCCCCATGGCCTTAGCACAGCGGCGCGTCATAGTAGTTCAAAGGCAGCCGTCTGTCGTGATTGTTCGAAGGCCCTTTTTCTGGGGCCCTGGCTGGTATGACCCCTATTACCCATGGGGTCCGCCTTACCCCTACGGATACGCCAGCGTTCCGTCCACCGGTGACGTCAAGCTCGCTACAGAGATGAAGGACGCTTCGGTTTACGTTGACGGCGGCTACGCGGGCAGGGCCGGCAAACTCAAGAAGTTTCCGTTGCCGCCAGGTACCCACGACATCGAGTTGCGCGATAGCGAAGGCCACAGTTTCTTCCACAAAAGGGTCCAGGTAATCGCCGGCAGGACAATCAAGCTTGAAGCCGGTTATCGAGGCTGATAGCGACAGCGAACACTTGCACACGTCGGTGGCCATTGCTAGAACCCTGCGCGGACTGTTTTGGCAGCCTTAAACCAGGCTTCATGACACCGATTCCCCTTCCGGCTGCTTCAGCGGCGAAACGAAACCCTCTTGGCTCCGTGCGTTGACTTGCCTGCAGGCGCGGCCTAAGATGCCGGGCGACGGGCAGGTTTCCTTCCTATGATCGGCCAGACAATTTCGCACTATCGCATCCTGGAAAAGCTGGGTGGCGGCGGCATGGGAGTAGTGTACAAGGCGGAAGATGTTTACCTCGGCCGCAACGTCGCTCTCAAATTCCTTTCCGACCAGCTCGCCAGCGATACTCAGGCGTTAGAACGCCTTCAGCGGGAAGCTCGCGCTGCCTCTGCGTTGAACCATCCCAATATCTGTACCATCCACGAGATCGGGCAGCAGGACGGACGTCATTTCATTGCCATGGAGTTCCTGGATGGCCAGACGCTGAAGCACCGCATCGCCGGCAAGCCCATGGGCATGGAGCAGCTGCTTGACTTGGGGATTCAGATTGCCGACGCACTGGATGCAGCCCACTCGCAAGGAATCATTCACCGCGACATCAAGCCGGCGAATATTTTCGTCACCAAGCGCGGGCAGGCGAAGGTGCTCGATTTTGGCCTGGCGAAGCTCGCCCCGGAGTGGCGCCGCGTCGCTGAAGCTGTCGGTGTCTCCGCAGCGCCAACGGTCACTGCGGAAGAGTTGCTGACCAGTCCTGGCTCGACCGTGGGCACCGTTGCCTACATGTCGCCCGAGCAGGTGCGCGGCGAAGAACTCGACCCCCGCACCGACCTGTTTTCCCTCGGCGTGGTGCTCTACGAGATGGCTACGGGCCAACAGCCATTTTCCGGGAACACTGCTGGGGTGATTTTCCACGCCATATTGGAACGCACCCCGACCCCTCCGCGGAGCTTAAACCCTGGTCTCCCTGCCAAGCTGGAAGAAATCATCAACACTGCCCTCGAGAAGGACCGCGAACTGCGCTGCCAGACTGCCGCCGAACTCCGCGCCCACCTGAAACGGCTGAAACGAGAAGTGGATTCCTCGCGTGGCGTTCCGGCTAGGTCAGGCGGGAGTTTGGTTTCCGAGAGTCAAGCAAAGCTGGCCCCGGCAACCGCCTTTGCAGCCCACCCGCTCCGCTGGGCAGTTGTTGCGAGCGTTCTGGCGCTTCTTGCCGGTCTTGCCATTGGACTGCTCTTTAGCAAATCCCCTGCACAGACGCAACTACCACTCTATCGTGCGCTAACCTTCCGCCGGGGCTCAATCCGCTCGGCGCGTTTCGCACCTGATGGCCGGACGATCGTCTACAGCTCCGCCTGGGAAGGCAGCCCGATGGAGATATTCACCACGCGACCAGAGAACCCCCAATCGCGCTCGCTGGCGCTCGTCGGAACCGACCTTCTCGGAATTTCCCCTTCGGGGGAGATGGCTGTCTCACTTCACAGTCGGTCTCAGGGATCCTACGTGCAAAGCGGGACGCTGGCTCGCGCGGCGCTGGATGGTGGAGCCCCTCGCGAGGTCCTCGAAGATGTGCAATGGGCAGACTGGTCCCCGGACGGGAATAGTGTCGCAGTGGTGCGTGACGTCGGTGGCCGAAACCGTCTGGAGTTTCCGATCGGCAAAGTGCTCTACGAAACCTCAGGTTGGATCAGTCATCCCCGCGTTTCCCCCAAAGGGGACTTGGTGGCCTTTCTGGATCATCCCGTCCCTGGGGATGACCTTGGCTCTGTCGCGGTCGTGGATGTCTCCGGTCAGAAGAAAACCCTATCGAGCGATTGGTACACGAGCGAGGGTTTAGTTTGGTCACCTGGCGGGGAAGAAATTTGGTTTACCGCAAGCAGAGTAGGCGTCGCTCGCGCCATCAATGCAGTTAGTCTCTCCGGGCGGGAACGGCTGGTGGCGCGCGTGCCCGGCACCTTGACGATCCAAGACATATCACGCGACGGCCGTGTCCTGGTTGTCCGTGACACTTGGCGGCGGGAGCAGATGGCGCTGCGGGCGCCCGAGACTAAGGAGAAGGTCTTCTCTTGGTTGGATTACTCCTATCCGACAGACTTATCCGGTGACGGTAATACCCTGCTCTTCGATGAGGAGGGAGGAGGAGGCGGGCAAGGTTACTCGGTCTATGTTCGAAAGACGGACGGATCGCCTGCGGTTCGGCTTGGGGAAGGCTCCGCCGAGTCTTTGTCACCGGATGGGAAATGGGTGATCGCCGGGCCGCCCGGCACATCGGCGCAACTTGTCGTCCTGCCGACTGGCGCGGGAGAGGCGAAACCGCTGACGAAAGATTCCATCAACCACCTATGGGCGCGCTGGCTGCCCACCGGCCAGGGGTTTGTTTTCACGGGAAACGAGCAAGGCCGAGGTGTGAGATTTTATGTTCAAGATTTGGCCACTGGGAAGCCGCGTGCATTCTCGCCCGAAGGAGTCAGTGCCCTGGCGTTCGCGATTTCCCCGGATAGCCGATCAGTCGCAGGGGTTGGGCCCGATGAAAAAGGATATCTCTATCCGGTCGAGGGAGGTGACCCTCGACCGATCCCCGGTTTCCAGACTAGAGAACAACCAATTCGCTGGGCGGCGGACGGCCGGTCGCTCTATATCTATCGGCCCGGAGATCTCCCCGCTAGGGTTTATCGGTTGGATCTCGCGTCCGGCCAAAGAACACTCTGGAAACAACTCATGCCCTCAGACTTCGCGGGCGTCCGGTCGATTAACCCCATCGTGATGACTCCAGACGGGAAGACATACGTGTACGGTTACCACCGCATTCTTTCCGACCTTTACCTGGTGGAAGGATTGAAGTGAGTTGCGCGTGGTTGGACATCGCTCCCCACAAGTTTGAGTCGAGCCGCGCTTCCAAGATCTGCTGGGCCGCATCGGCCTCCCGCAGCAAACCCACTCGGCCGGAAGGCTGCTTTTGGCACTCTGGGAATCCCAAGGATTGACGCGAAGGTTCAGCGACCTGGGCAGCTTTTCAAGACGTGCTTCTGGCACAGGCGTGTTTATTCGACGGGAGCAGGTTCGGCGACGTAGGTGCCGTCGCGCTCGCGCAGGTAGGCCGCCGGCACCTGCGCGTCGTGGCCGAAAATCGCCAGCCAGCCTTTGCGCGCAACCTCGGGGATCCACTTCTTCTTGTTTTCAAGTGTGGTGAGCGGATAGAGGTCGTAGCCCATGATCCACGGAAAAGAGAGGTGGGCCGTGGTGGGCACCAGGTCCACAAAGAAAAACGCCGCCTTGCCGCCGCCGGAAAGCCGCACGCACTGCATATCGCGCGTGTGGCCGGGCATGCGGATCAGCTCGACGCCCGGCGCGACCTCGCGGTCGCCTTCGAGCAGCCACCACTTCCCCGCCGCCTCAATGGGAAGGAAATTGTCGGGGATGAAGCTGGCGCGGTCGCGTTCGGTGGGGCGCTTGGCGTGTTCGAGCTCTCCGCGCTGCACGACGTAGCGGGCATTCGGAAACGTGGGCAGAAGCTTGCCGTCCACGATGCGCGTATTCCAGCCGCAGTGGTCGAAATGCAAGTGTGTGTTGATGACCAGATCGATCTGCTCGGGCCGGAGGCCGCGCGCCAGAAGCTTGTCGAGCAGCCGCGGGCCTTCTTCAAAGGCGTAAATCTCGCGGTGCTTGGCGTCCCATTTATCGCCCGCGCCGGTTTCGATCAGGATCCATTTCCCGTCCGAACGCACCAGCAGCGAGTTCATCGTCAGCAGAATGCGGTTGCGCTCGTCCGGGCGCGCCTTGCGCTCCCACAGCGGACGCGGGATGACGCCGAACATCGCCCCGCCGTCCAGGCGAAACGTTCCGTCGGTGAGCAGATGGAATTCCAGGTCGCCGAGTTTCATTCCATTTACCCGGCTGGGAACACGCCGGGCTAGCTGCGCTGTTCGATGGGGAGGTAGGCGCGCTGGCCGTGGCCCAGGTACACCTGGCGCGGCCGCGCAATCTTCTGCTCCGGGTCCAGCAGCATCTCCTGCCACTGCGCAATCCACCCCGACGTCCGCGGTATGGCAAACAGCACCGGAAACATGGTCGCCGGAAAGCCCATCGACTGGTAGATCAGCCCGGTGTAGAAATCCACGTTGGGGTACAGCCGCCGGCTGACAAAGTATTCGTCCTCCAGCGCAATCCGCTCGCACTCCAGCGCAATCTCCAGCAGCGGGTTCCGCCCCATCACCTCAAACACCTCGTCGGCTGCCCGCTTGATGATCCGCGCCCGCGGATCGTAGTTCTTGTAAATGCGGTGCCCGAACCCCATCAGCTTGCGCTCCCCCGCCTTCACCCGCCGGATATACTCCGGCACCCGCCCCACCGACCCAATCTCCATCAGCATCCGCAGCACCTGCTCGTTGGCTCCCCCGTGCAGCGGCCCATAGAGCGCCGCCGTCGCCGCTGCCGTGGCCGAGTACGGGTCTACGTGCGAGCTCCCCACGCTGCGCATGGCGTTCGCCGAGCAGTTCTGCTCGTGGTCCGCGTGCAAAATGAACAGCAGGTCCAGCGCCCGCTCCAGCGTCGGGTTCGGCCGGTACTTCAGCTCCGTCGTCTTGAACAGCATGTTCAGAAAGTTCCCCGTGTAGCTCAACTCGTTGTCCGGATACACGTACGGCATCCCCAGACTGTGCCGGTAGGCAAACCCCGCCAGCGTCGGCATCTTCCCGATCAGCCGCCAGGTCTGCTTCCGCCGTGACTCCTCGCTGAAAATGTCCTTGGCATCCGGATAGAACGTCGAAAGCGCCGCAATCGTCGAGATCAGCATCCCCATGGGGTGCGCGTCGTAGTGAAACCCGTCCAGAAACTTCTTGATGCTCTCGTGAATGAAGGTGTGATGGGTGATGTGGTAGCTCCACTCCTCCAGCTGCTGGTGCGTCGGCAACTCCCCATGCAGGATGAGATAGGCCGTCTCCACATACGTGCTCTTCTCCGCCAACTCCTCGATGGGATACCCGCGATACCGCAGGATCCCCGCATCCCCGTCAATGTAGCTGACCCGGCTCAGGCACGCCGCCGTGTTGGTCAACGCCGGATCGTAGCTGAGCAGCCCGAAATCCCCCGGCCCCACCTTGATCTGGCGCAGGTCCAGCGCCCGGATGGTCCCGTGCTGGATGGGAATCTCGTAGCGCTTCCCGGTGCGGTTGTCGACCAGGGTGAGCGT
>Ga0070707_100000414_pt1 | contig 42193 bp, 43 predicted proteins | sample KBSK5502metaG_FD_65468 | JGI IMG/M metagenome (GOLD analysis project Ga0070707, IMG submission 65468) | Corn, switchgrass and miscanthus rhizosphere microbial communities from Kellogg Biological Station, Michigan, USA - KBS K5-50-2 metaG | ecosystem: Host-associated > Plants > Roots >... | reverse complement strand
CGTGAACAAAAGCGATTTGCAACGCGCGAAGACCGCGCATACTGAAATCGAACAACGTCTCGAACAGAATCGGCGCAAGCAGCGCTTGATCGACACCGTTGCGAAGCGCCATCGCGATGCTGGCGTGGATCGCTTGTTCGATTTAATTTCAGGAAACGCGAAAGGCGCGAAGGAACGGAGGAAGAAATGAGCAAGCTCGGACAAGTCGTTGAGTCGGTTGAGAACTACAACCAGTTCGTTGTCGATCAAGTAAAGCGCGCGCGCACCGACAAGGATTTCGGTCGCGATCTGGTCGGTCGTTGGAACGATATCAAAGCGAAAATTCCAACCACGCGGACGCCGACGGGAATTCCATTGCCGCGTTTGGCGTTGCCGGAGATCGACGAGCCGGGCGAGATCGCGCGTTTTCTGTTCGGCGAAGGCTTGCCCGGTGAGTTTCCGTATCTGAACGGGGCGTATCGCGAAATGTATTTGGAACCGATTCGCGAAACGGAGAGTCTCGAGAAAAACGGCGAGACGAAAAAATCTGCTGCGAAAAAAATCGCGCCGACCGAAGAACCGACGCGCTTGTTTTCTGGTTTGATGCTCGCCGAAGACACGAACGAGCGTTTTCATTTTCTCACCGCGCATCAACGCACGCATCGGCTGAGCACCGCATTCGATGGTCCGACACTTTATGGGATCGACAGCGATGCGGACGGCGTTTTTGGAAAAATCGGCGAGGGCGGCGTTGCGATCGACACCGTCGAGGACATGGTGCGGCTTTATGATGGATTCGATCTCGGCTCGGCGAACTTTTCCGCGTCGATGACGATCAGCGGGCCGGCGCCGATCATTATGGCGATGTACATCGCGGCGGCGAAGCGGCGCTTCGGTCCGAGCGTTGTGCCGAAACTTCGCGGCACGGTCCAGGCCGACATTTTCAAGGAAGTTCAGGCGCAGAACGAAACGATCTTTCCAATTGAGCCGTCGCTCCGATTTCTGACCGACATGGTCGAATTTACCAGCCGCGAAATGCCGCGCTGGTATCCGATCTCGATCAGTGGTTATCACATCGGCGAAGCCGGATCGACTCCGGTGCAGCAGGCGGCTTACACGCTTTCGAACGGTTTTGCCTACGCGGAGATGTTCGCCGCGCGCGGAATTCCAGTCGATCAATTCGGGCCGCGGCTTTCGTTCTTCCTCGATTGCGGTCTCGATGTCGAATACATCGCGCTGGCGCGCGTGTCGCGGCGGATTTGGGCAATTGGCATGCGCGATGTGTTCGGGGCGGGGCCGAAAGGGCAGCTTTACAAATTGCACACTCAAACCAGTGGGCGATCGCTGATCGCGGCGGAATTCAAAAACAATCTCACCCGCACCGCGGCGGAGTTGATGCTCGCGTACATGAACGCGACAAATTCTTGTCACTCCAACAGCGCCGACGAACCGTTTACAACGCCGAGCGAAGAATGGATCCGGCTCGCGGCGCACGGTCAGGCGATCTTGCTCGAAGAGTCCGGAATCTTCAAACACACCATGAACATGTTGAGCGGTTCGCCCGGCATGAAAGCGGTCGAGCGCGCAGTCGAGGCGGCAATTCTCGAAGAGTTCCGCGAGATCGAACGGCTTGGCGGAGTGCTCGCGGCCGTGGAGGAACGTTATCAACGCAGCCAGATCCAAAACGCGGCTCACAAATACGAACAGCAAATCTACGATGGCACTCGTCCGATTATCGCGCTCAACAAGTACCGAAACGGCAGTGACGAAGATATGCCGGAAGTGAAACTCGCGCGCACGCCGCGCAAGAAACAGCAATTGCAAGTCGATCGGCTTGCGAAATTCAAAAAGAAGAACGCCGAGAAATCGAAGCGCGCGCTCGATAAACTGGCGGCCGTCGTTGAAAGCGGAAAAAATTGTTTCCCGGCGATGCTCGATGCGGTCGAAGTTTGCTCGTTAGGCCAGATCACCGGCCGTTTGCAGGAAGTCGTCGGTCGTTTCCGGCCGATGGTGTAAGATCGACATCGTGCAAGACGCCGGGGAAAGTGCGCGCAGTCGAATCGCGTGGCGGCTGCTGCCGTTTTTGTTTTTGCTGTATATCGCGAACTACATCGATCGCACCAATATCGCGTACGCGACGCTTGGAATGAAAGGTGACCTCGGTTTGACCGATTCGGTGTTTGGCACCGCGAGCGGGATTTTTTTCATTGGATATTTCGCGCTGCAAATTCCAGGAGCGTTGCTGGTCGAACGCTGGAGCGCGCGCTGGTTGCTCGCGCTCACGCTGATCACGTGGGGAGGGTTGACGACGCTGACCGCTTTTGTGCACACGGCGCATCAACTTTATGGCGCGCGCTTTCTGCTCGGCGCAGCCGAGGCAGGATTTTTTCCGGGCGTGATCGTTTATCTTTCGCATTGGTTCACTACTGCGGATCGCGGGAAAGCGGTCGCGCGATTTATGGCGGCGATTCCGATTGGTTTTATGATCGGTGGCCCGCTCGCCGGCAGCATTTTGGGTGTTCACTGGCTGAATCTGGCCGGTTGGCGCTGGCTTTTCTTAATGGAAGGCACGCCGGCAATCATTCTCGGTATCGCAACAATCTTTTATCTGCCCGATTGGCCGAAAGACGCGCGTTGGTTGTCGCCGACAGAGCGCGATTGGATCAATGAACGTCTCGCGGATGAGCGCGCCGCGAAAGCGCACATCGAGCGAATGTTTGTCTGGCAGGCGCTGCGTCATCCCGCGGTCCTAATTCTGACGACGGCGCTATTTTTCACTTACATCGGTGGCTATGCATTTTGGTTTTGGTTTCCAACAATGCTGCAACGGCTCACCGGCTGGACCGATGTGCACTTGATTGGCTGGGTCGGCGCGATTCCGTTCGCGTGCGCAACGATCGGATTACTCTACGTCGGCTGGAGCTCGGATCGCATGCGTGAACGACGATGGCACTTTGCAATTCCGCAGATCGCCGCCGCGCTCGCGCTTGCCGCATGGTTTTTTCTTCCGCACTCAAATGCGCTGCTTGTTTTGTTGTGCAGCATCATCGGCACAGGCACGGTCGCCTACTTTCCAGCTTTCTTTACCTTGCCTTCGGAATTCCTGACCAGCGCAGCGGCTGCGGCCGCGGTCGGGTTCATTAACTGCACCGCCAGTATCGGCGGATATTTCGGCCCAAAAATTTTCGGCGACCTCAGTCAGCGCACCGGATCGTTCAGCACCGGCTTCTTGGTGATGATCGCGTGCTGGATCATCGGTTCCGTGCTCGTGCTGGTTTGTCCGCGAGAACGTAGGCCAGTGTGACGCGAACAATTCACGGTCTTGAGATTAGCGGCGTCGATGTCGATCCGGAAACGCGCTGCGCGCATTATCACGGTCCAACCGACATCGTCGCGCTAAAGTTCAGATGCTGCGGCAAATGGTTTCCTTGTCACCTCTGCCATCAAGAAATCGTGCGGCACGACGCGGTCGTTTGGCCTGATAACGAATTTGATTCAGTCGCCGTTGTTTGCGGCGCCTGTGGAAAACAAATGAGCGTGCGGGAGTATCTCGAATGCGCTTCGACCTGCCCGAGTTGCGGACGCTCGTTCAATCCCGCTTGCGCCGAACACGCGCACTACTATTTCGCGGTCGCTCGCTAATTTTTTAGTGCGACTTCGAACGGCGCGCCGGTCTTGGCGCGAATGTCGTCCACCGTCGCGTTGGAATGGATCTCGGTGAGGACGAGACCGCCGCCTTCTTTCACTTCAAATACACAAAGATCGGTGATGATGAGATTGACCACACCCAAGCCGGTGATCGGCAGCGCGCATTTCTTCAAAATCTTCGGGCTGCCATCTTTGGAAGTGTGCTCCAGCACGGCGACGACTCGTTTCACCCCGGCAACTAAATCCATCGCGCCGCCGGGTCCTTTAATCATCTTTCCCGGGATCATCCAGTTCGCGATGTCGCCGCTGTCGGTTACTTCGAACGCGCCGAGAATTGCAAGATCGATATGTCCGCCGCGAATCTGTCCGAACGAATCGGCGCTCGAGAAAAACGCCGAGCCCGGCCTGGCGGTGATAGTTTGTTTCCCGGCGTTGATGAGATCGGGGTCTTCTTCGCCCGGTTTGGGAAACGGTCCGATGCCGAGCAAGCCGTTCTCGGATTGCAATGTGACGTGAATCCTTTCGGGAATGTAGTTCGCGACGAGGGTTGGAATTCCGATCCCGAGATTTACATAGTAGCCGTCGCGCAATTCCTGCGCGGCCCGCTTTGCCATCAAATCGCGAACGGGCGATGAAGTTTTCTTATTTGGATCGGCGCCTTGAACGGTCCGAAACTCGATGCGCTTCTCGTATTTTTCTCCCTGAACGATTCGATTAACGAAAATCCCCGGCGTGTGAATCTGGTCGGGGTCGAGTTCGCCGATTTCGGCCAACTCCTCGACCTCGGCCACGCAAATTTTGCCGCAGGTGGCGATCATCGGATTAAAATTCCTTGAGGTCTTTCGATAAATCAGGTTCCCGGACTTATCGCCCTTCCACGCTTTCACGATTGACACTTCCGCGGTGATTCCGGGTTCGAGGACGTAATCGCAGTCACCAAACTTTTTCGTTTCTTTGCCTTCGGTCAGTTTCGTCGCGAAACCCGTGCGCGTATAAAATCCGGGAATTCCCGCGCCACCCGCGCGTAATCGTTCAGCGAGTGTGCCTTGTGGAATCAGTTCGAGCTCCAGTTCACCGGCTAGAACCTGACGTTCGAATTCCTTGTTCTCGCCGACATAGGACGCCATCACTTTTTTCACCTGCCGCGCTGGCAGTAGAATTCCCATTCCGAAATCATCCACGCCCGCATTGTTGCCAACGATCGTAAGACCTTTCACACCGCTCTCGTGCACCGCGGCGATGAGATTCTCGGGAATACCGCACAATCCGAAGCCGCCCGCCGCGATCGTCATGTTGTCGTGGAGCAGGCCTTCGAGGGCAGCCTTTGCATTCGGATAAACTTTGTTCATCGGGAAAGATTCTGCGCGGTTTTCGACCGCAGGGCAACCGCAACGAAGATCGACAACCGCTTGCCGACCTGATTTTCGTCGGCAGATTGGACGTTCAATTTCATGGCCACAAAAACACTCGCGCATGAACTCGCGGAATACGCGTGCTCGCTCAATTTCGAGGATCTTTCCAAGGACGTCGTTCACGAAGTGAAACGGCGCGTGATCGATTCACTCGGCTGCGCGATCGGCGCTTGGAACGAGGAGCCATGCGCGATCGCGCGCAAAGTCGCGTCGGATTTTTCGGCCAAAGCAGGATCGACAATCATCGGGACAACGCACAAAGCGCCGCCGGACTGGGGCGCATTCGCCAACGGGTGCTGCATTCGCTATTTCGATTACAACGACACTTATCTTTCGAAAGAGCCGGCGCATCCGAGTGATAATCTCGCCGCGGTCTTTGCGGTTGCGGAAAGCGTCGGAGCGACCGGCAAGGAAGCGATCCTCGCCGCAGCGATCGCTTACGAAGTACAATGCCGGCTTTGTGACGCGGCGAGCATCCGCGCGCGCGGCTGGGATCATCCGACTTATGGCGCGTTCTCAACAGCGCTCGCGGCGGCGAAGTTGATGAAACTCGATCCGGAGAAAACGCGACACGCAATTAATATTGCCGGCGTGAATTGCGCAGCGTTCCGGCAGGCACGAGTGGGGGAACTTTCGCACTGGAAGGGCGTCGCGTTCGCGAACGCGGCGCGACACGGCGTTTATGCCGCGCTTCTAGCGGGCGCGGGAATGACCGGGCCGGCGCCGATTTTCGAAGGACAAATGGGATTTGAAAAAGAACTCGGCGTTTCGCTCGGCGATGTCGCGTCCGTGTTCGACAAGAAAAAAGAAGCGATGCCCGGAAAGGGTCCGGCGTCGATGATCTTGAAGACGAGCATCAAGTACTGGCCGGCCGAATATCACAGCCAAAGCGCGATCGAGGCGGCACTTTTTTTGCGCAAAGAAATCGGCGATCCGGCAAAGATTCAATCGGTTCGAATCGAAAGTCACGACGCATCAGTCGACATCATTGGGAGCGAGCCGGAGAAATGGAAACCGGAGACGCGCGAAACCGCCGATCACAGTTTGCCTTACATCACTTCGATCGCGTTGATCGATGGCGAGGTGACGGACAAACAATTTCAACTCGAGCGTTTCACCGATCCGGCAATTTGGAAATTTCTCGAGAACGTGACGGTCCAGCGCAACGATGAGCTGAGCTCGTTGTACGCAAAAGCGGTCGCGAACATTGTGCACGTGACGTTGCAGGACGGACGCGAGCTGACCAAGAGAGTTGATTATCCACTCGGTAATGCGCTCAATCCGGTGAGCGACCAACAATTGGAGGGAAAATTCAACGCGCTGGTTGTTCCGGCGCTGGGCGAAGCCCGCGCCAAGAAGATTGTCGATCTTGCCTGGAAATTGGATGAGGCGAAGCGTGTCGACGATTTACTCGCGGCGTGCGTGATGAAATGAATTGATTACGAGCACGAGCATGAGCACGAGCACGAGTAAGAGACAAAAGCTGCGCCAATTGATCGCGCAGGGCGCGGTAATGATGCCGGGTGTGCCGAACGCGTCGATGGCGCGGCAAGTGGAGCAAGCGGGATTCGAAGCGGTTTATGTAAGCGGAGCCGGTATGGCGAATTCAACCGCGGGCGTTCCGGACATCGGATTGCTGAACCGCGACGAAGTGGTAAAGCTCGCAGGTTACGTCGCACACGCGGTCAGAACTCCCGCGATTGTTGATGCAGACACGGGTTTTGGCGAAGGCGAAGCGGTTGCGCAAACGATTCGCGATTTGGAAAAGGCAGGACTCGCGGGCTGCCACATTGAAGACCAGGAATTCCCAAAACGTTGCGGGCATCTCGCCGGCAAGACGATTGTCGATCTTGAATTGATGACCGCGAGAATCAAAGCCGCGGTCGCGGCGCGTCGCGACAAAGATTTTCTGATCATCGCCCGAACCGATGCGCGCGGCGTGGAAGGTTTTAAGAGCGCACTGAAGCGCGCTGAGAAATATCTCGCCGCTGGCGCAGACGCGATTTTTCCCGAAGCGTTGCAAAGTGCCGACGAGTTTCGGGATTTCGCCAAGGAAATCAAAGCGCCGTTGATGGCAAACATGACCGAGTTCGGCAAGAGCCCGCTGTTAGCGTTCAAGCAACTGGCCGACTTCGGTTATCGAATGATCATTTTCCCGCAGAGCGCATTTCGCGTTTCAATGAAAGCGACCGAGAAATTTTTTACGGCGCTTAAAAAAGCCGGCAGGCAAGCCGATTGGCTCGATCAAATGCAGACGCGGCAGGAACTTTACGATCTGTTGGACTACGATCCGTCGGCCGAGGAATGGAAAGGTTTTCGCGACTGAACATTTGTCGAACGGCGTATCGTTGTTAACGTGAACCAAAGAAATGAGCACTGAAGCCAAACCAGAATACAGCCCCGGGCTGGCCGGCGTGATTGCAGGCGAGACATCGATCTGCTGGGTCGATCCGAACGCGGGCCTGATGTATCGCGGCTACGACATTCATGAGATGGGCGACAAGGCGACGTTCGAGGAAGTCGCGTATCTCTTGCTCAATGGCGAACTGCCGAACGGCAAGCAGTTGAACGAATTTAAACAACAAATCGCAGCCGAGCGCGTGTTGCCGAAGGAAATCGTCGAGATGTTGCAGCTTTTGCCGAAAGCGACGCACCCGATGGACACGTTGCGCACCGGCGTGTCGATGCTGAGCGCGTTCGACAAAGAAGTGGGCGACAATTCGCATGACGCGAACATCCGGAAATCGATCCGATTGATCGCGCGCGTCTCGACGTTGATCACGGACAGTTACCGTATCGCTCACGGAGAAAAGCCGTTGCCCGAAAAGTCGGAGCTGAGCCAGGCCGCCAATTTCTTTTACAAGTTGGACGGCAAAGTTCCCGAAGATTGGAAGACGCGAATGATGGACACGATTTTCAATCTTTATGCCGATCACGAGTTCAATGCCTCAACTTTCGCCGCGCGTGTGACGGCTTCGACACTCGCCGGAATTTACGCCGCGGTGACCTCGGCTTGCGGCACGCTGAAAGGTCCGCTGCATGGCGGCGCGAATGAAGAATCGATGAAGATGCTCGAAGAAATTGGCACTCCTGATCGCGCGGAAGCGTGGTTGAAAAAACAACTCGACGCCAAAGCGAAGATCATGGGCTTCGGCCATCGCGTTTACAAAAAAGGCGATTCCCGCGTGCCGGTGATGCGCGAGATCGCGCGCGATCTTGGCCAGCGCGCCGGAAAAGAAAACTGGGTGCTGATTTGCGAAAAGCTCGAAGAAGTGATGGATCGCGAAAAAGGTTTATGCGCGAATGTCGATCTTTACGCGGCGCCGGTTTTCTGGATGCTCGGTTTCAAACCGGAATTGAACACGCCGCTCTTCGCCGCGTCGCGCGTCGCGGGTTGGTGCGCGCACGTCGTCGAGCAGCACGATCACAATCGCTTGATCCGTCCGCGCTCGCTCTACACCGGTCCGCAGCTCCGAAAATATCCCGGGCCGGCAAAGGTATAAAACTGTAGCGGCGGTCTATGACCGCCGTTGTTCGGCGCTCGCAGAGCGCCGCTACAATGGAAAAATCACTTCAGGAACAATTCGCCCCAAAGAATTCCTGCTTCGGGTGCGGGCCGGCGAATCCGGATGGTTTGCACATTCGCAGTTTTCCCAAGAATAGCGAAGTCGTCGCGGAATGGACGCCGCAACCGAAGTACGAAGCGTTCCCCGGCGTGTTGAATGGCGGAATCATCGGTGCGCTGCTCGATTGCCACTGCAACTGGACGGCGGCGTACCATTTGATGAAACACGCCGGTGAAGATCATCCACCCTGCACCGTGACCGCTGAATACTCGATCAAACTCCTGCGTCCGACGCCGACAAACGGTCCGGTTTCACTTTCCGCGCACGTTGTCGATCTAACGAACGATCGCGCGACAATCGAAGGAACGCTCAGTGGCGGCGGAAAAGTTTGCGCAACTTGCCGCGGCGTTTTCGTCGCCGTCAAAGAAGGTCATCCCGCGTTTCATCGCTGGTAACTTGGAGCGAGCGGCGTTCTGCGAGCGCCGATTCAATTATTTCGGCGGTCATAGACCGCCGCTACAAACGCGCGCGCCCGGGGTGACTCGAACACCCGACCTACGGATTAGAAATCCGTTGCTCTATCCGGCTGAGCTACGGGCGCAAAATGCGTTGCAATATGTCGTGCACTAAGGCGGAAAATCCAGTCAATCATTACATGGTTGAAGAGTTGAAGCGATGAGGAGTAAAACGCTTTAACGTGCTCGCATGAATGCGCTTCTTGTCATCGTGCCCTACAAATATGAAGGCACGTGGGTCTTTGATGATGCGCGCGTGGGTTTGTTTCGCGAACCTTTCATCGCTGGTATTGACACGATGATCGACAAAGCGGTCGCAGAGATTCCAAATGCCGACAAAGGTTTTCGGGCGATCTTCAGTGCTGCGCCGTTTCCGGGATCGAATTTGAAACTCGAATGGCGCCGCGAAGAATCGGGTGGTAATTGGTACTACAGCGACCGGTTCAAAATGGAAGGCTGGCTTTGTCCGGCGCTCGGGAAATATTTTCCAGTCGCGCCGCGCGAGATTTACGTGAAGATCGAGCCGAAGAGTTAACCGCGATTCGCGCGATTACTCGTGGAAGCGATGTTTGAGTTCCCAAACCCGCAATGCCGCTAAAAGCAGCGCTTTGGTTCGGGTGAGCGTGCCGGCCGCGGCCATCGTCGTGGCGGGATCGGGAGTGCCGGAAGCGTTTTTGCCGTTGCGACCGCGATTGCGGGAGTGCTTGTGCGTCTTCGTTTTCTTGATCCGTCGTGTGGCGGATTCGCTAACCGTTAAATGCGCGCTGCTCATGTAATTACCATAATTTCCACTATCCCTTAGCAACTTCCTTGCCAGCGGCAGATTGGCCCTCTCCTTCAATGGCAAACGCATCCCGGCAACATTCGTGTTCAAGGGTTGTTGTGGCCTTGTCTCGGCCGCCGAAAACCGCTTGTGCGCGCGACCGTTCTCCGCCAGTTTCAATCGGGATTCATGGCTGATCGTAAAGTTGGTTGTCTGACTATTTTTTTGTTCGTCGCGCTCTGCGCCAGCGTGTTCGTTAATTTCTTGCTCGCGCTGGCGGCTTTTCGCGGATTCGGCGGCGCCGGCGCCCGAATCGAAGAGCCAATGCCGCGCTTTCGGGAAATTGTTGTCCAGCGCGGCGAAAGATTGGCGTCGGACCGGATCGCTCTGATCACGCTCCGCGGTCTCATCAGTTCTTCGATTCCAGGGACGGTGAGTGATTCGATGGTTGAAGATATGCGTCTCGCCTTGCAGCAGGCGCGCGAGGACAGCCACGTCAAAGCGATCGTCCTCGAAATCGATTCGCCGGGCGGCGAAGTCACCGCTGCCGATCAAATTTACAACGCGGTGGTGAAAGCGCGCGCCCGCAAACCGGTGGTAATCTACATGGATTCGCTCGCCGCGTCCGGCGGTTACTACATCGCCTGCGGCGGAAAATTTTTGATGGCGAACGAAACCACCATTACCGGCAGCATTGGCGTCATCATCCAAACACTGAATTACGAGCAGCTCTTCAACAAAATCGGCCTCGCCTCGGTCGTTTTTAAAAGCGGGAAGTTCAAGGACATCTTGAATGGCGCTCGACCGATGACGGATGAAGAAAAGCAGATGATCCAGAGATTCGTCATGGAAACTTATGACAAATTTCTCGGGATCGTTTCCAAGGAGCGCAGTCTTCCGGCCGACGCGCTGCGCAGCAACATCGCGGACGGCCGCATTCTTTCCGGCAAAGAAGCGCTCAACGACAAATTGATCGACGGTCTCGGGCAAATCGAGGACGCGTTTGCCAAAGCGAAACAGCTCGGCAACGCGCCGGACGCCACCGTCGTGAAATATGGGCCGCCTTTTAGTTTCGCGCGATTGTTTCGGGCGTTTGGCGAATTCGGCGGCGATTCAAAGATCGAGCTGCAATTGCCGAAACAGTTCGTCCCGCAACTCGAAAGCGGCCGCGCGTATTTTCTGCCGAGTTTTTACGCGCCGTAGCGCGCGGAACAAATGCTAGCTGGTGCTTTCAGCGGCGCGCTCTGGACTCTGCTCGGCTCGCTCGTTGTTTTCGTTGGCATCCTCGTTTACGGCACGCTCATTCGGCAAATCAGCGCCCGATCCGCAGGTGTTGTCACGGAAGTTTCTTCTCCTCCCGCAAAAACGTTCGGATTGCCCGAAGCGTTGCTCGCCGCTGGGCTGATTTTGTTTTTGTTGATGAATGTCACCGCGTCGTTCCACCGGAGCGCGCCGATGCAATTGAGCAATCGCGATCTGGTGGCGAATTTGCTCTTCACGCTTTTCATCGTTTTCTTCGTCGCCGCGTTTTTGAAACTCCGCGGATTCGATATCGACGCGCTCGCCGGGTTTTCCAAAACAAGTTTGAAACGCGCGCTCAGCACCGCGGTTGTGCTCTTGCTCGCGGCCACGCCATTGATTCTTTTCGCCGAAGCATTGACCCAGAATTTTCTGGGCGGCGAGTCGAGCAAACAGGAGATTGTCGATCTTTTCAATACCTCCCGCACAATCGCTCAGCGCGTGATGATCATCGTCCTCGCTGTCGTGGTCGCGCCCATCTCCGAGGAATTTATTTTTCGCTTTTTCATTTACGGGGTAATCCGGCGCTATTTCGGGATCGCCATTGCGCTCATTTTTAACTCGCTCCTCTTCGCCGCCGCGCATACGCATCTCCCGTCGGCCGCGCCGCTCTTCGTGCTCGGAGCCTGTTTCACCCTTGCCTACGAGTGGAGCGGCTCGATCCTTGTTTCCATGGGAATGCACGCCCTCTTCAATTCAATTCAACTGATCTTCCTCGCCTTTCCTGATCTCCTTCGGCAATGAAACTGCGCCGCGTTGGCGAGGATGCGCTGATCGCGTCGCTCGTGCGCGAGCTGCCGGCTTCGCGAAAATTAATCGGCGATGATTGCGCGGTGGTTGAATTCCGCGGCGCGAAGAACCTGCTCGTGCTCAAAACCGATTGCGTCGTCGAGAAGATTCACTTTCGATCGTCGACGAACCCAGAGCTCGTCGGTTGGAAAGCAATGATGCGATCGCTCAGCGATTTCGCCGCGGTTTCGGCGGTGCCGCAGTTCGCGTTGATCACGCTCGTACTTCCCGCGGCCAAATCGACATCGTGGGTGCAAAAACTTTATCGCGGCCTGAAACGCGCGGCGTCGAGGTTCGATGTCGCAATCGTTGGTGGCGAAACCAGCGCCACGCGCGGACCCGCCGTCATTTCGGTCAGCGTTTCCGGTTTCGTGGAAAAGAATCGCTGGATCTCGCGACGCGGTGGAAAAAATGGCGACGATCTTTTCGTTACCGGACGGCTCGGCGGCTCGTTGCGCGCAAAGCATCTGCGATTCGTTCCGCGCATCAATGAATCGCGCTGGCTCACCAGAAATTTTCGCGTTCACGCGATGATGGATCTGAGCGACGGCCTCGGCGCCGATCTTCCGCGCCTCGTGAAAGCGAGCAAGCTCGGCTTCAAAATCGATAAAGGTTCATTGCCGCTCGCGCCCGGCGCCAAGATAGACAACGCAATCTCCGACGGCGAAGACTACGAGCTTCTCTTCGCCATTCCCCCGCGCGAACGAAGGCGCTTGGAAAAAGCCTGGCGCAGAAAATTTCCTAAGCTTCCGCTAACGCGCATCGGCTCTCTCCTTCATCCTTCATCCTTCAACCTTCAACCTTTGCGTCGTGGCTACCTTCATTTCCAATAGTCCGGACGAGACCGAATCATTCGGTCGTCAACTCGCCGGGAATGTGAAACCGGGCGACGTCCTCGCGCTCACCGGCGGACTTGGCAGCGGCAAAACCCAATTCGTCAAAGGTCTCGTTGCCGGTTTGGGCGCGACGACAGCGGCGACCAGTCCGACGTTTACGCTGATTCACGAATATTCCGGCGGTCGCTTGCCGATTTATCATTTCGATTTTTTTCGCGTCGAAGATCGACAATCGGCCGAGCGGCTTGGTCTCGAGGAATATTTTTTCGGCGACGGCGTTTCGGTCATCGAATGGGCCGATCGGATTCCCGAACTGATTCCTGAAAATGCGTTCTGGATCTCGTTCGAAACGAAATTGGAAACTCAGCGCGTGATTACAACCCAAGGAACGACGGCCTCCCACCCGTCGAAGCAACGATGACGGTTAGGAAACCGTCACTCCTTGAATGAAAATTCTCGCGCTCGAACTTTCCAGTGCACGCGGGAGCATTGCGCTGCTCGATAGCGATAAGATCAAATTTGATCGCGAGTGGCCGAATGATCGAAAGAATTCCGGTCCCTTCTTTGAACACTTGGTTGAAGTGCAGAAGCAATTTGGAAAACCGGACACGATTGTCGTTGGACTTGGCCCCGGTTCCTACGCGGGAACTCGCATCGCAATCTCGGCCGCGATCGGGCTCTCTTTTGGAGGGCGCCGCGCCGTCGGCGCCCAAAAAGTGGGACACGACAGCGCGTGTCCCTCCATTCGTTTAATTGGTTATCCATCAATCTGCGCGATTGAATGCGACTCACCGCAATACTGCGTTATTGGAGACGCGCGACGTAATTCATTTTTCTTTGCGCGCGTGTGCGATAACAATCTCGCAGAAGGCCCGGATCTGATGAGCGAAGCTGAACTGCGAGAAAAAGTGGCTAAGCTCGATAACAAGATGTCGATCTTCACCACCGAGAAACTGCCACAGTTCGAAGAGGCGAAGCTTCGGTATCCGGCTGCGAAAATGCTGGCCCAGCTCGCGACCAATGCAAAACGCTCTTTCGCGCGGGCGCCGCTTGAACCGATGTATTTGCGCGAGCCGCACATCACCATTCCAAAGAAATGACAGAACTCCATCGTTGCTGGGCCGAGATCAGTCGCGACGCATTTCGTCATAACGCGCGAGTTGTGCGCGAACGAATTGGTTCCGCGGAAATTCTCGCGGTCGTCAAAGCGAATGCTTACGGCCACGGATTAATGGGCGTGGCGGAAACGCTGGCCGAACAAGTGCAATTGTTCGGCGTCGCGAATTTGGAAGAAGCGATGGCGCTCCGGGAACGGTTTCATCTGCCGGTGATCATTCTCGGTCCATCGCTTCCGGAAGAAATGCCGACCATCGTCGAGCGCGGCTTCATTCCAACAATCTCGACGTTTGACGAAGCGCAGGCGTTCGATCGCATCGGCAAGACACAGATCAATTTCAAGATCGATACCGGAATGGGACGAATGGGCGCGGTCGACACTGAAGCGGTGGAAATTTTCAAACGTATTGCGAAGCTCTCGAAGATCGACATCCATAGCGTTTCGACGCACATGCCCGTTTCGGATGTCGACGCGGAATACACGAAGGATCAGTTAGTGCGCTTCCGAAAAGTCGTTGAGCAACTTCGCGTCGCGGTTCCGGGCAATGCTTTCAAAGCGCACGTGCTCCAAAGCGCGGGTACTCTCGGCTTCAATGAATCCGTGGATGAGATCGTGCGCGCAGGAATTGTTCTCTACGGCATTTCGCCGCTGCCGGAATTTCAAAAACTGCTCAAGCCAGCGATGACGTGGAAGACGCGGATCGGTCTCGTTCGCGATGTGCCGAAAGGCGCGTCGATCAGCTACGGCCGCACCTTCATCACGCCGAAACCGATGCGCGTAGCGACATTGACTGCCGGTTACGCCGACGGTTATCCGCGGCATCTCTCCAATGTCGGCGCGAACATGCTGGTTCGCGGAAAGCGCTGCCCGTTGCTCGGGCGCGTAACGATGGATTTGATGGTAATCGACGTCTCGCACATTCCCGATGTCGACGTTGGCGATGAAGTTGTGTTGATGGGGCGACAAGGCGATAGCGAGATTCCATGCGCTGAGTTGGCCGACAAAGCCGGCACGATCACCTGGGAAATCACAACGCGCATTGGCCAGCGCGTGAAGCGAGTCTTTCTTTGATTTAACGACTTAGCGATTTAATGATTTAACGATTTAAGAATCCTCGTCACTCGTCACAGGTCACTTTCCTTATGTTTCAGATCATTTTTAACGAGCTGAGTGCGGCCGAGATGTCGGCGTTGCCGAAGAAAATGCAGCTCGATCTTCTGGCCGAGTTTCAGATTTTGCCGGAAGACCTCGATCGTCTCGATTCGAAACATTTCGGCGTGATCGAGCGGGAAGGGAAAAAGTTATATCGCTACCGCGCGAAAGATTACCGGATCTATTTCGAACAAACGCCGGAAGGAGTCACCATCCACCGCGTCCTGCACAAGAACACGTTTCGCGATTTCCTTTTCCGCAGCAAACTTCCGGGCTCGGAAGATCAGGCGCTCAGTGGAACGCGCGAGTTCTGGAAACTGATCGACGAAGGCAAAAAAACGCGGAAAGCGTAGAGAAGAGATGATCGATCCCCCCCAATCGCGAATTGCACTTCTGAACATCGTGCTTGCAATCGTTGCAACGATTTCAATCGGGCACGGCTTGTACTGGAGCATCAAATATCGTCCGCAAATTGTGGTCAACCCGCCACTCGAGTGCGGTCCTGATTGGCAAGTCGAGGAATGGCTTTTCAGTTCCAGCGCCGAGCTTGTCGCAGAAATTTGTGGGGATATTATTGATAATACTGGTTCGCTTCCTGCAACAACGCGCCAGCGGTCAAATATAATTCTACCGGAGGCTCTCAAGCGCACGAATTGGCCACACGAATTCAAGATCAACGCAGCAGGCGAACTGCTCGATTGCTATGGCCATCCCTTCGAGATTGCTGTCAGCTCAGATCGAGTAAGCGTTACATCCGATTCCTCCTTCACGTACTATTTTTCGGCCTTGAGTACGAAAATCGAAAAGAGCGACCGATGAACATCCTTCGCAGTTTAATGTCATCGAAATATCTCTCCGTCGTTCTTCTGTTGCTTACCGGCGCATCTATCCTCGCAGAGCACGAATGGTATGTGAGCGCACTTCGCTCGGTTTACGACGGGGAAAGATGGTGGCTTCGCCGGAATCAAGAAATGGCTCTGGGAAATGCGATCGAGCAGTATTGGATTGATTTCCCGGATGCGACGATAACGAACAGCGGCGCTTTCGCAGAGGAGCTCGGGGGCAAGAATCCAAAGAATATTCGCTATCTTAAAGTCGAAAAGTATCGTCGAGACTCTTCCGGACGATTACTTGACATTGACGGAGATGTGTACGTGATGCGCGTCGAGGGATCAAAGTTCTACCTATGCGCGCCGGAATGTGTGCCAGAGATGCAACCAAACGGAGATCGCGAACATCCGCGCAATCCGCGGTCGTAATAACAGCTATTTCATCAGCAGCACGGAGCGGCTGCGTTTGATTTCGCGGGTGATCTTGCGGTGGAGATGGGCGGGCATGCCGGTGACGCGGCGGGGAAGAATCTTGCCGCTCTCGGTCACGAATTTTTTCAGGAGATCGGGATTTTTGTAATCGATCGCTTCGATCGAGATGTCGATCCGGCGTCGGGGCATGGCGCGATTGGCGCGGCGAAATGCGGAACGGCGTTTGGCGGTCTTGGGTTGCATCAGATTATTTGGTTTCGCGATGAAGCGTGTGCTTGCGCAAAAACGGATTGTATTTCTTTTTCTCGAGCCGGTTCGGTGTGCGCGGACTTTTCTTGTTCCGCGTGGACATGTAACGCGAGACCGGTTTGCCGAGCGCTTTCGCTTCGGTGCATTCGAGGGTGATAATTTCCTGCGCCATTTTTATTATTCCTTCGACTCCGGCGCAGGCGTCGCTTCGGTTTCTTCCGCCTCGCCTTCGCCGCCTTCGTCATCGGTCAAACCGAAGAGCGAGGTGACCGATTGCCGGACGCGCGATTGTTTACTTTGCTTCTCGAGCTGCGATTGACATTCAACCGTGAACCGCGCGAACGGAATCGCTTCCAGACGCGCGTGCGGGATTGGTTTGCCGGACATCTCGCAAGTTCCATACGTGCCGAGATCGATCCGCTTCAACGCCTGATCGATCTCGTAAAGCGCGTCCTGTTCCTGTGAAAGCAGACTGAGCGCGAAATCGCGGTCGTAGGCGTCGGAACCGGCGTCGGCCTGATGCATTCCAAACGCGGAAGCTTCACTGCCTTCGGCGCGCGAACGGAGTGTGTCCTGCGCCACGCCGGCCATGGAATCGACCATGGCATCTCGCAGGTTCAGCAGCTTTTCCTTCTGTTTGCGAACGAAGGGGTTGAGCTTTTTCTCGTGATGATTTTTGCCAAGCAATGTCGCCTTCGGGCTGGCGCTGGCTTTTTTGGCAGAAACTTTGCGGGCCGGCTTCGCTTTGCCGGATTTTTTGGAGGAAACTTTTTTCTTTTTTGTGGTGGCCATAATTCAAAAGGCGTTCGCCGCGGCGAACGCCGGAAAAAACGGAGGCTTAATTAAGAACAATTCCTCACCAGCGCAAGAGGAGATTTGGACGAATTTCCGATGCGTTTGTTCATGCGAAATTTCTCATCTGTTTGGCAAGCGGCGCGATTCGTCTCATTGACACCTGGCTTCAGCCAGGTGGTTTCGAGCTTACGCCAAGCGAAACCGTTTAAACGGTTTCCGGGTTCGACATTTCGGCGAATCACCGCGCTGAAGCGCGGTGTTAATGAAAACTCACGAGCTGGCGCTGGAATATCGCCGCAGGGCGAACGACCAGAAAGTGCGGGAGAGCACAAATACAACGGTTGACCCGATGACGAGCTGAAGCATTAGCGGAGCGGGTTGGCCAAAGGATTTGATCAGGAGTCGCGCCGGCACATTCGAGACGATCACGACCGGAACGATCCAGCTGAAGATGAATTTGAAGAGACGAGGAAAAATGGAATCCGGGTAACGCGCGATGTTGAGGAAATTAAAGTAGCCATAGACGAGCCCCTGCGCCCGCACGATCCAGAAACTGACCGCGGCGAGACTGAGCATGATCGAATAATGGACCGCGATGCCGAAACAAATCGCGATCAGGTAAAGCAAGATCGACATCGGACCAGGGACGTAGCCGAGCTTGGATAACGCGACACCGACAACCACGGCGCCAACTATCGCGTTCACGATGCTGTCGAGTCCGAATTGTTTCGTCGAAGTGGCAAACTGGCTATCGATCGGCAGAACCAGGAGCGAATCGAGTTTGCCAGTCCGAACGAGTTCAGGGATCGCGGCGACATTGGTAAAAAAGAACGCCTGGAACAGTTGCGAGATCATTTGGTGCGTGCCGATGAGCAAAACCACTTCCCATTTTGTCCAATCACCGATCCGATCGACGTTGCCGAAGATGATGGAGAAAAAAACGATCTGCCCAACGAACCAAAGCACTTCCACCAGCATCCAGAGCAAAAAGTTCGCTTTGAAACTCATCTCGCGGATCAGCGAGTTGCGAAGCATGATGGAATAGATCTGGATGTAACGTCGAAGCACAGCTGCCTGTCATTTTAATTAGAGTTCAAGTCAAATCACATCCTACATGAAGCGCTTCCTGCCAGTCGCGGCGATCATCGTCGCGTTGTTGATCATTTTGTTTATCGTGCGCCGCTGCACGCAAAGCGGCAGCGCTTCGTATCAAACCGCGACCGTCACGAAGGGGCCGATCACCCAACTGGTGACCGCGACTGGAACTTTGAATCCGGTAGTGAATGTGCAGGTCGGCAGTCAGGTTTCCGGCAATATCCAAAAACTTTTCGCCGATTTTAATTCGCAAGTGAAAGCCGGGGAAACGGTCGCGCAAATCGATCCCGCGTTGTTTCAAGCCGCCATGACGCAAGCCGAGGGCGATCTCGCGACTGCGCAGGCCGCGCTCGAGCTGGCGAAACTAAACGCGGCACGAACGCAGAAGTTGTTCACCGAAAAAAATTCCTCGCAGCAGGATGTCGACTCCGCGATGGCCGCGCTTCATCAAGCCGAAGGCAATGTGAAGATTAAACAGGGCGCGCTCGACAAAGCGAAAGCCGATCTCGAGCATTCCACAATCACGTCGCCGATCGATGGCGTGGTGATTTCGCGCAATGTCGATGTTGGACAAACCGTCGCCGCGAGTTTGCAGGCGCCAGTGATTTTTCAAATCGCGAACGATCTGACGAAAATGCAGATCGACTCGAACGTGGCTGAAGCGGACGTCGGCGCGGTCGAAGTCGGCCAGGACGTCGATTTTACGGTGGACGCTTTTCCGACGCGCACCTTTCACGGAAAAGTGACGCAGGTCCGGAACGCGCCGATCAACGTTCAAAACGTCGTGACCTACGACACGGTCATCGGCGTGGACAACAAGGATTTGAAATTGAAGCCGGGAATGACTGCGAACGTTTCAATCATCATCGCGCACAAAGATAATGTGCTGCAGCTGAAGAACGCGGCGTTGCGTTATCGTCCGCCGGATGCGGCGTCTGCGAGCGCGCAACAACCAAGATCGACATCATCACCAAGCGGCCAGCGCCCGACCGGTGCGCGCGAACGAAAATCCGAGCGAACTGTTTACGTTTTGTCATTTGGCCGTCTGAAACCAGTTCAAATCAAAACTGGAATCAGCGACGGTGTTGTGACCGAAGTGACGGAAGGTTTGAAAGAAGGCGACAAAGTTGTGACCGCGGAATTTTCGTCGCCGGCATCGGCATCGAGCTCGCCACCGGCGAATCCATTCAGCGGTGCGCGAAGATTTCCTTAAGATCGAAAATGAAGAACGGCGAAGTCGTCAAGTTGGTCGACGTTCACAAGACGTATCATACCGGCGATGTCGATGTTCGTGCGGTGCGCGGCGTGTCGCTCGAGATCCAGCGCGGCGAATTTGTCGCCCTGATGGGCGCGAGTGGTTCGGGCAAATCGACGCTGATGAACATTCTGGGTTGTCTCGATCGACCGACGTCCGGCCGCTACGTCTTGGATGATGCCGATGTCTCCGTGCTCGATCGCGATCAGCTCGCTGACATTCGAAATCACAAACTCGGTTTTGTTTTTCAAAGCTTCAATCTCCTGCCGCGAACTTCCGCGCGCGAGAACGTTGAGTTGCCGCTGCTTTACGGCACGCATCGTTTGACTAATGCGCAGGTGCGCGAGAAAGCCGACGCAGTGTTGGCGTCAGTCGGACTTGGCGGACGCGAGGATCATCATCCGAGCCAGCTCTCCGGCGGACAACAACAACGGGTCGCCATCGCGCGCGCACTCGTGAATGATCCCGAAGTTGTGCTCGCGGATGAGCCGACTGGAAATCTCGACAGCCGGACCAGCGTTGAGATCATGGGAATTTTCCAACAGCTCAACGAGCGCGGCATCACCATCATCATGGTCACGCACGAGCAGGACATCGCCGCTTTCGCGCGACGCAATGTCGTGATGCGCGATGGAGTCATTCTGGAAGATCGCCTGGTCTCGCAAAGATTGGATGCAGTAACCGAACTTCAAAATTGGAGTAGCGGAGTGATGGAGTAATGCGCGTTGGATCGACATTAAATATCGCATTCCGTGCTCTGCGCCGGAACAAAATGCGCTCGGTACTGACCGCGCTCGGAATTATCATCGGCGTCGCCGCGGTGATCGCGATGGTTGGGATCGGCAACGGCGCGAAAGCGCAAGTGGAAGCGCAAATCGCGAGCCTCGGTGAGAACGTGATCCTAATTTTTTCCGGGAGCACCACCTCGAGCGGAATTCGGACAGGCTGGGGCGGCGCGGGCACATTGAAGATTGAAGACGCGGAAGCGATTCGGCGCGAAGTGCCGGGTGTCATTGCGGTCAGCGAAGAAGTTGTTTCAACAACGCAAGTCGCGGCCGGAAATCAGAATTGGTTCACGCGGATTTACGGCGAGTCAGCCGATTACTTCGACATTCGACAATGGCCTCTCGCCGACGGCGCACCATTTACCGATCAGGACGTGCGCAGCTCGAACAAGATTTGCGTCATTGGTCGAACGACGGCCACGCAAGTCTACGGCAATGAAGATCCTGTCGGCCAGGTTTTGCGCGTTAAGAACGTTCCCTTCACAATTAGCGGCGTTTTGACGCCGAAAGGTTTGAGCACGCAGGGTGTCGATCAAGACGACATCGTGATCATGCCTTATACGAGCGCGATGAAACGCGTGAGCGGCGGGAGCACGCTGCGCAATATCAACGTCCAAGTTGGCGACGGCCGTCAGATCGCGGCCGCGCAACAACAGATCATCGCGCTGTTGCGGCAGCGACATAACATCCGCGCCGGACGCGACGACGATTTCACCGTGCGAAATCAACAAGAGATCGCGGACGCTGCGACCGCGACTACTGCGGTCATGACGGTGCTTCTCGGTTCAATCGCGGGCGTGTCGCTGGTCGTTGGCGGGATCGGAATCATGAACATTATGCTGGTTTCCGTGACCGAGCGGACGCGCGAGATCGGCACGCGCATGGCGGTCGGTGCGCACGGGAGCGACATTCTCATGCAATTCCTGATTGAAGCGGTCACGCTCAGCTCGGTCGGAGGCGCGATCGGAATTATTTTTGGAATCGGCGCGTCGCAGATTCTTTCCAGCTACGCGCATTGGCCAACGTTGATCTCGCTCAGCTCGATCATCGTGGCGTTCATGTTCAGCGCCGCCGTCGGAATTTTCTTTGGCTTTTATCCGGCGCGCAAAGCCGCTGCCCTCGATCCGATCGAAGCGCTCCGCTACGAGTGAGAATTCGGAACCGCGGATTACGCGGATATCGCTGATTACTGTTCTGAATTATCCGTTTCATCCGCGTAATCCGTCGTTAAATTCTGACCATGGCCGAACACAAGGGATTCCAGGATTTGGTCGCGGACGCGAAAAAGAAGATCACCGAGATTTCGCCGACTGATGCCGCGCAGAAAGCGAAAAGCGGCAGCGATACCGTGATTGTCGATGTTCGCGAGAGGGATGAGTTCGACGAGTCGCACATCCCCGACGCGGTCCACATGAGCCGTGGAATGGTCGAGCTCGAAGTCGAAGACAAATTTCCCGATCGCAACATGACGATCATTTGCCATTGCGGCGGCGGCGGCCGATCCGCGCTCGCGGCCGAAAGTTTGCAAAAGATGGGCTACAAGAACGTCCGCTCCATGGCCGGCGGCTTCAAAGCCTGGAAAGCCGCTGGTTTACCGACGAAGAAATAATTGGACGCTTGTTCAATCATGCGGTTCCGCATGATACGGCTGATGCTTTTTATAAAGCTCGAGACGTGCTTGCAATTCTTCCGACGTAGATTTCATCGAACCTCTCATCGTTATCGCTTGCTCTTCGTATTTGACCGCATCGTCAAACTGGCCAGCTTCCGCGCACGCAGCCGCGAGCGTGTCGAGCAAGCTCTTCTTTTCCCAATGGGCCAACTCGCAGGCCCTTGTCGCCTCTTCGACCGCCCTATTTCCGTCGCGGAGTTGCGAATTGGGATAAGTCGCGCGCAACCACGCTACAGCATTGAGCGCTGCTTCGGGTGGTTTGGCCTGTAGTTTGGCAGTGTCATTCAGTTCGTCGATCGCTTTCACAAAGTTGTTTTGTCGACCATAGGTGATGGCCCGCTTGATATGCGCTGGAATGTCGTTCGGTTTGATACTGATGATTTCGTCAAAATCATGGAGCGCCTTTTCAACGTCGCCTTTTGCAAGGTAAGCACTACCGCGGGTCATTAACGCAGATTCAACGCGGCCGCCACCGGTGAGTGCCTCGTTGCTGAGCTGAACTGCGCGATCAAGCTCTCCCGCTTTGAAGGAACGTTGCGCCAATCCGTTCAACATTTCTGGACTCATCGCGGCGCCTAGTGGCGATTTTGCAGCGTCGTGGCTGTCGAGTTGTGGCAAGTCAGATCCAATTTCAGGTTTCGATGCGCGGAACACGCCCGTTTGGCTCTTGATGCCAGGGTAAAGTGGATTGAGTTCTCCAGCTTGAGCGTAATCTAGCATTGCTCCTTTGCGATCCCCTTTAAAGTGCTCCTTGATATAGCCGCGGTTGTGATAAGCGGTTAGCAATTTGGGATCGAGTTCGATAGCACGCTCGTAATCGGCAAGAGCGCCATCGATATCGTCTTTCATCTGCTTGGCTGCTCCGCGCGAATTGTAGGCGGTTGCCAATTTTGGGCTGATCTCGATCGCTTTGTCGTAGTCTGCAATTGCACCGTCGAAATCTCCCCTTTGCTTTTTTAAGATGCCGCGGTTTGTGTAAGCAACAGCGTAAGTGGGTGCCAAATTTATCGCGCGATCGTAGTCAGCAATCGCGGCATCAATTTGATTCTGCTGTTGCTCAATGGAAGCGCGGCTGACGTAAGCTCTCTCCATGTTCGGAGCGATTTCTATTGCACGATTAAGATCGACAAGCGCTCCGGAGATATCACCGGTTTGCGCCTTGAGGCGTCCGCGGTTGAGATAACCGTAAGAATAATTTCTGACCTCGATACTCTTATCAAAATCGGCGCGAGCCTCGTGCAATTTTTCCTCCCGCCATGCGATTAGACCAAGCGTGTTGTAGGCTCCGGCGCTCAGGCGATCGAGTTCAATGGCTTTGAGCGAATCTTTCTTTGCGCCAGCCAGGTCACCTTGTTTTTCGCGAACAATCCCACGATTCTCGAAGGCCAGAGCGCTGAATGGGTTCAGCTCGATCGCTTTCGCGAAGTCGGCTAAAGCGCCACGGATGTCGCCTTTGTGTTCCCTCAAGCTTCCACGGAATGCGTAACCTCGTTCGTACCATGGGGCAACTCGAATGGCGCGATCGTAGTTGGCCCATGCGCTTTCTAGCACGTCACGTCTCTCCGCGACGGCACCGAGTGTCACATAGGCGATCGCGTTCCACGGGTTAAGCTCGATCGCTTTGTTCGAATCGTTCAGCGCCCGATCGAGATCGTTCTTGTTAAAATAAATCCAACCGCGGCTTGCGTAAGCGTATGAATTGCTCGGCGAAAGCTCGATCGCGCGATTTTGATCAGCGATCGCGCCGTCGTAGTCGTAAAGATACACCCGCTGCGTTCCGCGAATTGAATAGGCAAAGCTGTAATTCGGATCGATCGCGACGGCTTTATCGGAAACCTCAAATGCCTCCGCGAAATTACCTTTTCGCTCGGCTGCCAAAGCAGAAATGCATAGTGCATTCACATCGCGTGGATCGAGGGCGAGAGCTTGGTTGGAATCAGCGATCGCACCTTGCAGATCGCCTTTCAGAAAACGTGCATCAGCTCTCGCATCATATCCGGCCGGGTCTTGTTTCGCCAACGCGATCGCTTTTGTGAAATCACTAATTGCGCCGGAATAATCGCCCTTCGTTTTGCGCGTTAGGCCACGGCCCAAATACGCGGGCCTCAGATCGGGATTCAGCTCAAGTACGCGATCATAATCGCTAACCGCCGCGTCCAATTGGCCGAAACGGCTGCGCAATGCCGCTCGACCAAGATATGCTTTGACGCATCGGCGATCTAACTTGATGGCATTGCTGAAATCTTCGACTGCTCCGTTGATATCGCCGCGGTTGAATCGTGCATTTCCGCGGTCAGCCAGCGCATTCGCTGGAAGCGAGGTTTCAGCTGCATTACTTAGACCAGCGTAAGTGGCAAAGACCAATGCCGCGAGTATGCGTAACTTGTTCAGAGCGGGAACAACGATGACGCGATTCTAAATCAGCGCAATTCCGACCGTCCAGTGTTATCCGCCCACGGCTTGGTAATGGCGCAGGCCGCGGTGCCACATCATTCGCGCGATTGACCAGGTGAGAAAGAGCCAGCCAGTCTGGATCGCGAGGGCTTGCCAGAGCTCGGCGCCTTTCAAACGCTCGAGGAAGATCGCGACCGGACAAAACAGTTCGTAATAGAACGGCATCCATTTCAGCGCCGCTTGAATTCCCGCCGGCATGATGTCGATCGGGAACATTTGGCCGCCGAGGAAATATTCGAACGAGTAAACGATGAACACGATGGTGGTGATTTCCAAAATCCAGAACGCCATCATCGCGAGCGAATAGGTGATAAAGAATTGGATGAACGCCGCCATCAGCGTGGAAATGATCGCTAGGACGTAAGTGAGCGGATTGTGCGGGAACACAACGTACTTTTGGAAATAGAGAAAGATGAGCGCGATTGGCGGCAGCGTGACAAACGTGTAAACCAGCCGGCCGCTGCAAAAAATACTGAACCGATACGCGAGATAACTCATCGGCTTGGTCAGGAGCGCGTTGATCTGGCCTTCGCGAATGTCGGCCGCGATTTGCCATTCGTCCTCGGTCGGCGTGACCAGATTGCTGACCAGGATCATGAGCAAGTAATAATAGATCATCGAGCCGTAGTCGTAGCCGTGGAGACCGCCGCCGCGTTCTTGAAACACGGCGCGCCAGAGAAAGACGGTGCCGGCGAGCGGAATCAATCCGAACGCGGCGCGCAAGAAATAATTCCAGCGATAAACGAACGTGTTCTGGAGGCCGATGTTGAAAACGGAGGCGTATTTGGCGGCTGCCGAACTCATACTCATGCTCTTGCTCCTACTCCTGATCTGGTTTCGCAAACTTCGAGCAAGAGTAAGAGCATGATCAAGAGCAAGAGGGTCGAGCAAGCTCGACTGCTAAATTGATCGCGGCGATCATGCTGTCGGGCTTGGCGATTCCCTTGCCCGCGATCTCAAATGCGGTGCCGTGATCTGGACTCGTGCGCGGAAACGGCAAACCGAGCGTGGTGTTCACGCCGTTGTGAAACGCGTGCAGCTTAAGCGGGATGAGAGCTTGATCGTGATACATGCAAAGCACGGCATCGAATTCGCCTTCGGCTGCGCGATGAAACACCGTGTCGGGCGAAAGCGGACCGGAAAAAATCGCTGGTTTCTGACTGCTGACTGCTGATTGCAATTCGGGAACAGCTGGCGCGATGATTTCGATTTCTTCGCGCCCGAGTTTTCCGGATTCGCCGGCGTGCGGATTTAATCCAGCGACAGCAATGCGCGGCGATTTTATTCCGCGGCCTAGAAGAAAATCCGTGAGCAACAGACCGACGCGAACGATCTCGCTTTGTTTAAGCGCGCGGGGAACGTCGTTGAGCGGAATGTGAGTTGTAACGAGCGCGACGGTGAGTTTGCCGCCCGTCAGACACATCGCGAAATTTTCTACACCGCAGCGATCGGCGAAGAATTCGGTTTGGCCGGGAAATTTGAATCCCGCTTCGTACATCCGCGCTTTGTGAATGGGGCCGGTGACGATCGCCTGCAGTTCGCCGCGGCGCGCGCGCGTGATCGCTTCCTCAAGCGCAGCTGCGGCCGCGTGCGCGGTTTCAATCGTTGGCTGCCCTGGTTTGCAATTCGGTTGGCGACCAATCACGACATACTCCGCCGAATCGGGAATCTGTTTCGATTTCAGCGCAAGATCGACAATCTCCGGTCCGATCCCGGCGCAATCACCAAGCGTGATTCCGATACGCGCTCGCATGGCGCATCTTCAGCGCGAGCTTTGGCGCTAGCAAGCAGCGCTTTGGCGATCAATAGAATCGAAGCTCCGGCTTAAACAGCCCGACAATAAATCCAATGGTCGATCCGATCAGCGAGAGCCACGCGAATAATCTGATGCCGTCCGCCGACCATCGCGGCGCGAATGTGCTGAGAAGCAATCCTGAGGTGAATGTTCCTTCCAGTCGCTCCGCGCCGCCCCACCGAATGAGCCAGAGCCAAAAGACAAGGCTTAGCGCATACGATCCCGTCCACGTCAGCTCACTCATTACAAATGTAAGCGAGCAGCTTCAACGCCAAGTCAGAAAATGTCGCAAAATGAGCGTAGAACCGACGAAGACGACGACTAAGAGGAAGAGCAAGAGAAGTTGTCGATCTATACGATCAACAACTTAGAAGGTCTTGATGAAAGCCTTCGAGCGAAGGCTGGTCAGCCACTTTTCCTGCAAGCTTTGCGCTTCGAGTTGGAGCAATTTCTTTTCGATATCGGGGCGCGCATCGGCGAGCGATTTCGTTTCGCCGCCTTTTTTGTCTTCGACTTTGAGAATGTAATAGTTGCCGCTGAATTCGACGACGTTACTGATTTTTCCGACCGGCAAATTGAAAGCAACTTTTTCCAGCGGCGTAGCCAGCGTTTTGTGCTCGATCCATCCCCAATCGCCGCCGTGCTCGCGCGTGCTGTCTTCGGAATAGAGTTGCGCCATGCGCTCGAACTCGGCGCCGTTGACGAGCTTGCCGAAAATTTCGTCGGCCATCGCTTTTTGGGCGGCGGCGTTGCCGTCACTGGCGTGGCTCGGAATCATGATCAGGCGCAATTTCACCTGCTCCTTGCTCGTGAAATCATCCCGGTGCTCCTTGTAGAATGCCTCCACTTTGGCGGGCGAAGCGATCATCTGCATTTTCACGTTCTTGCCGCGCATCGCCTGGACGATCATTTTTTCGGTCTCCATCTTTTTGAATTCGCCGATGGTGTAATTCTGCGCCTCGAGCGTCTTGATGAAGGTATTGCGATCGCCCCCAAAATCGGTCCGGATGATATCGTGTAATCGTTCTTCGACGTAGTGATCGGGAATTTGGAAATTTTCCTTTCTGAACGATTGCAGAATCAATTGCCGGTCGATCAAGTCTTGCAACGCGAGCTGGCGGGCTTCCTTGACTTTGTCGACCAGCTGCTGCCCGGTAAACTGCGCGCGCAATAATTTTTCGCGTGGCATCACCACAGTGCGGACTTGTGAGTAGGTGATGACGTCTCCGTTCACGACCGCGGCCACGCCATCGACCACTTCCGGTTCGGGCTCGGCGGCATAGGCCGCGTGGCAAATAGGCGAAACGTTCGCCAGACAGGCGACCGTCAGCGCGATGAAAAATTGGCGCATCATTTAAACTTCTTAATCAGCTCCAGAACTTCCGTGAGGTGCAGCGGCTTGGCAACTAAACGGGGGAATTTTCCGTCGACAAGTATAAATTCGCCGCGCCGAGTCAGCATCAACTTTCGCTCGCGCACTTCCACGCGAGTAATGCCGGCTTTGGCGGCGGCGAGCTTGATTTCGGCCAGGAGAAAGAGGTTGTCAACAGCTTGCGGAAACTTCCCGAACCGGTCTCGCCATTCTTTTTTGATTTGATCGAATTGCTCGCGGCTGCTGATCTCGGCCATCTCGCGATAGGCTTTGATCCGGAGACCGGTGTCGCTGATGTAATTCGCAGGCACAAATGCCGGAATGCGCTGCTCCGGCCCAAGCTGGGCGAATTCGGCTTCGTTCGTCGCGACGAAATCGATGCGAAGATCGACATCGAGTCGCGGCAAATATTTTCGCCCCTTCAATTGCCCGACGGCTTGCTTGAGCAGCTGGCAATACAAATCGAAACCGATCGCCATGATGTGACCGCTCTGCGCGGTGCCGAGAATGCTTCCCGCGCCGCGAATCTCGAGATCGCGCATCGCGATGCGGAAACCGGCGCCGAGCGAGCTGTATTGCTTGATCGCGTTGATCCGCTTGCGCGCGGCGCCGATCGTCATCATTTCGCGGGGCAAAAGCAGATACGCGTAAGCTTTGTGTTCGGCGCGACCGACGCGGCCGCGAAGTTGATAAAGATCGGCCAAGCCGAAACGATCCGCGCGATCGATGACAATTGTGTTCGCGTTTGGAATATCGAGACCGCTCTCGATGATCGTGGTGCAAACGAGGACGTCGATTTTTCCGGCGACGAATCGCGCCATCACTTCCTCGAGCTCGTCCGAATCCATTTGGCCGTGCCCGATCTCAACCCGCGCTTCGGGGACAAGATCGACAATCTTATCGCGGACGCGCTCGATGGTTTGGACGCGGTTGTGCAAAAAATAAATCTGTCCCTGGCGTTCGAGCTCGCGCTTAATCGCGTCGCGGATGATCCGCTCGTCATAGCCGCAAACGATCGTTTCGACCGGCAATCGATTTAGCGGCGGCGTTTCGATCGTCGACATGTCTTTCACGCCGACGAGCGAGAGATAGAGCGTGCGCGGAATCGGTGTGGCCGAAAGCGTGAGCACGTCGACGAGTTTGAACAGCTCTTTGAATTTCTCTTTGTGCAAAACGCCGAAGCGTTGTTCCTCGTCGATGATCACGAGGCCGAGATCTTTGAAGACGACATCGCCGGAAATCAACCGATGCGTCCCGATTACGATGTCGACGCCGCCTTGCCGGAGCAGCTCGAGGATTTTCTTCTGCTCGCCTTGCGATCGAAATCGACTGAGCATTTCGAGCCGCACCGGGTAATCGAGCATTCGCTGCCGAAAAACTTCGAAGTGCTGTTGCGCGAGCACCGTAGTCGGCGCGAGTACCGCCACCTGATGACCGTCCATGACCGCTTTGAAGGCGGCGCGAATCGCCACCTCGGTTTTGCCGAAGCCGACGTCGCCGCAGATCAAGCGGTCCATCGGCCGCGGACGTTCCATGTCGATCTTCGAGTCGATGATCGCTTTCATTTGATCGGGCGTTTCACGAAACGGAAAGGAATGCTCGAATTCGCGCTGCCATTTTGTGTCTGGACCGAACGCGTGACCTGGAACCGTTTCGCGCTCGGCCTGAACGGCGAGCATCTTGCCGGCGTAATCGAAAATCGAAGCGACAGCATTCTTTTTCGCGCGCGCCCACTTTGAATCAGCGAGCGAGCTAAGCTGCGGCGAACGTTTGCCGACGCCGACATAACGCGAAACCAAATACGCCTGCTCGAGCGGAACGTAGAGCTTCGCTTCATCAGCAAATTCGAGCGTAAGCACTTCCTGTTCACCGTCTGTCGGTGTTGGAATTTTCGTGAGACCGGCGAACCGCGCGACACCGTGTTCGAGATGAACGACGAGATCGTCTTCGTTGAGCTCGCTGAAATCAATTTGGGCGCGGTGCCGTTCGGCGTGATAAAGCCGACGTCGCGCGTGCGGCGCGAAACGTCCGAACAATTCCGCCGCGGAAAGAATGACGACGTTCGCCGCCGGAAAACAAAATCCGCGCGCAAGCGTGCCAAGGACAAGATCGACATCCTGCAGCGCGTCGGCACTGATCAATTCGCGGAAACGCTCGATCTCTCCTTCGGTCTGAAAATAAACAACGACCCGCGCTTTGTTGTTCTCCCATTCTTCGAGTCGCTTGATGAATTGGTCGCGTTTCGCTTCCGCGAGCAGAAAATCTCCGACCGCGAATTCGCCGATGTCGCAATCCTGGAACGCACCGTCAAAATCTTCAGCGCCTTCTTCGATCCAGCCTTCGCTGATTTGAATTTGGGCTTTCGAGATTTCTTCGGGCTCAATTTCAATGACGAGGTCGCCTTTGCCGATGTAATCGCGAACGAATCCGCTTTGATCGTTCGCGGCGCCGAGAAGGATGTCGATCTTGCGGAGATCGCGGACGGAAGTTTGGGTGTCGATGTCGAACTCGCGCAACAATTCAACGTTGTCGCCAAAAAACTCGATCCGCACCGGCAACGGCGCCTGCCAGGAATAAAGATCGACAATGCCGCCGCGAACGGCGAACTGGCCGCGCGTCGTGACTTGCGCGACACGTTCGTAACCGGAGCCGCTGACTTTCTCGAGCAATTGCTCCATCGTCGTCGCGCTGCCGCGTTTGATTTGGAAAGTTGCCGCCGGAACAGCGCCGCGTTTGGGAGCAGGTTGATCCAAGCTCGCGCGCGTGGTGACGATGACGTGCGGTCCTGCTTCACTATCGATCTTGGCGAGCAGCGCTAGACGCTCGGCCGCGATTTCAGGATCGGGGAGAACGTTTTCGACGGCCGCGAATTCTGCTTCGGGCAAGAACTGTGCGCCCGGCAGCCAGTTCTGGATCGTTTCGTAAACCGAATCCTGTGCGCACACGCTCGGGCACAGGATCCAGATCGTTTGGCGAACGTTGTGCGCAATGACGGCGCTGAGAAACGCCTGGGCCGGTTCGATGACGTGAGAAAATTTTACCGGCGCGCCGTGTTTGCCGATCTGCGCGAGCTTGCGCGCGATCGGTTCCGATTGCGCGATTTCGTCGAGCAATTCGTTGGCGAGCGGTTTTTCCACCCGCGAACTTCGCCGAAATTCAGCGACGGTTCAAAAGTTGCCGGTTAATTAGTGATCGTCACCGGCGTGCCGACCGAGACCGATTTGAAAAACGCTTCGGCCATGAACTGGGGCATGCGGATGCAGCCGTGCGAAGCGGGATAGCCAGGAAGATACCCGGCGTGCAGTCCGAATCCGGGAGCGATCTGCATGTAGAAGGGCATCGACGCGCCTTTGTAGTGAGTGCCAGGCGGTTTCTTATCTTTTTGCACATCGACATTCGGCATTACTACGTTTCCCGCGTCATCGACAAAATCGCCGTAGCGACTCGAAGCGTGATTAAGATCTTTTTGGACGACGCTGAATTTCCCGACTGGCGTGTTCAACCCTTCGCGGCCAGTCGAGAGCTGCGAAATACCGACGAGCATATTGTTTTTGTAAAAGTACGCGCGCTGTTCCTTGAGACTGATCTTGACGGACGGCTTGCCGCCGATGTGGTCACCATCCCAATAGGAAACATTATCGGTAGGAGCGTTACTCGTCGGCTGATTTCCGTAAATGCCGCCGAGATATTGAGCTTGGCCGGAGTAGCGAATGTCCTCTTGGCAGCCGGTAAAGATCAGAGCAGAGACCGACAAACACGAGAGGAAGGCAATCCGATTAAATGGAGAACACATAAAAAATTTTCGATCGAACCCTTCACCAAAGACGCCTCCAAAGTCAAGGGCTGCGAACGAGATCGATCTTCTAAATTTCGAGGGCGGACACGGCTTGAATTGTGCTTTCTACGAGGCAGCGTTCCGGCATGCCGACTTACGAGTATCACTGCCAGAAATGCGACCAAGATTTCGAGATGTTTCAGTCAATGCGAGACAAACCGCTGCCGACCTGCCCGAAAGAGCTCTGCCGTCTTCCGAAGTGGGGCCACGGCAAAGTGAAACGCCTTCTCGGCACCGGCGCGGGAATTATTTTCAAAGGCTCGGGTTTTTACGTCACCGATTACCGGAGCAAGGCGTACCAGGAAGCGGCCAAAAAAGAATCACCAACTGCCGCAGCAGGCGAGAAATCTGCTTCTGGGAAAGAATCGAAAACGCCGGCCGAGAAAAAATCGACATCGGCGCCAGTAACTAAACCGAAAAAAGAATCGGCTTGATGACCACAACAGAAACAGCACCAGCAAAAAAAATTAACTGCACGGAATGCAGGCACGAGAACGAAGCCGAACGCATTTATTGCCACAATTGCGGCGAACGGCTTGACCGGTCGGCCATCCTTTCCCAGAAAAAAGCCCAAGACCCCGGTGACGAACGCCGGCGGTTGCAGAAAATGATGGAGGGGCCGAGCAAGGCCCGCCAAAATTTTATTGCTGTTAGTAAACTGGCGCTGGCGGCGGCGGCGATGGCCGCGCTCGTCGAGATGGCATTGCCTCCGGACATTCCGGCGCCGACAAAAATTACGCCGTCGCAAATCGATCTCGATCTTGAAAATGCGGCGATGAAGTCGGCGACGCTTGAATATTCGCAGGAGCAGATCAACGCCTACCTCGCGTATCGATTGGCGAGCAAAAAGACGGCGCTCGATAAACCGTTGCTCAGTTTTGTTCGAGCGACTGCTTCTTTCGGCGACGGCGCGTGCACGATTGCACTGGAACGGTCGCTCTTCGGTTATTCCATTTTCACCCGCGCCTCATATCGGGTTGAAACGAGCGGCGGGAAAGTCGAAGCGACCAACGTCGGAGGCTGGATCGGTCGCTTTCCGATTCATCCCGCGATCATGCAATTCGGCCAAATTATTCTTGCCGATTTGTGGAAAGCGCTTGAGCGCGAAACGAAATTGCTCGGAAAAATGGGCGCCGTGAATTTCCATGATGGCGGCGTTACCATTGCCGCGGCGAACCATTAAAAACAGAATGGCCGGGAGCCCGCCATCGGACTCGCCGGCCAACCAACCAATCTGTTTTTAGTTTGCGTTAGTAACGCAGACCCATGTTCCGCAGAAGCGGTCCGCTGATCACGCCGTCCATGCGCATTCCGTGGGCGCGCTCATACGCGCGAATCGCGTAACGCGTGCCCGGTCCCATGACTCCATCGATCGGACCGTGATAGTAACCGGCGCGAGCCAGTCGCGATTGAACTCGGACAACGACTGAGTCGCCGTTATAGGCGTAGCCCGGCCGATTGTAGTAGTAATATCCGTAGCTGTAGTCGTACGGGTAATAGCCGTACGGGTAGTAGCCGTAATAATAGGGATAGCCGTAGCCGTATGAGTAATACGGATAGCCAAATCCAAAGCTACTACCTACGAAAACCGTGTTTCGGTTACGGACCGTCCGCGTTCGGATCGCTGTGCTTCCGCTGGTTGTCATCTGTCGAGTTCGAACTGAGCCCATATTTCCGCCTGTGGTTGTCGTCACCGCAGTCGTTTTCGCGGCGCGCGCTTTCACTTTCGTTTTAGAGCGCGGCTGATCATTCCCTTGGGCCGCAAATACAGACCCTGTTAACATGGCCCCTGCGACCACGCTTGCTAATATGCGTTTTGTGTTCATAAGCCCTCTTTTTGGTTCTAAAAATTAGACGTTAGAAAGAGGCGAGAGTTTCACTTTTTTTGCCGCTAATTTCGTAATCGTGCTCGCCATTTTGACGCATGCGTAACTATTCTGACCGCAGCGAGTTGGAGGTATGAAAAATTGTCCCACTTTCGCCGCGTCGATCCTCGCATTGTCGATCTTTGTGATTTTGCAACCCGCGAACGCGCTCGATAAAAGCGTGAGTTCGTCCGGCCAATTCGCGGTTTACGGCGAAGACGTTGCCTGGCGCGGCGCAATTTGCGATCTCGCCGAACGGATCAAATCCAACCTGCTCGGCGTCCTCAAACGGCGCGATCAATGGACAACGCCAATCGTGATTAATCTGGAATCGCGCGCCGCGAATCTGCCGGAAATTCCGGCGGTTGGATTTCGATTCAGCCAGACCGGCGCTGGAATAAAATTGCAGCTCGATCTGGTTGTTTCGCGCGAGGTAAACGCGGCCGAGGTCGAGCGCGAATTATTGCGCGCGATCTTGCTGGAAATGATTTATCGGAAGCAGACCGGCATCGCGTCAGGAGAAAGTTACGTCGAACCGCCGTCTTGGTTGGTTGAAGGTTTGCTCGCGCTGATGCCAAACCGCGATCGACAGTCGCTGATCAGCGCGCTGACAGTTTCCGAACATGTCGAACCGCTCGATCAGTTCTTGCGCGAAAATCCGCAGCTGCTCGATTCGATCGGGCGATCGATTTATCGCGGTTATTCCTACGCGCTCGTGCAACTTTTGATCGATAGCGTGGATGGACGAGGTCGTCTCGGCCGTTACATCGACAATCTCGCCTTTGCTTCAAATGATGCGCTCGCGGACTTGGAGAAGACGTTTCCACGACTTAGCGAGCGCGATTTTCAGACAACCTGGCAATCGAAGATCATCGAGCTCAAAAATTCGGCGAACGATCGGCTATTAACCTTTGCCCAAACCGACGCGAAACTGAACGAGCTGCTCGGCTCGCAGTTTCCCGGAGCGAATGGTCGCGAGAAATCTTTGTCGCTCGAAAATCTGTGCAGCGCCAAAATCACACCGGCACAGAAAGACGCGCTGCAAAAATTTAGCCAGGAATTGCTGTTGCTGGCCGCGCGCGCGAACCCCGTGCTTCGTCCAGTGATTCAGAATTACCAGCAAATTGCCGCTCAACTCGCGCTTGGAAAAAACCGCGGCCTGGCGGCGCGATTAAATGATTTAACAGGGTTGCGCAAACAATTGTCGGGCCGCATGAGCGAGGTCGACGATTACATGAATTGGTTCGAAGCGACGCAATTGTCGGCGCAAAGCGGATTGTTTGAAGATTATCTCCGGACTTCAAATGACGCTGCCGCGCCGCGGCGAAAGGACGACTTGTCGATTTATCTCGACGCGATGGAATCGCAGTTCTGAGCGGATGTCGATCTTCGGTTGCTCGCGCGAAATTTGCTGATTAAGATAGCGCGCACCGATTCATGCAAAAGATAGGATTTGCCGAAGCCCTCGATTCAATTGTGGCGAGCGACCCGCGTTATCAACGCGAGGCCTACATTTTTTTGCGCGATGCGCTCGATTTCACAACCAAGCAGCAGAAGAAAGCGAAAGGAACAGCGGTCCGCCACGTTTCCGGGCCTGAGCTCCTCCAAGGCGTCCGGCATTACGCGCTCAAGGAATTCGGGCCAATGGTGGTCACGGTGTTCGACAATTGGGGAATTCGTTCCTGCGAAGATATCGGTCACATGGTCTTCAATCTGATCGGCGCGGGAATTTTCGGAAAGACCGACGAAGATTCGATCGAAGACTTCAAGTCGGTTTACGATTTTCAGGAGGCGTTCGTGAGACCGTTCGCTCCGGAAAAGAAAGCCGACCTTCCAAAGAGTTTACCGGCGCCCAAAACCGTATGACCGGCAGAGCGCCGTGGGTGGCGCTGGTTTGCGTGATTGCAATAGGCGTGATGAACTTGAAAGCTGCATCTGTGGATGGTCCGGACAAAAAACGAGCGCAGCACGTAACTGCAAAAAACGGCGAGAAGTCGGGCGTGATCACATTTCCGCCGAGCTCGGCGCAGAGATTTGTTTTGCCGGACGGCCTGACGTTGATCGTCCAGGAAGATCGCAGTGCGCCGGTCGCGAGCGTGCAGGCGTGGTGCGGCACCGGCAGCATTTACGAGGACGACAAACTCGGCGCCGGTCTCTCGCACATTCTTGAGCACATGCTCTTCAAGGGCACAAAAACGCAAAAGGCGAATGACATCGCGCAAAAAATCCAGGACGTCGGCGGTTACATCAATGCTTACACTTCATTCGACCGCACCGTGTTTTGGATCGATGTCCCGAAAGATGGCGTCAGCAGTGCATTGTCGATCTTGTCCGATGCGATGATGAATTCAACGTTGCCGCCCGAGGAATACGCGAAGGAGCAGGAAGTGATTCGCCGCGAATTCGCGATGGGTCTGGATGATCCCGATCGTCAGGAGAGTTTGCTTCTGTTTGCGACGGCGTATCAACGGCATCCCTACCGGCTGCCGGTGATTGGCGAGATGGAAATTTACAACCAGCTCACGCAAGAGCAGGTGATGCAGTATTACAAGTCCCGTTACGTGCCGAACAATCTGACGTTCGTCGTCGTCGGGGATGTCGATGCCGAGAAGGTTCATCAACAGCTCGCCGATTTTTTCAAAGATTACCCTGAGAAATCGCTCAAGCCGGTTTTTGTTCCGGAAGAACCGCCACAGCTCGGGCGCCGCGAAGCGCACAATGAATTCCCCACTGAGCTGACGCGACTTTCGCTAGCCTGGCACATTCCCGAGCTAACGCACCCGGATGTTCCCGCGATCGATTTGCTCTCGACGATCTTGGGCGAGGGGCGCAGCTCGCGTTTATATCGTCGCGTGCGCGAGCAATCTGGGCTGGCATTCAGCGTCTCGGCATTTTCCTATACGCCTGGCGATCCCGGATTGTTCGGCGTCGACGCAACTCTCGATCCAAAAAAACGGGAAGACGCGCAGAAATTGATTTTGCAAATCATCAACGAAGTGAAACAAGCCGGCGCGACCGCCGATGAATTGATGAAAGCAAAGAAAATGTCGCTCAGTCATCATCTCGAAGCGCTCACAACGATGCGCGGGCAGGCATCCGATCTTGGATCGAACTGGATGCTCACCCGGAATTTGAATTTCAGCCGCGATTATTTGACCGCTGTCCAAAAAGTGACGCTCGATGATATCCGCCGCGTCGCCGGGAAATATCTTGTCGATTCAAACCTGACAATCGCGTCTTTAAATCCCAGGGGATCGGTCGGCGCGAAAGAGCAAGCCGCAAAACCGCCGGCGGCCGCGGAGATCCAAAAGTTTGAACTTCCCAACGGGCTGCGCGTACTGGTACGGGAGGATTCGCGATTGCCGCTGGTTTCGATCGCCGGAGTGTTTCGCGGCGGATTGCTCGCCGAAAGCCGCGAGACAAATGGGCTCACCCGCTTAACCGCGCGCGTTTTGCTAAAAGGCACAAAAACTCGCACGGCTGAACAAATCGCGGATCAGATTGAAGCGATCGGCGGTTCGATCTCGAGCGAAGCCGGCAACAACAGCATCAGTTTGGGGATGCACGTCATGCAACCGGACTTGAAGACGGGCGTTGATTTGCTGGCTGACGTTTTGTTGAACGCGACTTTCCCGGAGAAAGCGGTCGCGCGCGAGAAAGAGGTCCAGATTGCCGGCATCAAAAACGAAGAAGAGCAGCTCACCGCTGTCGCGCGGAATATTTTGCGGCAAGCTTTGTTCACGGATCATCCCTACGCGCTGCGCGCAAACGGTTCGCCTGAATCGGTGCAGCGTCTCACGGAAAAAGATTTGATCGCCTTCCGCGACAAATACTTGGTGGCAAAAAATGGAGTGATCTCGGTTTTCGGAAACGTGAATGCTGGCGAGGTGAAAAAACTTTTCGAGCAGGCGCTCGGCAAAATGAAACCTGGTGGACTTGCCTTGACCGACGCGCGTCCGCCGGCGCCAATCACGAAGATCGAGAACGTCGAAAGCAACAAGGATAAAGCGCAGGGCGTCATTATGGTCGGTTATCGCGGCGTCGATATTTTCAGCAAAGATCGATATGCCCTCGAGTTGATCGATGAAGCCAGCAGCGACCTCGGCTCGCGCTTCTTCGTTCGCATCCGCGAAAACATGGGTCTGGCTTATTACGTCGGCGCGACCCAGATGCAGGGACTCGTTCCGGGATTGTTCGCTTTTTATCTCGGGACCGATCCGCAAAAAATTGAGCCGGTGAAAACAGCGCTGCTCGACGAAATCCAGAAACTGGCGAGCGAGGGTCTGACGCCGCAAGAACTCATGCGCGCGAAAAAGAAATTGATCGGCCAGCATCAAATCTCGATGCAGAGCAACGATTCGTTCGGCTTCCAAAGCGCGCTCGACGAAATTTACGGTCTCGGCTTTGATTATTACAAAAAAATGGATGGCGACGTCGAAGCCGTGAGCCTGGACGAGATCAAACAAGTGGCTGCGAAATATTTTCGGGATCAACCCTACGTTTTGGCAACGGTTAGACCACCAGAGAAAGCGGCGTCTGCGAAATAGAAGTAGATATGGCTGAAGTCCAAACCAGCACTCAAAGCGGCGAGCTTTCCCAGCGTTTCATCGAATTCGTCATGATGCACGCGCAGAACGCCGCGCTGTTTCTTGGCCAAATCCCGAACCCGAAGACCGGTCAAGGCGAAGTGAACCTCGAGCTCGCGAAAATGTTCATCGATCAACTCGCGATGATTCAGGAAAAAACTCGCGGTAATTTGAGCAACGATGAGGCGACCGTGCTCAAAAACACGCTGTCGAACCTGCAGATGATCTACGTGGAAGTTGCGCAGTCGCCCAAAGGCGTGACGTCGAAACCGCCAACACCTGAACCAGAGCCCGAAAGATCGACATCTACTCCAGAACAACCGCCGATCGAGCCCTCAACGCCTTCAGGCGAAGGTGAGTCGAAGAAAAAATTTACCAAGAGCTACGGCTCGTGAGTTGAACAGACGCGCTCTCGGCGTCGTCGAAGGTCATTAACCGCCGATACATCCTCGGGCGGCGAACTAACTGAGATGCACGCACGCGTGAAAAACGAAAATGGCAATGGCGCGAACCTCATCGCGGAAGCGATGGACGCTGCCGAAGAGGCCGGTCTGCGCTATGTCAGCGACGATCGCCCCGGTTACACGCGCAAAGTAAACGGCGAAGGCTTTCATTGGTTCGACGTCGACGGCCAACAAATTCGCGACGAACAACGACTTCTGCGATTGAAGCGGCTCGCGATTCCACCGGCGTGGACCGACGTTTGGATTTGTCCGGCGCCGAACGGCCACGTTCAAGCGACCGGGCGCGACGCGCGCCGCCGGAAACAATATCTCTATCACGAACGCTGGCGCGAAGTTCGTGACGAAAACAAATACGATCGCATTATCAATTTCGCGAAAGCGTTGCCGAAAATCCGGAGACGGGTGGCGAAAGATTTGAAGTTGCCGGATCTGCCGCGCGAAAAAGTGCTCGCGACAGTCGTGCAACTTCTCGAACGAACTTTTATCCGCATCGGCAACGATGAGTACGCACGCGAGAACAAATCGTTCGGTCTAACGACGATGAAAGATCGACATGTTGACGTCAAAGGATCGAAATTGCGTTTTCGTTTTCGAGGCAAGAGCGGACGCGAGCACGAGGTCGACGTGACCGACCGGCATATCGCGAGAATTATTTCCAAGCTTCAGGATTTGCCGGGACAGGATTTATTTCAGTACCTCGATGAAGAAGACAAAGTTCGCGACATCAACTCACAGGACGTGAATCAGTATCTGCGCGAAATCACGGGCGAGGATTTCAGCGCGAAAGATTTCCGGACCTGGGCCGGAACGGTCCTGACTGCGATCGCGCTCAACGCGCAGGAAAAATTTGAAACCAAGAAGCAGGCGAAGTCGAACATCAAAACCGCGATCAGTGCGGTGGCGAAAATTCTCGGCAACACGCCGGCGATTTGCCGGAAGTGTTACGTCCATCCGGCAGTGTTCGAGAATTATCTCGATCAAAAAGCGATCGACGGATTGGAGCAGGTGGCCGAAGACGCACTCGAAAACGACGATGTCGATCTTCGCGCGAACGAAACAGCCGTCCTAAAGTTTTTGGAGGCGAGGCTGCCGAGGAAAAACGGCGCTGCGAAAAGTTAGCGCCCGCCGCCGGAGGGAGTCGCCGTCGCTTTTGGCTTCGCTGTTTTTCGAACCGTGATGGTTGCTTCGCTCGGTGTTGGCGATTTCTCCGGATATTTCTTTGTCGTCGGATAGATCAATCGCCACGGCTGGCTCTTAATTGTTTCGCTGAATTCTTTGATGTTTTGGCCGGTCGGGCCGAGATCGCTCACGGTCGTTTTCAATTTTTCCGATGAGACGCGAAGATTTTGAAGCGTGACTTCGAGGTTGTTGTTCTCGGTGAGGCTGCGGCTGATCTTCTCGACGTTGTTGAGCGAATTTGAAAGCGCGCTGTCGGGCGCGGTCATGTCGGCAATATGCTCGCCGAATAGTTTCACCTGGCTCAACGCCTGATTCAGCTCTGAATTCTCGTCGGTGATATGATTCAAATTTTGAGCGGTCTGCTGCAAATCCTTCATCGTGTTGGTCGCTTCCGCCGCGACCGGCTTGATGATTTCCAGCATTTTCGCGGCCGCTTCGCCGAGATCGGGATTGCGTTCGCCGGCAAACATTTCGCCGTCACGCGCGCGGCCGGACGCTTCGGTGCCTTGGGTGATATCGATCGCCATATCGCCGAGTAATCCGAGTTGCATCAACCGCGTCTTGGCATCGCGATAGACGACGGCGTTCCGGTCGACCTGAACATCAATGCGCGCTTCGTATTTTGGTTTGCCCGAACTCGGAGTCGGGGTCGGATTCGGTTCCGGCGGAGCGAAGGCGGCGGCGCCCTCTTCGGCGCGGCGTTCTTCTTCGCGCGAAACTGGCGAAAATAATTTTGAAACCTGACCGATCTTTCGACCGGCGAGCATCACGACCGCGCCCTGCTTAATTCCGGCCGCGTTGTCGACGTAGATTTTGTAAGTAACCAGCGGACGAAAAAGTCCGGGTGCGCCGAGAAGCACCAGAACAAAAACGAGCGCGGCCACGGTCCCGACAACCAACAGGCCGGTCATGATTTCATTTTTTTGCAATTGCATCTTGGCTTCCTTCGAGAATTGGACCTTCGGTGCTTCCGCTCAAGAACTGACGCACAACTGGATTTTCCGACTGCTTGAATTTTTCGGGCTCGGCATCTTCGATGACTTTTCCTTGATACAACATAGCCATTCGTGTGCCGATGCGAAATGCGCTGGCCATTTCATGGGTGACGGTGATCGATGTCACTTTGTGCTTTTCGCTCAAGCCAATAATCAATTCGTCGATGACTGAAGCGATGACCGGGTCGAGACCGGCCGTCGGCTCGTCGAAAAGAACCAACTCGGGCTCCAATACCAGCGCGCGCGCCAGGCTCACGCGTTTTTTCATTCCGCCGCTCAACTCGGACGGCATCAGATCGCGCGCGCCCTTCATTCCGACGAGATCCAATTTTGCATCGACAACTTTGTCGATCTCTTTGCGCGATTTGTCGGTGAGCTCTTCGAGCGGCAGCGCGACGTTGTCGCGGACGGTGCGGGAACTGAGCAATGCCGAATATTGATAAACCATCCCGATGTTTCGCCGGACTTGTTGCAATTTCCGCCGCCGCAATCGCGTGATGTCGAATTGCTTGAAAAAAATCGAGCCCGCGTCCGGCTCGACCATTCCGAGAATCAATCGCAAGATCGTGCTCTTGCCGCTGCCGCTCTGGCCCATGATAACAAGACGTTGCCCGGGCTCGACCGAGAGCGAGACGCCGTCGAGCACTTTTTTCCCCTCGAATTGCTTCTTCACCTCGCGCAACTCGACCATGTGCGAATCGTTCGAGCTCATGTCGGGAAAAAATTCACGTAAACGATGTTGTAGAGTGTATCGACACCGATCACCACCGTGATTGCTGTGACAACGCTCGAAGTAGTGGCGGTGCCGACACCGGCCGCGCCGCCTTTGACGCTCAAACCGCGATAGCACGCGATCGCCGCGATCAACAAACCGAAGAGAAAGCTTTTGAAAACGCCGGTGACAATGTCGCGAATGAGCAACGCGTCCCGGACAAGATCGAGAAAATAGGGGAAGGCGATGCTGAAGTAAGCTTTCGAAATCAGACTCGTCGCGAAGATCGCGGATATGTTCGAGATCGTGGACAAGCAGGGCATGAGAAAGAACAGCGCGAGCATCCGCGGCGCGACCAAAAAACGCAGCGGCCCGATACCCATCGCTTCGATCGCTTCCACTTCTTCCGAGACGGTCATCGTGCCGAGCTCGGCGGTGAACGCGGCGCCGATGCGCGCGGCGAGCATGATGCCGGTGATCAACGGTCCGAGCTCGCGCGTGAATCCAATTGAAACCAAACCTGGAACGAGCCGCTCGGTCCCGAAGCGCTGCAATTGATAACCGGTCAGCAACGCCATCGTCATGCCGAGAAAAAACGAAACCAGCGCGACCAGCGGGACCGAATCGACTCCCGCGCGTTCGGCATGCCGGAAAAAACTATTCGCCCGAAATGGCACCCGCCCGTCGCGCAAACGCTCGAACGTTTCCTCAAACGTGTGGGTGATGAACCAGAACATGCTGCCGACT
>Ga0070707_100000410_pt1 | contig 42459 bp, 41 predicted proteins | sample KBSK5502metaG_FD_65468 | JGI IMG/M metagenome (GOLD analysis project Ga0070707, IMG submission 65468) | Corn, switchgrass and miscanthus rhizosphere microbial communities from Kellogg Biological Station, Michigan, USA - KBS K5-50-2 metaG | ecosystem: Host-associated > Plants > Roots >... | reverse complement strand
AAAACAAAGGACTGCTGAAGCGTCCTTGGAAATTTTTCGCTTCTCTCCGGTTTTCGGATCGGTCGCCGAATCAATACGCGCAACGAAATGCCGGCTGTGTTCGTCGGGCTTGTACATTTCCATGGTCCGGTTTTTATCAAGGAGCGATTGTTCTTCCTTGCTAAACTTGTCCGCCTTGCTGGAGCTGATCGCTACGCAGAAGGCGGCGCTTATCGCCAACACTCTGAGAGGTCGTTTGTTCATAGCGAGATTTCGGAACGAAGGGGGATTTCTTTCGATTTATTTATTGGAGGGACACGCGCGGTCGTGTCCCATTAATCACCATTCCAAGATATTGAGTTCGCCGTGATAGAGCCAGTCTTCGGATTTGGCGACCAGTCCAGCGCGAACAGGATTTTCTAGAACGTAGTTCCATTTTTCCTCATAGTTTTCGTTCCGTCGGAGTTGAGTATCCCAAAAATCGCGTTGCCAAATAGGATGTTCATTCGGTCGTGGCCAATTTTTTGAAGCCAGATTTTTCCAGTAGCGAACCCATTGTTCCAACGGCTCTGGTGGAATTGTGGCTGGTGCGCAAAAGAGATGAACGTGGTCCGGCATGATCACGTAACGTCCGACGAGCCAAGACTTGGCACTTGCCCAGGCAGTCTTAAAAACGGGGACGACATCTGCTGATGCCAGGATGCGTTTTCGGTCTTTGCTGCAGACGGTGAGGAAAACAATGATCGGTTCATTGTGACGTTCAACGAACGGATGATGTGCCGGATGTTTACGGCCCGATTCCGGTTCATCCATTCTGGGGAAAACAATCTAATTTGGGCGCCGACAGCGCGACGCCCTCCATCAAGCGGCCATCACTTGCTTGAACGCGCCGACAAACGATTCCATTTCGGATTGTTTGCCGATCGTTAAACGCATGTGATTTGGATACGCCGGGAATAAGCGCCCGACCGCGACGTTTTTTTCTTTCATGGCTTTGATGATCGGGACGACCGGTTTCTTGCAATCGAACATGATGAAATTGGCCTGCGACGGAATCGATTTGAGACCGAGCTTCTCGAGCTCTGCCAGGGTGTAGCTTTTCGCTTCGCTGTTCATCTTCTTTCCGTTCGTTACCTGGCTCTCGTCATCAAGGCTCGCGCTCGCCGCGGCCAGCGCCATGATGTTGACGCTGTCCCACATTTGGAAGCCGTGCATCCGCTTGATCGTTTCCGGCTGCGCGACGCAATAACCGCAGCGCAATCCGGCCATGCCGTAAATCTTCGAGAACGTCCGGGCCACGATCAGGTTCGGATGATCTTTCACCAGCGGGATCACGCTTTCGTAATCGGGACTGTCGGCGTAATGGAAATACGCTTCGTCCACCAGAATCATTGTGTCCGGAGAAGTTTTCGCGATGAAATCGCGCAGATCGTTCTTCGGCGTGATGCTCGCGGTCGGATTGTTTGGGTTGCAAATGTAAATCAAACCTTTCTGCGAAGCCGCGCCCATTTTGGCGAGGTCGTGATGGAAATCTGAAGTGAGCGGAACTTTCACAACTTCGCCGCCGCACGCTTTCGAATATTCGAGGATCGCTTCAAATGTTGGATCGGCGGCGATGAGTTTGCCTTGAGTCGGACCGGTGAAAGTTTCGGCGCAGAGTTTCAAAATCTCGCTCGAACCATCACCGAGGACGATCTGCTCGCGGTTCACGTTGTTGATCTTCGCGATCTTGTCGATCAAGACATCGTTCGCTTCGTCCGGGTAACGGTTACACATCGGATGAGCGTTCTTCATCGCTTCGTGCGCTTTGGCCGACGGACCGTAGGGATTTTCGTTCGCGCTCAAACGAACAACGCCCGGCTTGTTCTTCGCCGGAACCGTTGGCGCTTCGGTGGCGATAGTGATTCGCGGACGAACGATCGCAGCAGCAGCGCCGATTCCGAGCAAGTGAGCAAAATGACGACGAGAGATTGAGTGTGTGTTCATAAGGAGCTCCTTGAGTCGGATTTTGCGCCTGATGTCGATCTAACGCGAGCGCGAATTTCTCTTTCCATTTTTCGCCACAGATGAACACCGATGAAACACAGATTTCCCAGCAAGAGAAACAGATCCATTAAAATCTGTGTCGATCTGTGGCTGAATTCGGATCGCGTATTAGATTCGCGGATGCTCGGGTTCTTCAAAGATCGACAGCGGAAACGGATCAAGGCGCGGCCGCTTCCGGATGAATGGCTGAGAATAATTAAGCGTAACGTCGCGTTCTTCGATCGCTTGCCAGCAAATGATCAGCATGAGCTGGTCGATCACATTCAGGTTTTCCTGGCCGAGAAAAATTTCGAAGGCTGCGCCGGACAGGAAATCACCGACGAGGTTCGCGTGACGATCGCAGCTCAAGCGGGTCTGCTGTTATTGCATCGCAAGACTGATTATTTTCCGCGGCTGCTGACGATCCTCGTTTATCCATCGACATATTTGGCGGATGAGAATCGGCCGATTACGGCGGAGATTTGGGAACAAGGGAGAAGTCATCGTGCCGGCGAGACTGCGCGCACGATGGGATCGTTGGTGCTGGCCTGGGACGCGGTGAAATCGGGCGCGGCCGATCCGTCCGATGGCAAGAACGTGGTGCTGCATGAATTCGCCCATCAGCTCGATTACGAAAATTTTGCGGCTGACGGAACGCCGGCGCTGGCGACGCGCAACCAGCAACTCGCATGGCGCGAAGTGATGCGAACCGAGTTCGCGTCATTGCGCGCCGCGGAAGAAACCGGGATTCCGACATTGCTCGACACTTACGGCGCGACCAACGCCGCGGAATTTTTCGCGGTCTCAGTTGAAGCATTTTTCGAGCGACCAGTAATGCTTCGCGCGCAACACCCGCGACTCTATGCAGAGTTTCAGGATTATTTCCGGCAAGACCCGGTGGAATTCTCCGCGGAACGGACCAGACAAAATCTTTGAACGCGAGCGCGTAAGTCGTTGTCTCACGTTGCACTTATGACCAAATTCATTGCGTTACTAGTAGCGGGAATGTTTGCAACGGGCGCGGTGTTCGCGGGTGAACATGGCGATTGCACCAAGAAGGTTGGAAATGCGTCGAAGCAGGCGTGCTCGATTTCACTGGCCAGTCTCAACCTGACGCCTGATCAGAAGACCAAGATGGACGCGGCGATGGCCGAACACATGAAAGCAGGTTGTTCGGAAGCGACCGAAGCGAAGTACATGAAAGACGCGGAGGGAATCCTGACCAAGGATCAATTCGCGAAGTTCAAAGCAGAGTGCAGCAAAGGCGAGAAGAAAACAGAGACCTAATCGTCCGGCAAAGTTCGTTTGTTGAAAATCGCGTTCGTTTTACAACGAACGCGATTTTTGTTTTGTGGTGAATCGGCTTGTTCCTAAGACGATGTTGATTCACGCGCCGAAGGCGCATTAGTTTTTTAGCAACGCGTTAGGGACAACGCGTTTCACCTTAGAAGCCGCCGTTGCTCACGATCGCGCCGTCGCGGATTAAAACGCTGCGCGTTTTTATTCCGGCCCGATCGGGCGTGTTGGCTTGCTCGGCGCCACGATCGATCCAGGCGCGGAGATCGGCGCCGGCGAATTGGTCCGATGTCGATCCTACGGCTTGACTGAGTAGATCAGCCAAACGCCAACCCGCTTTGTGTAATTCGTCGCGCACAATTCCTTTAGTCCAATCCGCGTAGCCGACGTGGTCCGTCGTATTTTTTTCGCGCGCGTCGCCGCTCATGACGGTGCGTTGCTGATCGAGCGTTTCTTGGACATTGATGAACTGGAGTCGCTCGTGCGCTTCTTTCGCGATCGGCAAAATATCATCGGCCCAGAATTCGCCGTAGTTTTTCAACGCAACATTCGCCGGCGCGCGCCAGTTCTTCGGCTGCTCTTTGACCATGCGATCAATTAACCGATGTTTCGCCTGCTCGGTTTTTTGATAGCGCTCTTCTTTTGAAAACGTCGGCGAGAGCGATGGCAGATTTGCCATCACAGCGTCATGATCCCAGAAACCGTGCAACTTTAATCCGCGATGCGCCATTTCTTCCGGCGTGCCGCGGATAAGTTGCAACATTAAGGTGTTGCCGCCTTCGTCTTCAATTCCCGGTTGATTTTTGTCGGGATCAACTGCTTGTCCGGCGGAGTTGAAATATTCGGCGCCGACATGGAGCGGTTGATGAACGTCGCCGACGTAATGCGCGAGCAAAATGACTGCGACCGGCCTTGTGATTTTGCGCGGATTATTTTCCGGGACTTCGCCGCGCAGAACATCGACACAAAACGAAATCATGTGAACGATGTCCCATTGGCTGCGCCCGGTTTTGCCTTCCGAATATTTTTCCACGTTCAAAACCGGCACGTCGGTGTAATGAAACCAATGATGCGACGGTGCCGGTGATTTAGGATCCTGGGTCGGCGGATTCGCGCGCCAGAACTCGCGCAGTTGATTGTCGATTTTCGGATGGTCGGCGTAATGTGGAAACGCGTTTGGATCTTCGACGCCGTTTTTGTCCCAGGCTTTGATTTCGTCGGCAATCGTGGACGCGCGCTCGAGCGTGATTCCGTCCGTGAGCGCGTAAATGTTTTGCCCGGCCGGTGTGTTGGCGATCAGTTTGTCGGCGATACCGCCGACGATTTCGTGGCCAGTCGGTCCATAAGCGAAAAGTGTCGCGGGAAGAGCAACGACGATGCAGAGCGTGACTAAGATCCGAGGACGCATCGAATGATTGACCAGGGCGAGCGGATTAAAATTTCAACGAGCTGTCGAGCAAATGGTGTTGCCAACAAATCAAGCCGAAGGCGATTCCGCCAACCGCGAGCAAAATTGCATGGGCGCGAAACCAAAGTCCGTGGCCGGGAAGTTTGACGAAACGAATCGCAGTCATAAGCAAGAGGACGATGCCCGCCATCGTCGCCCAGCCGAAGATGTGATAAGCGCGCAACCACGGATCGATGCGATCGCCGAGTGCGACGAGATTTTCCAAACCGCTGCTGAAAAGAATGGCCGGCAACAGGATCAATACGATTTCGCAGAGACAAACCAGTCGCGACAAAAAATACAAGACGCGATCGCCTTTCGCCGCGAAGAGCGGCCGTCGATATCGTTTGCGAACAATCACCGCGACCGGCCAGAGCAAAACGGTCAACAGCGCGAGGAGCAGGTTTCCGCCGAGAATTGGCGCAAGCAAGCGTTTGTTGGCGTACCACTGAACGCGCTGACCTTCGTAAATCGGAGGGTCGGCGAGCATCTCGGGCACAGCGCCGGAGGCATCGCGACGAAACGCGATTCGATCCAAGCCGTCGGTTTCGTCGTAAACGAGCGGCGCAATCTCCCGCCATTTTTTTAGTTCGCCGCGCTGGTTCTTCAGATCTTCAACCGTCAAGACGCCGTCCTTGTCGCTGCGAACGGTAAATTGACCGAGCAAGGCGAGAAATTTCAGGAACGTCGTTTCTCCACGGCGCGTGCCATCATAAGTTCCACTGACCGCGCGTCCGTCAATTTGGACAGTTGTTGGATCGAGATCGGTTTTTGTTTCAGGCGGCGCGGGAAAATAGCGATTTACAAATGCGCGCCAAACTTCGCCGCGGCCGCCGCCGATATTTTTGCCGAGACTGTTGTAGGAAATGAAATAGCCGAGGTGCGCTTCGGGAACGAGCAGCATGTCGCTGTGAAAATAGATTGTATCGCCGCCATGGCCGATCAGCCGCGCGGGGCGCGTCACATATTCAATGAAGTTCATGCCCAGTCCATTGATCATGGGATGCAGTTCGAATTGCCGCGTCTCCATTTGATGCGTTGTCTCCGGTTTCAAAATCGCGACACCGTCCACCGTTCCGTCTTGGAGAAACGCGAGCATGAATCGCGTCATGTCGGCGGCGGTGGTGGTCAGCGCGCCGGCCGGCGCGGCCTGGACGATTTCGAAGTCGCGCGGTTTTTTCGAAGCGTTGAGATAACCTTTTGACATCTGGGCTGCGAACTGCGGAGGGAGCGGTTGATCGAACGTCGAATTCGTCATCCGCAGCGGCTTCAAGATGTGATTGTCGATGTAACGCTCGAATTTCTCGCCGCTCACGCGCTCGACGATGTAGCCGGCGAGCGAAAATCCGTAATTGGAATACGATGGAATTTTGCCGGGCGGGAAAACGCGCGCCGGCATTTGATTGACCAGATAAGTGCGCAGCGGTTTTAGATCGGCCTCATGCGCGACGAATAGATTTTTTAGCGTCTCTTCAAAACCGGCGGTGTGGGTGAGCAATCGCCGCAGCGTGACTGGCTCCGGGTAAGTTTTCGGAATTTGGAAGTCGAGATACTCGTTCACGTCGCGGTCGAGATCGAGTTTGCCCTGCTCGACAAGCTGCATCACCGCCGTGGCAGTAAACAATTTCGAAATCGAGCCCGGGCGAAACAAAGTCTGATCCGCTAGCACCGGCTTCTTCGCTTCGGCATCGGCGTAACCGTAACCTTTCGCGAACAGGACTTGGCCATCTTTCACAACGGCGACGACGGCGCCCGCGATATTGCGGCTTCGTAACTGCGATGGAATGAGCGCATCGAGAAAAGCTTCGAAATCCTGTCGCGTGAAAGCCGGTGGGGGACTCGGCTGCGGCGGAGTTGCTGCCGCTTTTGCTGGCGGAGGCGAGGGCAGCGAAATCAACGGCGAGGGCGATGGCGCTGGACCTTGCGCAAATGCAGCCGATGCGCTTGCGGCAAAAATAAATAAAACTGTGAGCTTTTGCACGGCGGCGAATTTGCCAGGTGTCAGGCTGATGACAAGACTACGCTTTTGTTGCCAGCGCCGCCTGAATCGCTTGGATCCGCTTCTCCAGTTTTTCAAAATGCGAGCCCGACCAGTAAACCTGGCCGCAGCCGCTGCAGCGGCGAAATCGATCATAATAAATCCTGGTCAGCGGCTTGAGCTCGCCGAGCACTTTTTCTTTCTCGGCGGACTCCAATTCGACATTGCAGCGCAGACAGCGAGTGAACGGCGTTAGGGCCGACGCGAGATCGAATCGGCGAAGAACTTCGACCGTCTGATCGAACGGGTGCTGCGACCGCAAAAAATAGCCGTGCCTCACTGCCGAGTGCATCAGGAGGCGACGGTCGCGGGTTAGGAGAGCGCGACCTTGATGCGCCACGATCTCGACTAATTTTCGATCTTCCGCCTCGCGATCATAAGAAACATCTATTCCGAGCAAACGGAGATCGCGAACGAGTTTCCCGAGATGGACGTCAGCAACAAACTTCCGAATCTTCAGTACTTGCAGCCGATTCTCTGGGAAATGCGTAAGCTGATCTGAACCGGGTCCGTAGACATCGACCACCGTATCTTGTGCTAGAATTTTCTCGAAACCGGCTGGTTTGCCGTTGATCAGAATCAGATCGACTTCGGTGTGCGGGACTCCACAGGCCTCGATCACATCCTTCACTGATGTTCGCTCCGCGAGCTCCCGCTCGAGACGCGGTTTCTTTGAGTGCAAAAAGAACGGCAAATCGCCGTGAAAGATCAGCTCGACTCGAAATCGCGTCATCGGCTGATGCGCGCGGTCGAGTAGGCGTATTCGAAAGTGGTTGCCCGCGGACGCCCCATCAATTTTCCTGGCCCGAGCGGCTCGTCTTCGCCGTAGTAACAATCGACCTGCCATCGACGCAATCCGCCGCCGGTGTCGACAATTTTCCAACGCGTGCTGCCGAAGACCCGTTGGACTTCTTCTGAAATGGTTTCCAAAATCAAACCGCGCCGCAGAGGACCGGACAATCTCGCGGCTGCGGAAAAGTGGGGAACAAGCGTTCCGCCTCCGCCACTCGGCGCTGTTGAAAAGCTGTAGGAACCGCCGTTGTAGCGAATGTAATTGCGCCCATTCACCGGCGTAGTGATTCGGCCGTAACCTTCCTTCATCACCGAACGCAAAAAATCGCGCGGGTAAGTGCGCCCATGCAGCCCGGATTTCGTCACGCGGGTCGCGTCAAAGCCGCGCTCGAACGTGAATCCGCTTTCCTTCGGCGTGTAATAAAGAGTGCAGACGATAAAATATTCGCCGGAGTGACCGCCGGGCCGGCGCTCGAGCTTCTCATTTTCAATTTTCAATCGTTGCACAACTTCCGGCCACGGAATGTCCGCGCACGCGCTCTGCAAGATCGACATCCAGCCTGCGACGATGCCGCTGGCGATTATTCGGGGAAGTAATCTTCGGCCGGGCCGCCGAGCAAAATCTGGATCGGCAGCTTTTCCTGCTCGTATTCGTAAGGCGGTTGTTTCCACGCGAATTTCTCAGGATATAACTTTCGGATTGTGCGAATGATTTCAACGCCCGTTTGAAACGAGCGATACGCGTCGCGATCGAGCACATGGATCTGTGCACCGCCGCAAAGCTCGCCCGCGAATTTCTGAAACGTCGGCTGAAAATAATTCTCGCGAAAGAACACCCCGTGCAGTTTCAAATTGTTTAGCTCGCGGCAAAGCACTTCGGCATCGATAAACGGCGCGCCGAAAACTTCGAACGGCCGCGTCGTGCCGCGTCCCTCGGAGATATTTGTCCCTTCCATTAAACACATTCCCGGATAAACGATCGCCGTGTCGAGCGTCGGCATGTTTGGCGACGGCGTCACCCAGGGCAGTCCGGTTTGATCGAACCACATCGCGCGTTCCCAGTTTTTCATTGGCAAGATCGACAATCGAGATTTCGGAAACGCTTCATCGCGAAACTGAGCTGCCAGTTCTCCAATCGTTTTGCCGTGGCGAATCGTGATTGGATGCAGGCCGACGAACGATTCGTAGCCTTTCTCAATCGGCGGACCTTCCACGCTGACGCCGTTAATCGGATTCGGGCGTTCGAGGACAATGACGTGCACGCCGCGTTTCTGACACGCGCGCATGCAAAGATAGAGCGTCCAAATAAAAGTGTAATAGCGCGCGCCGATGTCCTGAAGATCGACAATCAAGACGTCGAGATCAGCGAGCATTTCCTCCGTCGGTTCGCGATGTTCGCCGTAAAGACTGTAAATCGGAATGTGCAGCCGCGGATGTTCGTAACTTTTCCATTCGATCATGTTGTCCTGGGTTTGACCGAGGAATCCGTGCTGCGGACCGAAGAACGCGCGGAGTTGAAACAAGTCGCAGTTTAATCGCTCAAAAATGCGGGAGGCATGTTCCAGCTGCGACGAAACGGAAGCAGGATGCAACAGTGCGCCGATTTTCGCGCCACGCAGTTCTTTCGGCCAAAGTTCGTGAAGGTTGTCGATCGGGAGTTGAACGGACACGTAGTCGTTGTAGCACAACGTCCTTTGGAGTGCGACGCGTACTCGCGTCGCTTTTACTCGGCTTATCAGTGTCGAGCCCAAAGCGGTGCGAGGACGCACCGCACTCCTAAAGCGCTTTGCGTGAAAATTTGCGGCGGATAAAAATAAAGATCACGGCAAGGGCTGTAGTCACCGCACAACTTTCGGCAAACCACTCGCCGTGCCGCGTGTAAAAGGTGAGCTGTTGTAGATTTTCCGGAACATCAACCGATCCGCTCAATACGCCCTCGGTAAAAGTGTTGCCGGTGTCGTCCTGCAAGATTTGAGTGACGCGGCCGAACTCGTTGACGAAACAGGTTACGCCGGTGTTCGCCGCGCGAACCATTGGCCGGCGATTTTCGACGCAGCGAAAGATCGCATTTGCAACGTGCTGATGCGATCCGAATGAATGCAAAAACCAGCCGTCATTGGTAACGTCGACGAGCAGATTTGCTCCATTCAAAACAAAATGGCGAACCAATTCGCCGACGGTGTCTTCAAAACAGATCAACGGCGCGACGCGAGTTTCGCCGTTCGTTAGATTGAAAATGGTGTGTTCGGTACCGCGAGCGAAATCGCCCGGCACCCAGGTGCTTGCGATCGCGGCGAAAACTGGAAACGAATGTCGTAGCGGAATGTATTCGCCGAACGGCACGAGATGGATCTTCCGATAAATCTGTGTGCGCTGTCCGTTGTTCGAGACGAGCAGCGCTGCGTTGTAATCGTGATCTTGTTCGAAATCGAGCGTGCCGAGCATCAGGTCAGTTTTCGTCGTGCCCGCAAAATTCATGACGAAACGGTAGCTCTCGCTGTTTTGATCGCGCACCGGATCGGGCATCGAACTCTCCGGCCAGACCAACAAATCCGGCGGATTTGCGCCGAGCGCGATTTCACTCAAGCGTTTAAACTTTTCGAAAACCTGCGCGCTGAATTGCGGATCGAACTTCTGCAATTGCGGAACGCCGGCCTGGACGGCGGCGACACGCAGAGCTTTTGATGGCGACGCACGTTGAATTCGATTCAAGCCGAACGCGAGCAGCGCGACGATGCCGATCATCGTCAGAACGAGATCGAAATGCGGACGCATTCGCTGCGCTCGAATTTCGGCATACAGACGCAGCGGCGTCGTGACGGCGATGACATTGGCAAAAGCGATCGCGAAGGACAAACCGACGACGCCGGTGAACTCGGCGATTTGAATCATCGGAAATTGCGCGTGCAGCGCGACGCCGAGACCGTTCCAGCCGAAACCGCTGAAGAGCCAGCCGCGCGCCCACTCGTGCGTTGCCCACGCGCTCGCGGCGACAAATGCGACGAGCAAATTGCGCCAGGACGTAACGAATGAATTTGGTTTCAATAAACCGACGACCCATGCCCAGAACGCAAAGTGCATCGCGAGATAGATCGACAGCAGGAAGGAAAGTCCATGGAGGAAAAAACTTTGGTAGAGATCACCGAGCGCGCCGAGCCAGCCAAAGGTCGTGGTAAAAAAAACAAGTCCGGCGACGTAACCGAGCAATAAATTTCGCAGCCAGCGGCGCTTTGAATTCTTACCAGAAAACCAAATCGCCACGATGAGTGGCGCGAGCGCGATCCAGCAAATCCAGCTTTGATCGAACGGCGCAAAACAGGCGGCGCAAAGAAAGCCGCTCGCCATCGCGGCGAGCCAGGGCCAAAGTGTTTGAAATTTTCGGAGCACGCGGCGCCACTTTAAAGCGGCCAATTAGAAAGCCCAAGCTCCAACGAAAGTTGGAATTATCCGCGTCGACGCCGACGCTGTTCGCGTTCGCGGCGGCGGCCGGGTTGAATCGCGTCTTTCAAATCGCGCGCGTAAGAAGCGTTCACCCGAAAGACCGCGCGCTCGACGTCTTCCATTGTTCGAATGTTCACTTTGTCGGCGAGAACGTAGCCTTGCTCCATCAACCCGTTCAGCTCGTCGAGGAATTCGGCCTGTTCCATCTCGCCAATTTGTTGGACCAGGACCTTTCCGTAAGTCGGCGTTCCGGAGAGTCCGAGCGTTTTGAGCAGGGTGATTTCGCCGCCGCTTAGATTGATCTCCCGTTTCATCCAAATTTGGTTAGAGCATATTCCCCGCCGCGCGCTCAGGTTTAATTTTTCAGTCGCCCGCGCGCATCCTTTTCAATCCAGTCCCAAATATCTTCGAGCCGGCGGCCGACCTCGGTTTTGATTTTGCTTAGCTCCTCGGCGCTGAATTTTTCACTGCCCGGCCGTTTCTGCACGAAGATGTAATACTTGATCTTCGGCTCCGTCCCCGAACCGCGCACTGCGATCCGCGTTTTGTCTTCCAACTCGAAGATCGACATCTTCTGTTTCGGAATCACGTCGCCTTCCACGTCGCGGATTGTTTGTTTCTCGAAATCGGTGATGCCGGTCACTTTTGATCCGGCAATCTCTTTCGGCGGATTCGTCGCATAAGACTCGAGCAAGCGCGCGATCTTATCCGCGCCCTCTGCGCCCTCGAAATAAATCGACGCGTTCTTTTCTTCGAAGTAACCGAGACCGGCAAACGCTTCATCGAGCAGTTGATCAACGGTCCGGCCGCGTGACTTCGCGTAGGCCGCCATTTCGCAAAACATGATCGCGCCGGCGTTGCCGTCTTTGTCGCGAACGAAGTCCGCGCCGCTGTATCCGTAACTTTCTTCGCTGCCGAAAACGTAAAACGACGAATACTTCAACCGCGCCGCGCGCGTTTCCTCTTCGGACATCTGTCGATATTTTTTCCGGATCTCTTCCGGCAGCGCGCGCTCGTACTTCTCGAGCTTCGCGCCGAAATATTTGAAGCCGGTCAGCGTGTCGACGCAACGCACGCCGAAACTTTCCGAAATTACTTTCTGCAAATCGGTTGTGACAAAGGTTTTGATCGTGACCGCACGCGCTCGATTCTCTTCGTTCAGAATCCCAAGCTCACAAAGTTTTTTCAGACGATAATAAGAGAGCAAGGAGCCGATCTGGTTTCCGTTGATCAATTTCATCTCGCCGTGCGGATCGCGCACCGCAACGCCGAGCCGGTCGCAATCAGGATCGGTCGCGATGACAATGTCGGCCTTGCTCTTTTTCGCGAGCTCGATGCCGAGCGTTAGCGCCTCCGCGTTTTCCGGGTTCGGCGATTTCACCGTCGAAAATCGCGGATCGAACTTTTCCTGCTCGGGAACGATCTCGAAATTAAATCCAAGCCGCTTCAACATTGGTTCGAGCGTGACCGCGCCGGTTCCGTGCAATGGAGTGAAGACAATCCGCAGCGTTTTCGCGTCGCGCAACACGCTTCGATCGACAACGATCGATTCAAGCCGCTTCATGTAAGCTTCATCAACATCGGCGCCGAGCGTGCTGACCTTTCCCTGTCGATCTTTCGGAAGAGGCTCGTAGCTCTCGCTTTTGATTGCGTTCACTTTCGCGATGATCCCGCTCGCGTGCGGATCGATCACTTGCGCGCCGTCGGCGAAATAAACTTTGTAGCCGTTATCATGCGGCGGATTGTGGCTCGCGGTAATCATAACGCCCGCGGTCGCATTCAAATAGCGAACCGAGAATGACAACTCCGGCGTCGAGCGCGGTCCATCGAAAATGAAAGCGTCACAGCCATTTTCCGCCGCGACTTTCGCCGCCAGATTGCTGAACTCGTTCGAAAAAAATCGCGTGTCGTGCGCGATCACGAGTTTCGGGCGCGCTTCGATTTTATTTTTCGCGTGCCATTCTTTCATGTAAGCGACGAGGCCTTGCGTCGCGCGATTCACGTTTGCGAAGTTCATCGCGTTCGTCCCGACGCACGGAAACTGCGGCCGATCATTAGGCGGCGCGTTCCCGCGCTCGGCTTTGGTCACGATTTTTCCAATCGTGCGTCCGCGCAATCCGCCGGTGCCGAACTCGAGCGTCTTGTAAAAGCGATCATTTAATTCATCCCACGCTTCGGCGGCAACGAGCTCGTCGATCACGCGCGAATAAAGCTCGTAGGTCGCACTCTCAAGCAGTGCGCGAATGTTTCGCGCTGCCGATTCGAGCAGCTTTCCGCTCTTTACTGCGTTGTCGATGTTCGCAGCCATGCGTGCGGAATTTCGATTGCGGGACGCGGGTTTCAAGGCTTAATCCATTGCGCCCACAACGAGATGAATATCCACGAGTATCAAGCGAAAGAGTTGCTGGAAAAATTCGGTGTCGCGACGACGCGCGGAAAAGTTGCTCCGACTCCGGACGAAGCGGAAGCGATCGCGAGCGAGCTTGGTAGTGCCAGTCCGGCTCGGACGATCGACATCGTGATGAAGGCGCAAGTCCACGCCGGCGGTCGCGGGAAGGGAACTTTCAAAAACGGATTCAAAGGCGGCGTCCACGTCGTGAAATCACCGAAGGAAGCGCGCGAAGTCGCCGAGAAAATGCTTGGACAAACTTTGGTCACGCATCAAACCGGGCCGAAGGGCCGAGTGGTTCACAAAGTTCTTATCACGGAATCAGTCCAGATCGCGCGCGAGATTTATTTCGCGATCATTCGCGATCGCCCGAGCGCGTCGCCATTGATCGTCGCGAGCACTGAAGGCGGCGTTGAAATTGAAACGGTCGCGGCGAAGACGCCGGAAAAAATTGTGCGTGAGGTTGTCGATCCTCTTGCCGGCCTGCAACCGTTTCAAACGCGCAAGCTGGCGAAGCAGCTTGCCTTTGAACATTCGCAAACCAAAGCCGCGACGAAATTGTTCGATGGATTGTATCGCACGTTCATTGGCTGCGATTGCTCAATGGTCGAGATCAATCCGCTGGTCGTGACCAGGAACGGCGAAGTCCTCGCGCTGGATGCGAAACTCGATTTTGACGATAGCGCGCTTTATCGCCATCCCGAGATCGCGGCGATGCGCGATGTTGCCGAGGAAGATCCGCGCGAAGTCGAAGCGTCAAAGCACGGCCTCAATTACATCGGACTGGACGGAAACATTGCCTGTCTCGTCAACGGCGCCGGCCTGGCGATGGCGACAATGGACATCATTAAATTTTACGGTGGCAATCCGGCAAACTTTCTCGATGTCGGTGGCAGCGCCACAGAGGAGCAGGTGACTGAAGCGTTCAAAATCCTGATCGCGGACAAAAATGTGAAGGCGATCCTGGTAAATATTTTCGGCGGAATCATGAAAGTCGATGTGGTCGCGCAGGGAATTATCAACGCCGCCAAGAAAGTGAAGCTTTCCGTTCCGGTTGTGGTGCGATTGGAAGGAACCAACGTCGACAAAGGGAAACAGTTGCTCACAAAAAGCGGCGTTGAATTAATCGCAGCCGACGATCTCGCCGACGCAGCCCAAAAAGCAGTCAAGGCCGCGCAATGAAAATTAAGAACATCGCATTTGTTGGAATTCCGGTGACGGACATCAATCGCGCGCGAGAATTCTACGAAGGAGTGCTCGGTTTAAAACTCACCGAGGAAATGGGGAAGGGGCATTGGGTGGAGTACGCGATCGGCGACGGTACCCTCGCGCTCGGGAATTTTCCGGATCAATGGAAACCGTCAGAAGAAGGAACGAGCGCGGCGCTCGAAGTAGAAAATTTCGACGAAGCGATCAAGCGTTTGAAAGATCGACATGTTCTATTCGACGCCGAGCCGTTTGAAAGTCCGTGTTGTCACATGGCCGTGATTAAGGATCCCGACGGCAACAAGATCATCATTCACAAACTGAAACCTGAAAACGAGAAGGAGCCCTGCCCATGATTACGAACGAAGTCGCCTTTATCGCAATCGCGGTTACCGACAAGGAACGCGCACGAAAATTCTATCAGGAAACGCTCGAACTAAAGCCTGTCATGACAGCAATGGACGGCGCGTGGGTCGAATACGAGATCGGGCCGGTGACGATCGGCGTTGGTTGTCACCCGGATTGGAAGCCGTCACAGCCCGGCACCGGAACCAGTGTCGCGCTTGAGGTCGGCGATTTCGATACTGCTTACGAGAAACTAAAGAAACGCGGCGTGAAATTCGAAATGGAAAAGTTTGAATCGCCGGTGTGTTGGATGGGAGTGTTTAGCGATCCGGACGGGAACCGCCTGCTGCTTCACCAACGTAAGAAGAAATGAGCGGGAAAATCCGAAGCACGATTATCGAAATCCGAAAACAAATCCAAATGATCAAAATCCAAAATTCAAAACAGCCCTTCGATTCCGCGACGGACGCGTCACATTTGGATTTTGAATTTCGATGTTGTTTCGAGTTTCGGATTTCGGATTTCGAATTTCTTTTCACATGTCGATCTTAGTTGGCAAAGAAACGCGGCTCGTTGTCCAGGGAATCACCGGCAGCGCCGGCGCGTTTCATACGCGGCAGTGCATCGAGTACGGGACGAACGTTGTCGCCGGAGTGACGCCGGGAAAGGGCGGGCAGAAGTTCGACGACAAGATTCCCGTCTTCGACACGGTTTGGGAAGCGAAACAGAAAACGAATTGCAACGTCTCGATGATTTTTGTGCCGGCACCGTTCGCGGCCGATTCCATTCTCGAAGCGGTCGATGCCGATCTCGATCTTGTCGTTTGCATCACCGAAGGAATTCCGGTGATGGACATGATGCGCGCGAAACACGAGATGCTCGGCAAGCGCACGCGATTGATCGGACCAAATTGTCCGGGAATCATCACGCCCGGCGCGTGCAAGATCGGCATCATGCCCGGTTACATTCATAAGGAAGGAAACGTCGGCGTAATCTCGCGCTCGGGGACGCTGACTTACGAAGCGGTCTGGCAACTTACTTCGCGCGGTTACGGACAATCGACCTGCATCGGCATCGGCGGCGATCCGATCGGCGGACTTTCCCATCTCGATGCGGTGAAACTTTTCAACGACGACAAAAATACCGACGCGATGATTTTGATCGGCGAGATCGGCGGCTCAGCTGAAGAAGAAGCCGCGGCATGGATCAAAGACAATTGCAAGAAACCGGTCGCGGCATTCATCGCCGGGATGACCGCGCCGCCCGGTCGCCGAATGGGTCACGCCGGCGCGATCGTTTCCGGCGGAAAAGGAACCGCTGCTGGAAAAATCGAAGCGATGAAATCCGCCCGCATCGCAGTCGCCGAAACTCCGGCTACAATCGCCGACACACTAATCGCGCAGCTTAAGAAATAATTCTCGGGGCCCGGTCACGACTCCAGCTCTTGGTTGGAATCTTAACGTTCTGAGACTATGATCCATTCGCCATCACCAATGCCCAAGGTTTTTGGGTCTCGCCACGGATGTTTCGGAGCGTACTCTTTAATTGTGCCAAGAGTCCATACGATCGGGACACGAATTATTTTCGGCGCACCGCGCACAAAGCGCCACTCGCGCAATGCGGCGACGCCTGCTTGGTCAAGCAGAAAATGTCCGGTACTCTTCGTCACGTTCACTGAATCCACGAAGCCGTCCTGACGTAATGTAATACGAAAGCGGCCCGAGCCTTGCATGCGCTTTTTCTGCGCCTTCAGCGGGTATGCCGGCAGTTCATAGGATAAAACGCTCTGCATTTTGACCTCTTTACCAGGAGGCGAGATCTGGTACTGATAAGGCTGTGCTTTTGCCACTACACTGACGCCGGTGAGAAGCACGCACACAAGGAACGTAACGCGCATAGACCTAACAAAAATTAGACGAACGTGCGTGATGGATCAATCGGTCGCGGGTTCGGGTGCGTTGAGATTTCCGGCGGGCAGATGCGCGGCTTTCCAGTCCATCGCCATTTGGATCCGGGCGCGGCCGCTTGGGTGATCGAAGAAGATAAATTCTTCGAGCGGACTTGGATCGAGTTTGCGATACGCGCCGAGTTTTAACGCGACTTTCGATTCTCCATCCGGCTCGCGCGAGGTGTTCATCCCGAACTGGTCGGCTTCGCGTTCGGTGACACGAACAATCGAATTCAAAATTGGCGTCATGAGAAATGCGAACGTGATGAAGATCAATGTCAGCAGTGGTAATCCGGCCGGATCACTGATGCCGCGCACGTCCCAGCGTTCGCCCCATATCCGCAGCGCCCAATCGAAAAAGAATTTCGCGATGGCAAAACCGAACAGCGCGACGATCCCGAAATAAATCGTGAGCTTGGCGCCGTGATTGAGAACGTAATGGCCCATCTCGTGCGCCATGACCGCGCGGATTTCGGGAAGCGTGCATTGTTTAATTAAGTTGTCGTTTAAAGCGATCCGCGTCGTGCCGAGCATTCCGGCAACGTTTGCGCTGATCCGCGTGGTTTGGCGCGACGCATCGACTTCGAAAACTTGCGTCACTGGAATTTCGTTCGCTCGCGCCATCGCAAGAATCGGATCGCGAATTTTCGGATCGGTCAGCGGTTTGTAAGTATTAAAGAGCGGCTCGACGTAAACCGGCGCGACCAGATTGCCGATAAACGAAAGAACGACTGCGACAAGCGTTCCCAAAATCCACCAGCTTCGCGGCGCGCGACGAAACACGGCGTACAAGATCGACAACGCAATCGTGCCGGCGATGAGTCCGACGGTCAGACCGATCAACTGCTCGACGAACCATGGCCCGAACGTTTGAGTCGCGAAGCCGTATTGATGCTCGCGGATGAACTGCTGATAAAATGCGAGCGGAAAACTGACGATCGAAACGACGAGCGTGTAAACAATCACGTAGATCGCAACTTGAAGCGTTTTGGAACCGGTCAACCTCTCAGCGAAATCGCGCAGTTGCGCTGAGAATTTGGACGCGAGCAGAAAAGTCGAGATCGCGGCGCCAACCAGAAAATTCCAAAGCAACAGCCAGTAGCCGCCTTCAAAGTAGGCGTCGGATTTGGCGCGCTGGTCGGCTGGAACGGTGGCGAGCCACGCTTTGGTCGCTTCCGTTGGATCGAAAGATTTTCCCGGTTGGGCTGTTGGTGAAGTTGCCGGTGAAGGAGAACTTTCCTGCGCTTGAATTGGTCTCACCCAAATCAAACAGGCCAGCAGTGCCAACAAAACAAATCGGGAGATCATCTCTCAATTCATAATGGAATCGGCCGAGGAAGAAAAGCTCGCCGCACATCACGCCGCTGATCGTGAAATCTTTCCAGGAGCATCCGCGCGCAGGCTGAGTCGATTCGGCTGGACTAACAAATTCGGCCGGTGAAAAATTGCCGTCGATGAAAGGGCTTGCGTTTTGCGTCGCGATATTGTTTTTGATCGACAATCTGTCCGGCCAAACACCGACGCCCACGCCGGACGCCGCGCTTTATGGTCCGTATCCCGCCAATTACAAAGAAGTCGTCATGAAATGGCTCAACGATCAATTGATCGATGCCGACAGCGCGCGAATTGAATGGCAGGGCGATCCGCAGCCGGCCGACGTCGGCAAGAACGGGCAGCATGTTTATGGTTACCTTGTAAAATTTAAAGTGAACGCGCGGAATCGATTCGGCGCTTACACCGGCATGCAGCAACATGGCGCATTGATTCGAAACGGCGAAGTAGTTAAAGGTTTAGGACTAGGTTACTGAAAAAAATGAAATTGAGATCCCAACTGAAACTGTCAGGCGAAGGTTTCCTTCCCATTGTTATCGTCGTCGTGTTGTTGATTGGCGGCGGTCTTTGGTACCTTTATTCCAACAAAGCCGCGACCGACCGCGAGGCGCGCGAATTTGCTCGTGACGCGGTCAAGCGGCTCACCGTCGATCATGATCGCCGACTGCTCGATGAGCGTCTGAGTCCGCAAGCGAAACTCGATATGCCGCCGTCGCAACGCGATTACTTGATTCAGCGACTCACGCAATTCGGAGTTCCGCAGCAGCCGATTCAAATGGACGAGAACATAACTTTTCAATCTTACTTCTTCGAGCCGAGCGGCATTTTCACTGCCCAGCTGAATTATCCCGGTCAGGGCGCAATGTTACAAATGGCCACTTCGCATCCGGTGAGTCGTTGGCAGATCGACAACGTCACATTCACGACGCAGCGACAGGCGCCGCCGCCGGCGCCAGCATCTGCTCAACCACCGGCAGCCGCGGCCCAGCCACCGGCAGGACAACCACCTCCGGCACAGTCTCCGCCCGCACCGTCGCCACAGTGACCTATCGTTAGGCCAGCAGCCGGTCGAGCGAATCGAGACATATCTGGGACCATGTCTCGAGTGAATCGCGGCGAACCAAGAGTTCCTCGCGCGAAAGAAACGCGAGCTCGGTAATCATCGCCTCGTTTTTCTTAACGTTCGGTTCGGCCAACCGGAAGACGTGGACAATTCCGAGATGGACTTGTCCGACTTCATTGCTGTCGTCGTTTAAAAGCGCGACCACGCGATCGTCGAATTTTGTTTCGATCTTTATTTCCTCGGCGACTTCGCGCTCAACGCCGGCGCGATAAGCCGCTTCGTCCAGGGCAAAAAGCGACTCATCGCTTTCGTTCATGTGTCCACCGATTCCGATGGAACCTTTCGCGACGAGCCGCTGCTCGCCTGCTTTTTTTCCACGGACGTAAAAAAGAACGCGATTGCCGTGCTCGAACAAAACGTAAGGAATGATTTGTTTGTGACTCGGATCTTTTTCCGCGAGCGACCGCCGCAGGAAAAAATTGTTTCCGCGGGATAAAATCGCGTCCAAATATTTGCCCGGCTCGAAATTTAATCCCTGAAACGCGCCGAGCTCGTCGAACAACGATCGTTTGATGACGAGAATGTTTTCTTCAGGCGGATTCACTTAAAACGAATACGACACGCCGATTTGGGGGCCGATTAGATTCAAACTCGGATTCGGATCAGTCTGGCCGCCATTCGAGAGATGCTGATAAAGCGCGCCGATGTCGATCTTCCAATGATCGTCGATTTCGTAAGCGACGCCGATCGCGGTCAAAATGTTGAACGTGAAATCCTGGCCCTGCGAACCGCGCATGTCCGGATGGCTGTCGATCCAACCGAGGCCGAGTCCGCCCGAAAAGTACGGAATCAATCGCCAATTCGGTCGGACAAAATTATAACGGCCGCCAAAGTTCACGCCAAAGTAATGATTCTCGACGCCGCGAACGATCGGTTCGGCCATGAGCGTGAGACAAAACTGATTGTAACCGCGCGTCCAGTTTTCGGCGTCATTCACGCCCCAGCGAATCCGGCCGGTGATGAATTCCGGTGCGATCTCGTAGCTGTCAGGATTTCCGAAAACGCCGAGCAAATAACCGGATTGCGCGGCAATTTCCCATCGGGGCGGATTGAGGACTTCGTTCGCGTTGTTTTCCGTTGCTGCGAGCAAAGGCTGAATCAAAAGCGCAAAACAGAAAATTCCCGCGCTAAAGAATTTCATGACGCGGCGAACGATAGGGCGACTCAGTTCGATTGCAAAAACTGAGTCAAATCATCCGGCAACTCGCTGCGCCAACCCTGTTCGCCGTCGATGCCAAGCTTGCTCGAATGCAGCGCGTGCCGCGGCAGGAGCAATTGTCGATCTAAGTTTGACGTCCAACCGGTCTCGATGAATTCGAGATACAATCGCTCGTCGGGCCCATAAATTTTGTCGCCGACAATTGGATGGCCGAGTGACGCAAGATGGACGCGGATTTGATGAGTGCGTCCAGTTTTCGGAATCGCGCGAATCAATGCGAACTTTTTCGGCGCGCACCCCTCACCATTATCCTCTCCCCTCGAGGGGAGAGGAAGGCGCGAAGCGTTAGGTGAGGAGTGATCTGTGACGCTTTGCTTTTCGATACGTCGCTCGATTCGAAACTCCGTTACCGCTGGCGCGCCTTTCGGATGAATCATTTGTTTCAGCCAAATTGCGGACGACTGATGTTTGCCTTGTCGATCGAGCGGCGCGTCGACAGTTTTCGTTTCCCAATCCGGCCAGCCCCAAACGATCGCGAGATATTCTTTGTGGAAACGCCGCTGCTCCATGAGCAATCCGAATCGGCGCGCGGCCGTGGCCGTTTTCGCAACCAGAACGATGCCGCTCGTTTCGCGATCTAATCGATTCACGATTGAAACTTGTCCGCCATTCGCGATCTCGAACGCGAGCAGCTCGCGCAATTGTTTCCAAAGTGTCACGCGCTGATCGGGTTTGCTCGGATGCGTTAAAAGAAAGGCCGGTTTATCGACGACGATGTAATCATCCGCTTCATCGATGACTCTGAAATCGGTCACAGGTGAAGGCATTTCATCAAGAATATCTCAGCAGTGCCATTAAATGACGAATGCCTAATGGCGAATGACGAAGGAATTACGAAATCCGAACGATCATGGGAGATCCTGGCTGGCGCGTATTCCTTTATTCGGTCATTTGGGCTTATTTCGTCATTTGTCATTCGTGCTTCGTCATTGGTCAGCCACTCGTTGACTTGACCTCCCAGGCAAAACCGCTTTACCTAACCCCTCACTTTGAACAAGCGGAGCCCTCGCGTGGACCTGAAAGACATCAAAGCCATCATCGATTTGATGAAGAAAAACGATCTCTCCGTTTTTGAAATGGAGAAGGACGGCTTCCGTTTGAAATTATGCAAGGGACTGGGCGATCAGCCCGTCGTCATGTCCTCGACCGCGCCCGCCGTGGCGAATGGTCCGGCAGGCGGTTCGGCCGCGACTGAGTCCGCGGCGATGAAAGAAATTGTTTCTCCAATGGTCGGGACTTTTTATCGATCCGCGTCGCCTGACTCATCGCCGTTTGTCGATGTTGGGACAAAAGTGACTGAGGACACGGTGGTTTGCATTATCGAGGCGATGAAAGTTATGAACGAGATCAAAGCGGAAACCAGCGGCGTAATCGCCGAAGTCGTGGCCGAGAACAGCAAGCCAGTCCAGTTCGGCCAAGTTCTCTTCCGGGTGCGATAATTGGGTGCGCTCCGCGGATTGCGGAAGCAAGGCATGTTCGAAAAAGTTCTGATTGCCAACCGCGGTGAAATCGCGCTGCGCGTGATCCGCGCGTGTAAAGAGCTCGGCATCCGCACGCTCGCGGTTTATTCCGATGCCGACGTCGATTCATTGCACGTGCAACTTGCCGACGAAGCGATTTGTATCGGCGCGGCGCCGAGCGCGGACAGTTATTTGAAAATCGAGCGTATCATGAGCGCGGCCGAGATCGGCGACGTCGATGCGATTCATCCGGGTTATGGTTTTCTCGCCGAGAACGCGCACTTTGCCGAAGTAGTCGAGAGTTGCAAAATCAAATTCATCGGGCCGCCGTCGCACGTGATTCAACAAATGGGCGACAAAGACATGGCGCGCGCTTGCGCTCGCAAAGCAGGCGTGCCAGTCACGCCGGGAAGCGATGGCGTGGTTGCGGATGACAAGGAAGCGGCAACGGTCGCGAAGAAGATTGGTTATCCGGTGATGATCAAAGCGGTCGCGGGCGGGGGCGGTCGCGGAATGCGCGCGGCGCATAACGAAACAAGTTTAATCAACGGATTTCACAGTGCGCGGCACGAGGCCGAGAAAGCGTTCGGTAACCCCGAAGTTTACATCGAGAAGCTGATTCTGAATCCGCGCCACATCGAGTTTCAGATCGTCGCCGACAAGCATGGTCGAATCGTTCATCTTGGCGAACGCGATTGTTCGATCCAGCGGCGCAATCAAAAAGTGATTGAGGAATGTCCATCGCCGTTCATCCCGCCGTCGCTTCGCAAAAAAATGGGCAACGCGGCCGTTAAGCTGGCGAAAGCAATCGAATACGAAAACGCCGGGACGATCGAATTTCTCGTCGACGAAGATCGACGCTTTTATTTCATGGAGATGAACACGCGCATCCAGGTTGAGCACACGATTACCGAAGAAGTTTATGGCTGCGATTTGGTGAAGGAACAAATCCGCATCGCCGCGGGCGAACCGCTTTCGCGGCACGTCGCGCACGGCGAGGCGCGCTCGCATGCAATCCAATGCCGCATTAACGCCGAAGATCCGGAAAATAATTTTCAACCATCGCCCGGACGGATCGCTTTTTACTATGCGCCCGGCGGGCGCGGCGTTCGGATCGATTCGCATGCTTACACCGGCTATGTCGTGCCACCCTATTACGATTCGCTGATCGGAAAAATAATCACCGTCGGCGCGACACGCGACTCGGCGATTGAGCGAATGAAACGCGCTCTCGACGAATATTATGTGACTGGAATCAAGACGACGGTGCCGTTTCACGCCGCAATCATGCGCAGCGGCGAATTTCGCGAAGGCAAATACGACACCGGTTTTGTCGAACGGATGATGAGCTCGGAAATGTTCGAGCTGAAGCCGCCGCCTTCCCGGCTTCACGAATAAAAGCTTTGCGAAATCTAAGCGAGTGCCGGCTCTACGGGATTTTGGATTTGGGCTACGTCAATCTTCGTGACGTCGAACACACGACGCGCGCAATGGTTGAAGGCGATGTCGATCTAATTCAGCTTCGCGGAAAAAAACAGTCCGTGGCCGAACTTGTCGATCTTGCGGGCGATCTCCAGGAAATCACATCGGCCTACGGCATTCCGTTAATCGTGAACGATTACGCCGAGATCGCGGCGCAGGTTCCGATTGCAGGCGTCCACGTCGGTCAGGACGACGACGCAATCGCGCATGCGCGAAAGAAGGCGGGCCGCGAAATTATTGTCGGAAAATCGACGCACAGTTTGGAGCAAGCGGTCGCCGCGCAAAAAGAAGGCGCGGATTACATTGGCTTCGGTCCTATTTTCGCGACTCCAACGAAACCGGACTATCAGCCGATCGGGATTAACGGAATCAAAAGGGTTCATCACGAAATCAGCGTCCCGATTTTTTGCATCGGCGGAATCAAGATCGACAATCTCGGCCAGGTGATGGCCGCGGGTGCAAAGCGGGTCGCGATTGTCTCGGGTTTGCTCAAGGCGCCCGACATCGCGAAATACGCCCGCGCGTGCAAAGCTCTCCTCAATCCCGAAACGTAAAGTGTGACCTCTGACCTCCGATGTCTTTGCTAATAGTTGGTTCTATCGCGCTCGACACGGTGAAGACGCCAGTCGAGGAGCATAGCGATTTGTTAGGCGGCTCGGCTTCGTACGCGGCTGCGGCTGCGAGTTATTTTTCGCCGGTCAAACTGGTCGGCGTGGTCGGAAGCGATTTTCCAAAAAGTGAATTCGATTTCTGGAAATCTCGAAAGATCGACACCGCGGGCGTGCAGCAGGTTGAAGGAAAAACTTTCCGCTGGTCGGGCGAATACGCGTGGGACATGAACACGCGCGAAACGCGTTCGACGGAATTGAACGTTTTCGAGAAGTTCGAGCCGGAGCTGCCGCCGGCTTATCGCGAGACCGATTTCGCGCTCCTGGCCAACATCGCGCCGGCGTTGCAGATGAACGTGCTGAAGCAAATCCAAAGGCCGCGCTTTGTCGTCGCCGACACGATGAATCTTTGGATCGAGACGACGCGAAAAGATCTCGATGCGCTTTTGCCGAATGTCGATCTTTTGATTCTGAACGACAGCGAAGCACGTGAGATGGTGAAGGAAACGAGTCTCATCAAAGCCGGCCGCCGAATTCGCGAGTCGGGTCCCCGATATGTCGCGATCAAGAAAGGCGAGCACGGCGCGCTCCTTTTTGGCGAAGATGAATTTTTCAGCTGCGGTGCGTATCCGCTCGAAGACATTCACGATCCGACCGGGGCAGGGGACACCTTTGCCGGCGGCATGGCCGGGTATTTGGCGAGCACCGTTCGCAAGGTCACGTTCACCGATCTCCGCAAAGCGATGATCTATGGCAGCGTGCTCGCGAGTTTTTGCGTCGAAGCGTTCAGCCTAGATCGCTTGCGCAATTTAACGATGGAGCAGATCAACGAGCGCTACGAGACGTTCAAATTGATGAGTCAGTTCGAAGGCGCGGAATAAAGAACGCGATTCGTTAGGGCTGGTCTGTCGATAAATTGGCGTGACATGGCGCGCCGGTGGTCGCAGACTTCGCGCCGTTTCCATGCCCCCGGCCGAGAAATCCAAAAACGATTTTGCTGCTGCGCCGGCGAATGATTCGCGGCAATGGCGGAAGCTGCGCGGCTATGCGTTCGATCCGATTTTGTCGCAGCAATTCGACACCTCGCGGATGAACGAAATGGTTTTCCGCGTGCCATGGGAACCACTCAAGCCCGGTCCGATTGGCGAGTATATCGAACTGATCGATTACGATCCGGCGAGCGGCGCGTATTACGATCCGGTGAATTTAGATGAAGCGTCGATCGTTGGCGGAGACGGGCTCGATCCGGACGAGAGCAATCCGGAATTTCATCAGCAGTTTGTTTACGCGGTGGCGATGACAACCATCCGCAATTTCGAGCAAGCGCTCGGGCGGAAAGTTTTCTGGGTCCAGCGCGATCCGAAGGCCGCGAAAAACAAGCAGGACAAGTTTGTGGAGAAGTTGCGGATTTATCCGCACGCGTTTCGGGCGGTGAACGCTTACTACAGTCCGCAGAAAAAAGCATTATGCTTTGGTTATTTCCCGGCGGTCAGCGCGCCAAGCGGCGTGCAACTTCCGGGCGGCCTGGTTTTCTCCTGCCTGTCGCACGACGTCATCGCGCATGAAACGACACATTCGCTTCTCGATACGGTCTTGCCGCGCTATTTGGATTCGACGAATCCAGACGTGCTCGCCTTTCACGAAGCCTTTGCCGACTTGGTGGCGTTGTTTCAGCATTTCAGTTTCCCGGACGTATTGCATCAGCAAATCGCCAAGACTGGCGGGGATCTCGCGAGCCAAAGTATCTTGGGCGAGCTCGCGCTTCAGTTTGGTCAAGCGACGGGAATGTACGGGGGACTTCGCGAACAAATTGGACGAATGGGACCGGATGGCAAATGGGAACCAAACAAGCCGGATCCGTCAGCTTACGACAGAACGACAGAACCGCATGAACGCGGCGCGTTGCTGGTGGCGGCGGTTTTCGATGCGTTTCTCACCATCTATCGATCGCGCGTAGCAGACCTGCTTCGAATCGCCACCGGCGGGTCGGGAATTCTTCCGCCGGGTTCGATTTCCGAGGACCTAACGAATCGCCTCGCGCGGGAAGCGGCGAAGTCTGCGCAACATCTGCTCACGATCTGCATCCGCGCGCTCGATTACTGTCCGCCGGTCGACATTACGTTTGGCGATTACCTACGCGCGCTGATCACGGCGGACGTCGATCTTGTCCAGGAAGACGATCATCATTATCGGGTCGCGATTATCGAAGCGTTTCGGCGCCGCGGGCTTTATCCGCGCGATTTGCGAACCCTTTCCGAACAATCGTTGCATTGGCCGTCGGGCGATCAACTCGACGAGAAAGGGAAAGAAGCGATTGCCGTTCTGGCAAAAAAACTTCGTTCGCTCCCGGAGCAGGTGCATTATCACGATCCGCGTGAGCGGACATTCGGAATCCTGCAAAAGTTTCGGGAAGAGATTCACGGCATCCTTAGTTCCATAATTCGAAAAGACGAAACGTTGCTGACCAAGTTAGAAGAAATCACCGGCGTGGCGCTGAATCCGAAACGGGAAATTGACGGACTGGAAAAGATTAACAACGCCTACGCGTTTCAAGTTCATTCCGTGCGGCCGGTGCGGCGGCGCGGTCCCGGCGGCGAAGAAGTCGACAACATTGTGCTGGGCATCACTCAAGAACGCACGCTCGACGTGGACGGCGAAAAGCGGACGATGCTCGGTGGCTGCACATTGATTGTCGATCTTGAAACGTTTGGTCTGCGTTACGCGATCCCAAAACCGATCGCGGACCGCGTTCGGGAGAAGCAATTTCGCAGTTGGGTGACGAATCCCGATTCGAATTTGATGCTGACGAAAGTTCGGGAACCAATCGGGCAACTTCATCTCAGCAAGCGACGCTAATCGTCATGGCCCAAGATCAACAACCGCAAGCAGCATCCGAAAACGCGGCCACTCCATCGTTTAAGATGCGCGTCCGCAGTTATCGGCATGGTTTGGGCGATTGCCATCTGCTGAGTTTTACAAAGACGGACGGATCGCGGTTTCACATTCTGATTGATTGCGGCGTCATCGATGGGACGCCGGATCGCGCTTCGGTGATGCAAAAGGTGGCCAACGACATCGCAACCGAAACACGCGGTGTGTTGGAGGTGCTCGTGGCAACGCATCGTCACACCGATCACCTTTCCGGATTCGATGAGGCGCAAGATGTTTTCAAAAACAAAATCGCGATCAAGCGGGTTTGGTTTCCCTGGACTGAAGATCCGGCCAACGAGCAAGCGAGGCGGATTCAGAGCGAAATCGAGCGAAGATTGCGCGCCGTGCGATCAGCCGCCAGGAAATGGGAGCCGGCGGACGCCGAAGCGGCAACCGCGATCAAGAATTATCTGAATTTTTTTGGCGGGGTTGATGGCAAAAATCCTTCGACCGCCGGAATTCTCACTGCCTTACGGAAAGCGGAAGAAACCGAGATCGCGTACTATAATCCGCCCTGGACGTTCACTCTCGATGACCTTCCGAATGTGCGCGTGTATGTTCTGGGGCCGCAATGGAATCCTCCACAAATTGCCTGGGGCCTGAATGGATTTGTCGATGCCCTGGATCCGCAGGGCAGCGCGGGCGATCCGGAGTTGAGTTTTCCATTTGAGAAATGGCATCGGCGCGACGCCGCAACGATGAAGGACATCGGATTTTTCAAAGAAAATTATTTCAACAGGGAAGACGATTGGCGCAAGATCGACACCGAATGGCTTGGCTCGGCCTGGGATTTGGTTGGCGCGCTTAACGATTTCGTGAATGACAGCAGCTTGGCACTTGCGTTTGAATTTATCGATTCCGGCGAAGTGCTTCTCTTTCCCGGCGACGCGCAGGATTTGGGATGGCGAAGTTGGGGCGATGTTGAATGGAGCGTGTGGGATTCGAACGGCCAGTTGCGGCGTGTCCGGGCGAGCGATTTAATTCCGCGCGTCGTTTTTTACAAAGCTTCCCATCACGCGAGCTATCGCGGCGCGTTGAAAGGCAATTGGGGTTGGGCCCTGGATAATATGACCGATCCAAATCTGGTTTGTGTGGTGCCGGTAGACCACACGATGACGAAAAAAATGGGACTTGAGCGAACGTTGCCGTCGAAATTGATGATCGATTGCATCAATAGAAGGACGCGTGGCCGTACCGTTCTGACGGACCGAAACACGGCCGGGCCGAAGTCGGACGGACTGAAGTTGCTCTCGCCGATGGAACAGCAAAGGTTCGCCAACCAGATCACGGTCACTGACGATTACATTGATTATACCCTGTGAGGTTGATGTCGGGCGGGTTGCGCTAAAAAAAAGCGCGCCCGAGAGGATTCGAACCACTAACCTTCTGATCCGTAGTCAGATGCTCTATCCAGTTGAGCTACGGGCGCCCGTAAAGAAGAGCCGCTAATTTGCGGAGGAACGGCAAAGCGTCAACCGCCGCGCGGCGAGTCGGCTGCTAATTTTCTCCCTGACACATCCATTTCTCAATCGTTTCACGATTCAGACCAATAAATCTCCGTCGAGAAGGGGAAGAAGTTTGATGTTTTGGCGTTCGACAGGTCATACCGGTCTGCCGCGGCTCTTTGCCGCGCTGCCGTTGTTTTTATTTGCGATTGCTCTCTTGGGTTTTAGCGGAGTGATCGATCGTGTCGGCGCGCAATCGACCGGAGCTCAAGAGCCGTCGTTGCAACTCGCGACGCCAATCCGGCCGGACATGATGCGGATGGAATGGACGACGTTGCAAATTCCCGCGAACGATTTTCAACCGATAAAATCAGCGCCGATGCAGCCGAAGACTGGGTCGTTTTCCGTTTCGTTGGCGCCGGCAACATCGACATCGTTGGCGAGCACCGATCCAATCATGACGACCTTCGCCGGCGGATCGGCCGATGGCGCCGCCGCGCTCGATTCAACATTCTCGCAACCGTACGACGCGGCGATCGCGCCCGATGGAACAATCGCGATCGTTGATACCTACAATAATCGGATCCGGAAGATCGACCCGCAGACCGGCATCGTGACGACCGTCGCGGGAAGTGGCGATGAAGGTTTCGCGGGCGACGGCGCGGCCGCGACCAACGCGTCGATGAATTTTCCGTTGATGGCAGCGTACGGAGCGGACGGCGCGCTTTATTTTACGGATACGTGGAACGATCGTGTGCGTCGCGTAGATCCAATCAGCGGGACGATAAATACGGTCGCTGGCGATGGCCCGAACTCTGATGGCGATTGTTTCACAAGTAACGGCGCCGTCGGTGCCGGAACCGATGGCGACGGTGGAATGGCGACGCTCGCGATCGTTTGTGGCCCGTCAGGAGTGGCGGTCGACGCAAATAACAACCTCTACATCTCTGAGACAGCGGAGAACAGAGTCCGTCGGGTGGATGCGGTTACGAGTTTCATCACAACTGTCGCGGGAAGCGGCTCACCGGTTCCGACCGGAGATGGTTCGCCAGCGACAAGCGTGGCGATTGTTCATCCGTGGGGAATCGCGATCGATTCGTTAGGCAATCCAATTGTCTCCGATGATGACGGTCAATATCGCGTTCGCTACATCAATTTGCTTGATCATCCGGTCACGATTTATCCGAGCGGACCTCAGCCGCTCACTATCCAGCCAAATTCAGTTTTAACCATCGCCGGTGGCAACGGCGTAGCGATTGACGGAACCGAAGGCGACGGCGGACCGGCGACTGCGGCGAAAATTGATTTCATCAAAGGTCTGAAGATCGCGCCGAATGGCGATCTGCTTCTGACTGAAGACGGCGCGTTTGTCGTTCCGTGCGCGGATTGCCCGAGCGGCGCGAAATATCAATACACGATGCTGGTGCGCCGGATTGATTGGCAGACTGGCATTATCAATTCGATTGCTGGAAATCAAACCTTGGGCGCGGGCCCGGACAATGTCGCCGCGCGACAGTCAGCATTGTCATATCCGGAAGCCGCTTTCGTCGATGCGAACGGCAACGTCGTCGTGGTCGATCGTGGAAACAGTCGCTTGCGAAAAATCTCCGCCGCCGACGGGACGATCGCGTCGAGCGCGGGTTCGAACATCGACAATCCGACTCCGGCCACGCGCGGTGCGATTTACAAACCAACCGGTGTCGCGGTCGGTCCGCGCGGTGTTTATTTCACCGATCCATTGAATCTGCGGATTCGTCGCGTCGATTTCGACGGGACAATGCATACCATCGCCGGATCGTCGCGTCCGTGTGTCCGATTCGGTGTCGCGTTCGATGGACAATGCGAAGACAATAGCATCAATGGCGGTGACGGTGGTCCGGCCAGTGGCGCGCAGTTTTATGTTGGCCCGCTCCACAACTTGTCCGTCTCGCCTGAAGGACTGGTCGCGGTCGTTTCCGACGCGCGCATTCGCGTCATTAACGATTCCGATCACCCGATCACGATTTTTCCGTCAAGCTCTAACCCGCTCGTGCTGCAACCCGGTTACATCGATTCGATCGGCGGCCTCGGTGATACACAAGTGCCGGACAGCGGTTCGATCGACATCCGTAATGCGCGCTTGCAGGATGCGCGCGACGTCACGTTTGCACCGAACGGCGATTTCATAATTGCCGAACGGCAAGCGTATCGAGTCCTTCGAGTCGACGCGCAGACGGGCCAGGTTTCCGTCGTGGCGGGCATACAGGCGGTGATTGTTCGAGGCCCGTTCGGAATTGTGATCGAACCGCCGGTGAGTTTCGCCGATGGACCGGTCGCAATCGCGCGATTCCTTTCGCCCTACAGCGTCGCGGCCGATCCCGACGGCACGACGTTTTATGTCGCCGACACGGGCAATCATCGAATTCGCAAGATCGACACAAACCTCGGCGTGGTGACGACCATTGCGGGAACTGGCGTCCAGGGTTTTTCGGGCGATGGATTGCCCGCGACTTTGGCGGAACTGTCTTTGCCATCGAGCATTCGCGTCGCGCCGGATCGTTCAATTCTGTTCATGGATTTTGGCAACCAACGCGTTCGCAAAATTGGAACCGATGGCAATATCAGCACCGTCGCCGGCAGCGGCCCGACTCTCGTCACGCCGACTGATGCGGCCACTTGCGCCGACATGAGTCAAGCACCGTGCGGGCATTACAGTGGAGATGGCGGCCCGGCGACTTCCGCTCAAATCAATCTCGCGCTCAACCTCGCAGTCGCGCCGGACGGAAATCTTTTCATCGCTGACACGGCGAACAGCCGGATTCGCGAAGTACAGTTTGCTCCGCCAACTCCCACACCTACACCTACTCCGACTGCAACGCCAACCCCGAGCCCGAGCTCGACACCAACGCCTACCGCCACTGCAACGCCAACAGCAACTCCAACTCCGACCGCTACTCCAACAACGACTCCGACTATAACGCCAACTCCGACCGCAACGCCGACACCGACTCCAACCCCGACTGCGACTCCGACAATCACACCAAGTCCAACGCCGACTCCAACCGCCACGCCCACGCCGAGTCCGACGCCAACACCAACTGCAACACCGACACCAATCCCAACGTCAACGCCCACTCTTACCGTTTCGGTGTCGCCGACTTCAATTCATGAAGGCGCGAATGCGATTTTCACGGTCACCGCTTCATCGGCTGTCGCACAAGACACAACAGTAAATTATTCGATGAGCGGCAAAGCGATCCAAGGAAGCGATTACACGCTCAGTGGTTCTTCGGGCCAGGTGACAATCCCGGCCGGTCAGGCGTCTGGCACTGTCACGCTGAGCGCTTTGATCGACAACGTGAAGGAAAAGAAGGAAACGGCTCAAATGACTTTGCAGCCGGGTTCCGGTTATGATTTCGCAACCAATGGTAAGAAAACGAAGAAGAACAAAACGCCATCAGCGACCGTGACAATTCTGGACGGGCCCTGACGCGGATCACGTCCACAGAAAAATGTCGGGCGCTGCGCGACAGACGCGGGCCGATTGAATTTTTTTAAATCCGGAGCGAGGCGAGATGCGTTCTTAAGTTGGAGAATCACCATGAAATCATCGTCCTCACCCGAATCGGCAAAGATCGACAACCATCACATCAGCCGCAGAAGCTTTATTGGCACGACCGCAGCCGGTGGCGCCGCGTTGCTCACCGGTGGTCTCGCCTCGTTGTTCAAAGAGTCTGCGAGCGCCGGAACAAATTTCCCGTTTGTCGAAAAGAACATCCTCCAGCTCCAGGCAGCGATGACCGCGGGACAACTGACCGCGCGTGATTTGGTGCAGGGTTATCTGAATCGGATTCAGCAGCTCAATCCAACGCTGCACGCGGTCATCGAGACCAATTCCAACGCGATTGCGATTGCCAGCAGTCTCGACAATGAGCGCAACGCCGGCCACGTCCGCGGCCCGCTACATGGCATTCCGCTTTTGGTGAAGGACAACATCGCGACGCTCGACGGGATGCAGACCACGGCCGGTTCGCTCGCGATTTATGGGAGTCAGGTGCCAGCGGACGCGCCGCTGATCCAGAAGTTGCGCGCCGCGGGTGCGATCATTCTTGGCAAAGCTAATCTCGGCGAATGGGCAAACTTCCGGGACGATGAGGCGGAGACTTATCCTCTCGCGGTCGGCTGGAGCGCGCGGGGCGGAAGTACGAACAACGCCTACGATTTGAGTTACACGTCGTGGGGCTCGAGCTCCGGCTCTGGCGCGGGCGCCGCGGCGAACTTGTGCGCGGCCGCGGTTGGCACCGAAACGGATGGTTCGATCACCGGCCCGTCCGCGGTTGAGAACATTTTCGGTTTGAAACCGACGCTCGGTTTGATTTCGCAGGACGGAATTGTTCCGATCAGTCATCAGCAGGACACCGCCGGCCCGATGGGGCGATCAGTGACAGACGTCGCCATTCTGCTCGGCATCATGCAATCGCCGCAAAGCGATTACACGCCATTGCTCCAGCGCGGCGCGTTGCGGGGCAAACGGATTGGCCGAGACGTACGCTTCTTCGATTACAGCTATTTCGGAAGCGGCATCCCGGGCGACGAAGAGACGGTAGCTTTCGCTAACCAGGCCTTGGATGTGATGCACAGCCTCGGTGCGAAGATTGTCGATACCGACACCGGTGACGTATTTGCCTACACCGGCGACGAATTCACTGCGCTGCTTTACGAATTCCGGGCGCAAATCGCGGATTATCTGCAGACGTTGAGCCACACGACCATGCGAACGCTGGCCGATCTCATCGCGTTCAACAACGCGCATTGTCCGCAAGAGCTGGTTTACTATGACCAAGATGTATTTTTATTTGCGGAACAGTTCGTCGGTTACCCGAACGACCCGAACTATATTGCGGCGCGAAATCACGCGACGAACACCGCTCAGGCCGGAATTGATGGGGCGATGGCGCGCGATCATCTCGACGCAATCGTGGCACCGCATCTGACGAACTCTACCGGACCGGCGGTCGCGGGTTATCCGAACTTCTCGATGCCTGTCGGCATCAGATCGTCGGGCAGACCGGCCGGCATGTTGATGTACAGCACCGCCTTCCACGAAGCGCAGTTGATCGCGATGGCCTACGATCTCGAGCAAGCCCTCAATGCGCGGCAGCAGCCGCAGTTCCTAAACGCGATCATTCCAATTCCGAACGGCGGATTTTGCAGCGGTCATCAGCCGCAAGGCAAACCACACTTGCCGCACGGAAGGTTCTTCTAAGATCCGAGCCGGACTGGCAGTAAACGGAATCTTCGCGCTTGAGGCGGCGAAGAGAAGGGCGACGCTGCTCGCGTGACTGTTTTTCTCGGCGGCGGCTTTGCCGCGAAATATCTGTACGGCGGCGGAAATTTTTCGGTGCCGCTGCAATGGATGCTCGGTCTGCGCCGATTAAAGTTGGACGCGATTTGGCTCGAACATTTGCCGAGCGAAGGAAATCCGGCCGACGACCGGCGCAAGATCGACAACTTCCGCCGGCAGCTGCGCGTCCACGGACTCGGTGATCGTTATTGTTTGCTTTACCATAAAAATCCGGCAAGCACGCACGATCTCGACGCGTTCGAGTGCATCGGAATTTCAAAATGCGAACTGCTCGATCGACTTGCCGGGCCGAACACGATTCTGAATCTCAGTTATTCGATTCATCCGCCGCTGCTTTTGAAATTCGAGCGGCGGATTTTCTGCGACCTCGATCCGAGCGAAATTATTTATTGGATGACGCAAATGGAGCTCGGTCAGTCATCTCATCACGAATTCTGGACAATTGGGCTGAATGTGAACGGGTCCGACTGTCGGCTTCCGAAGAGTTCCTTGAATTGGAAAACGTTTTATCCGTTAGTCGACACGAAGCTCTATCAACAGAAACCGCGGCCTCGTTTGCCAAAGTTCACGACCATCGGCCAGTGGTATTGGAGCGGGGCCGTGGAAGTGGACGGACAATTTCCCGATCTCTCGAAGAAGTACGCGTTCGAGCAATATCTCGATCTTCCGAAACGGGTGCCGAAGGCGAGATTTGAATTGGCGATGCACATGAATGCCGATGATCCGGAACGCGAACGACTGCGCAAACGCGGCTGGCGCGTTGTCGATCCTCATCGGCTCGCGTGCACGCCAGAGCAATATCGCGGCTATCTGGCGACCGCGCTCGGTGAATTCACCGCCATCAAAGGCGTCGATGTGAGTTGGAAAACGGGGTGGGTGAGCGATCGTGCGGCGGCATTTCTCGCGTCGGGCCGTCCAGTCGTGACCGAAGACAGCGGCGCGGGAAAATATTTGCCCGACGCGAGCGGTTTTTATTTTATCGGGAATTTGGATGGAGCCGCGACGGCGATTAACGATGTCCTAAAGAACTGGCGACGACGCTCCTGCGAGGCGCGGGCGTGCGCCGTCGAGCTCTTTGATTCGGTGAAAAATCTACAAAAAATTCTCGATCTTTGAGGCGCACATTTCGCCATTGCAAAACGAATTTCGGGTGTTACTCGTTGTCCCGTTATGGCGGATTTGATCAAAGCGCCGGAATTGAAAGAGCGCCTGAAACGCATCCCGGAATGGGAGCTGGAGAAGAAGCACATCGAGCGCACGTTCGAGTTCGACGATTTCATGGATGCCATCGATTTCGTGAACTCGGTCGCCGAAGTGGCCGAGGAAGAAGAGCATCACCCCGACATTGACATCCGCTATAACAAAGTGTGCCTCGTCCTCTCGACCCATAGCAAAGGCGGACTTACCGAGCTCGATTTCGCGCTGGCCGAGCGGATCGATACTTTATCAGAGTGACGTTTCGTCGTTGGATCGCGACCATTGTTGTAGTTCTCGTCGTGATCGTGGTCTGGAAGTTTATCGATTATCGGATGCAGCCGCCTCCGCCGCCGAACAAGATTGTGATTCCAGTTCCGGCGCCGACGCCTTAGTCGGGTGCCTGCTGCAGTTTCTGGTTTCCCACAAGCAAACGGCCCTCGTCGGCGTCGATGAAGGTGAACATGGTTTGAATTTCCGAACGGCCAGCCATCCCGGCTTCTTTTTTGCGACGTTTCAAAATTTCGGAGAGCTCGTCGTTCCAACCGCGTTTCCGCATGAATTCATTCCAGATATAAATTTCGTCCTCGGTCGGACGATGTCCCATGCCCCAGCACCATTGGAGAATTTCGTCATCGCTCCCGCCTTGCTTCACGCGCTCGACCAGACGGTTGTAATCGACACGCAGAAACATGCTGCAAGTGGAATCAAAGCCGCGCCCGAGATTCGCTTGATAATCGGACGGCAATTGTCCTTTCTCGTGCTGCCGGATTTTGTCGATCATTCGCCCAAAATACACGATGCCTCCGACTTTCGCGGACGGACTGCGCAGACCTAACTCCCTCATGCGGCGGCGAGTCTGACCGTTTTTTACGTAACTTTCAAGTCTGGGCTCTGGCCGCGATTAAAACCCGCTAACGCAGATGGTTGGCGTCAATTCCACGGGCGGTCCGTAAAGCGCGCGGTCGATGTCAGCGTCGCTTAGATCGAAGATCAAAATCGAGCCGCCGAGCTGCGCGACTGGTTTTTGATGGCGCAGATAAGCGCACAATCTTTCAAAACGAAGTCGCTCGACCTCATTCAAAGCGTTGGCGGGAGCAGAGTAATCGTTTGAGATTAATGCAACTGGATCGTTTTGATTCTTCCGAACGTTCACGAGTAACGATTGATAACATTGTTCGTAAGGCGCACACCAGCGACCGAGCTCGTGAGCATAAACGCTTTGCAGAGTCGTGGCGCTGACGCAGTAAACTCCGGCGGCGAGAGTCAATCCGCCTGGGCCACTTGTTTTGTCCGGCGAGATTGGAGTTGCTTTGATTTTGTACCAGCGCGGATCCGCCGTCCCGAAATAGGCGAGATAAACAGATTTTTGTTTCAAACTCGCTCCGTGATTGTCGATCCAACTCTTCAACGCGGGCAGGTCCTGGCCCCAATCGAGCGAGCTATCGACCAGATGTTGGTAGCCATGATTCGCTCCGCCAGCGATCTGATTGAAATACGCGAGATAGTTCGGCCTGTTCGCGAGTGATTCCCCGATTTGCCACGCGAGAATAATTGCGACTGCACTTGCGAAGATCGTTCGCAGATTTTTGCGGAGAAGGTAAGCAACCGCGCCGGATGCAATGAACAGCGCCGGATAAACGGGCAGAAGATGCCTGTGTCCGATGTTGAGTTGGGCGGTGATCGCAAAGCCGCCGTAAAGAAACGCGAATCCCCACAACGGATTTAGGATGTTCTCGATCTTCCAAGAGTGCCGATTGGCAATCGCGGCATAAATGGCGAGAGCAAGCAAAAACAAAAATGGCAGCGGCGTTTTATAGAGAAACGCGAGCGGAAAAAACGAGCGGAACCCGACAATACTCCATTGATTGTCGAGAAACGCTGGCCGATCGATCTCGTGCTTTCGCACATAGGCAAGTCCATACAGATACTGCTCCGGCAGCAAATGATGATCGCGCGCCACCTTCACCGTGCTGAGCACCGGACCGGTGTAATTTTCCAAGAGATAGTTCCAATGCCACGTCGTGCCTTCGTGATCTGCGCGATGATCTGTCCACGCCGCGTAACGGAACGAACAAGAAGCCCAGATCGCGACGAACAAGATTGTGGCGAGCGCCAGCGATAACGCCGCCAATGCGCATGCTTTTGTCCATCGCTTTGTCATGACGAGTCGAAAGCGTTGAAGCTTGAGCGTGATTTCGCTGCGCGAGAAAATCTGCAAGATCGACATCCCGCCGAGAACCAGCAAGACCATCGGCGCCGAGAATTTTGTTAGAAATAAGCCCGAAAGATTCAGCGCAGCGATCAACAAGCGAACCGGCGTGATTTTTTGAAATAGTCGCCAGCAAGTCCAAACGGTCGCCGTGAAGAAGAATGCCGCCGGCACATCCGAAGTGACAAGCGCGCTGTGCGCCAGAAAATTTGGATCGAACGCTGTTACGGTGGCCGCGATCAATCCGCCGATCACTCCGAAGAATTCGCGCGCGATCCGGTAAACCAAAAGACAAAGCGCCACGCCGAAGATCGACATCATCGTGCGCGCTTGTCGCAGCATTTGGTCGGGATCGTTGCCGACTTCGTAGAAAAACTGGTGCGCGGTGCGTCCTTCTTCCGCGCGTCGCCAACCGCGATCGTTGAGCGGCACGAATTTCAAATTGTCGAACAAGAGCGGCAGCGCCGCCCACATAGCGGGCAGGTTTCCATTCTCGGGATCGAGTCGGAAATCGTTTGTCACCCAATAGCTGTAGCCGGCAGTGAGATGTTGCGGTTCGTCAAACGTCGGCGATTTCGTATTGACCGCCGTCACGGCCATGAACGCGTGCAAGACCGCGATCAAAATCGCCGTTAGCCAGGCGCTTCGCGCGTTGGAAAACAGCGGCGTTGTGTTTGTCGTTGTAGGGCAAGCGCTCCGCTTGCCATCCTGGGCAGCCATTGCCCTCAAACACAGCAACCTGCGTGCAAATTCATTTAGCGATTTAACAATTCAGTGATTTAATGATTGGTTCCCAGATCGCTGAATCTCTAACTCGCTAACTCCTTAAATTCCTAACGTGGACCGCATCGTTGGCATCGAGACCGAGTATGGCTGCTTGATGAGCAGCGAAGAGTTGCGCTGCAACTCTGAGGTTTGGCCGGCCAAGGTCAAAAATTATCTCTTCAACAAAGCCCACGCCGGGACGATCGACCTTCACTATCGCGACTACGAGGAGCCGCCGGGCAACGGCGGTTTTCTTTTAAACGGCGGCAGGCTTTATCTCGACATGGGCCACATCGAATACGCGTCGCCCGAATGTTTGCATCTGCACGATCTTGTCACTTACGAAATGGCGGGCGACGAGTTGCTGCGCGAATCGCTCGCCGCACTCGAGGCCGATGATCGCGTCTCGTTCATTAAGAACAACGTCGATCATCACACCGGCGCGACGTTTGGTTGCCACGAAAATTATTTGATGAAACGCGAGGCGCAGTTCACGCCATCGGTGCTCGGTACGTTGCTCACATTTCTCGCCACGCGACAGATTTTCACCGGCGCCGGCAGAGTCGGGCAGGCCAATCCGCTCGCGTTCGATTTCGAGCCGCCGCAAGCAGAAACACCAGTCGCGTTTCAGTTGAGCCAGCGTGCCGATCATATCGTGAACGACATTTACCAGTGGGTGCAGTTCAATCGCGCCATCATCAACGCGCGCGACGAGCCGCTCGCCGATTATCGCAAATATCGCCGGCTCCACTTGCTCATCGGCGACTCGAACATGAGTCCGTTCGCCAACGCGATGAAGATCGGCACAACTGCGGCCGTGCTGTCGCTTTTAGAGCAACGCCAGTTGCCGCGCAATCTTGTGCTCAACGACGCTGTCCGCAGCACGCGCGACATCTCGCGCGACGCCACGCGCAAATGGATTGTCGATCTTGAGAACGGCAAAACCATCGGTGCGCTCGATGTGCAATGGCAATTCCACGATTTGGCGCAGCGGCATTTGCGCGGGCGCGACGCCGAGACCGATTGGTTGCTCGAGACCTGGAGTTTTGTGCTCGAATCAATCGAACAAAATCCGCAGGCGCTGATTGGCGGCGTTGATTGGATCACCAAGAAATGGTTGCTCGAGACTTTTATGGCCTCGGAAAAAGTCGGTTGGGACGATCCGTGGTTGCAAAGTTTGGATCTCGAATATCACAACATCGATCCCGCGCGCGGATTGTTCTTCAGCGTCACGCCGGGCAAACGCGTCGCCGAATGGAACAACAGTTTCCAGCCGGCAAACGCGACGCGCGTTCCGCCCGCGAACACGCGCGCATCCGGGCGTGCTCGCGCCGTCGCGTATTTCCAAGATCGACAACAATCCTACGTCATCAACTGGGACTCAATCGCGCATGACAGCCGCGATTTCCTAGTCATGGGCGACCCGTTCGAAACCTACAACAACGAAGTCGACAAATTTCTTTCCAAACCTCGACCGGTTACTAACCACGAAGACCACGAATGACACCAGCGGCAGTAATCCTATTCTATTTTGTAGTTGTAGTCGGCGCACAAGCACAACAAGTTCAAAATCAATTTGGGAGCGCCGTAGACGCACGAGGTCTTCGGTATGTCGGACACGCCTGGGATCCAACGCGCGCACCATGGAAAGCCGATGCACTGTTCCTACCGAAACCAGATTATCCTTACAATGAAATGCGCCTTCATCATGAGGGCGTCGCGATATTCCGCCTGGACCTTGACCTGAAGACCGGCACGGTTGCTAACGCCAGCATGATCCAATCAAGCGGGTTTCCGAAGCTCGATGACAATGCCTTCAACACAGTCAAAAGGTGGCGTTTCAGGCCGGGGCGGTGGAAACAAATTGAAGTGCCAGTCGTATTCACGATGTCGCCGCTTCGGCCAGGTGAACCTTTCGTTCGGCATGATCAGCGTCCTGAATAGCATTCTCGAAACGGGCTTGTTGCGGGGCAGTTCAGATGAAACCGATCGACGTTTATTTTTTGATCAAGTGGGAAAGACTCAGGCAAGTTGAGAGTTGAGAGCGTAAAGCTCCGTTGGAGCCACGCTCCTTTACGGAACTGAGTGTTGACGGAGGCAAATGTGACGTCGCCTAAACAACCGAATGGAGCGCCGCCGGTGGGACGAGCATTGCGCATTCTGCTCGGCGTTTTGCTGATCGTTTACGTCACGCCGATTTATTTTCGACTCCCGTCTCAGTTTTTCTTCGGGTCGCTTCTGCTGATGCTCGGATTAATTGTCGCCTATTGTCTAGTTCACATCGTCTCGCGACGGGTCGCTGCGTTTGGACCGTATCTCGCCACCATCCTTGTGCATGCATTGTTGGTCGGCTTGTATGTCGCCGGGTTTTTCCGAATGCCAATTCTTGGTAGTGGCAGCGGTCAGCTGGCCGCGGTCACGTTTCTCGGTATTTCACTAGTGATAGCTGGCGTTCGTGGTGTTGCTGGCTGCGAGCTGATGGCGATTCCCGATCTCTTCCTTCGAAAAGATGTGGAAGTGGCATGTCTGATCTTTTCACCGCTCGACAAGCTTGAGCGCAAGTTACGAAACAAGGAAGATCTATGAAATCAGTTCCTTCCCAAACTGCTAACGCTGAGAAAAAATTGACGACCTTCATCAACAAGTTCGATCCGAAACATCGGAGTTTGATTCGGAGCGTCCGCAAGGAATTACGCAAACGTTTTCCGACCGCGAACGAGCTCGCCTACGACAATTACAATTTCTTCGTGATCGGTTACGGGCCGACCGAGCGACCGTCGGATTGCATTGTTTCAATCGCAGCGGCGGCAAGCGGCGTTGGCTTGTGTTTCATTCATGGCGCGAGTCTGTCGGACCCAAATCGAATTCTTCTCGGCGAAGGGAATCAAACGCGATTCATCCGGCTGGAATCAGCGAGTCGATTGCATCGACCAGAAGTAAAAGCATTACTGGCCGGGGCGGTTGCTCAATCTAAGATACCGCTGCCAGCGAGCCGTTCCGGTAAACTGATCATTCGATCGGTTTCGAAAAAACAGCGGCCGCGTCGAAAGTAAACTCGCTGTGTCCGACTTTGTCACCGTTTTTGAGATCACGAGGAATAGTAACGGCGTCTTTGGCGACGAAGTTTTCAGGCTGCTGATTGGAGTGGTGGCTCTGCTCGGATCGTTGCGCGCACTAGTCCGCAACCGGCGACGCCAAAAAAACCGGAGAGACTATATCGGGCCAATCTTCATTCTGGTCTGGAGTTTGGTTTGGATCTACATGCACCTTCTTCCAAACCCCTTCGGTCACATCAACGGCTTGCTCGACGCCTACCGCGACAAGAGGTACGAAGTCGTTGAAGGTCAAGTTCACGTGCTTCATCGTCAACCGAAAACCGGTCACACCAAAGGAGACATCGTTGAAGTGAACGGGAAGCAATTTGAGGTGAATTATTTTTACGCGACACCGGCCTACAACAAGACGCTCGCCCGTGGCGGTGTTCTGGGCGACGGCGTGTATGCGCGGATTTACTACTTCAATGGCGAAATCCTGCGGGTCGAGGTGCGCAAATGAGCGCTGCGGACAAAGTGATCGCTCAATGCCGGAAGCCGGCGGGATTGTTTGGCCGGTTCGTGTTGTGGGACATGAATCGGCATCATTCCAAACTGACCGATTGGGGACTGAGTCATTTGTCGATCAAGAAGACCGACACCATTCTTGATGTGGGTTGCGGCGGCGGGCGAACGATTCACAAGCTGGCCGCGGTCGCGAGCGCCGGAAAAGTTTACGGGATCGACTATTCGGACGATAGCGTGGCGGCGGCCCGCAGAGCGAACGCCCATTGGACCGACATCGGACGGGTCGAGATTCAGCACGCTTCGGTTTCGCAACTGCCTTTTGCAAACGACACGTTCGATCTCGTGACCGCGGTCGAGACGCATTTGTTCTGGCCGGACTTGCCGAGTGATTTTCGCGAAATCTTTCGCGTGCTGAAAACCGGCGGCGCGTTGTTGATCGTGGCCGAGATCTATCGTGGTGGAAAACATCTCGAAGGCGTTCGCAAAAAGATTTTCGACAAGCATCTCGCGGCGAACATGAACCTTCTAACTCCGGACGAGCATCGTGCGCTTTTCACCGGCACCGGCTTTTCGAGCGTTCAGATTTTCGAAGAGCTCGACAAAGGCTGGATCGGCGGGGTCGGAAGAAAGTAGGAACTGTTTGCACTTGCCTCTTTCAAAGGCTTGAGGCTATGACGGCGTCGTGTTGGCCCCCAAGTCTCATTCGTTGCTGGTTAACTGCCAGCTTCTCGCACACGCTTTCAATTGAGGAATTGACTGATGCGCGACCCGATTAACGTCAAGGTTGTCACGCCCGAGAAAACTGTCCTGGAACGCATTTCGGCGTATGTCCCGATCTTTATCTCAGTACTCGCGTTGGGACTGGCGTTCTATGGGGC
>Ga0070707_100000409_pt1 | contig 42487 bp, 39 predicted proteins | sample KBSK5502metaG_FD_65468 | JGI IMG/M metagenome (GOLD analysis project Ga0070707, IMG submission 65468) | Corn, switchgrass and miscanthus rhizosphere microbial communities from Kellogg Biological Station, Michigan, USA - KBS K5-50-2 metaG | ecosystem: Host-associated > Plants > Roots >... | reverse complement strand
AAGTGCTCGCGGTGATTCTGCTCGCGGTACGGGATGATCGCTTCCGCCTCGCGGAACTTGTTGAGCATGATGACGAGCTTGCCGCGCTCGATCTGCTGGACTTCTCCCGAGAGGAGGTCGCCCACTCTGCTGGAGAACTCGTCGCGGATCTTGGATCGCTCGCCCTCGCGGACGCGCTGGATGATGCGCTGCTTCGCCGCCTGAACCGCGGTGCGTCCAAACTCGGCGAAGTCGACGGGAATCTCCATCTGGTCGCCGATCTGGAAGTCGGGGTCCTCGTAGCGAGCCTCCTCGAGCGAGATCTGGCTGGCCGAGTCGGTCACTTCTTCGACAACCGTCTTCAGCAGCACGATCCGGATCTGGCCCTTGTTCTCGTCGATATCGACTTCAGCCTGCACCGTAGGCCCGTGCTTCTTGGCCAGGGCGGCGTTGATGCCATCCTCCAGAAGCCCGTGCAATTCAGCGCGGTCGATCTGCTTCGAGTTCGTCAACTCGCGGATCGCCGACAGAATTTCTACAGAAGCCGCCATGTGTTAACCCTACCTTTTCCAGTGAAACGCCAGCCTTGCCTTTTCGACCGCGGCAAGCGGAAAGCGGCGTTCGTCGCCGCGCTCATTGCGCACGATCACGATTTCCTGCCCGGCATCACCTTCGACACCGGCTATTTCTACTTCGTCGGTCCGCCTGCCCGCCGGGTCACCCGGAACGTTTGCGGTTACGACAGCGGTTCTGCCGACGAACCTCGTCCAATCCTTCGCGTGCCGGAGCGGTCTTTCGATCCCCGGCGACGACACTTCCAACACGTAATTCCTGCCCCCAAAATCTTCGGCGTCCAGCCTGTTTTCGATTGCGCGCGATGCTGCCGCGCAGTTATCGACGGTCACCCTTTCTCCGTCCTCGCGCTCGACGCGAACGTCGATCACGGGCCGGCCCTTGCTGCCCCCCACCTTCAGCTCGAAAAGCTCTAGTCCCAGTGGTTCAATCTCTGAAGCCACAAGAGCTTCCAGCGTTTCGTTCATGCAGGTTCGAGGTTACTTACAGAGATAAAAAAATGTGGGGGTATCCCCACATTCCGGTTGGCCGCCGAGTTGAACGCCCTAATCAATGTAGAGGGGGTAGGCAGGCGAGTCAAGTTTTGATGGCGAGACTGCGGAGTAGTCCGCATTCCACTACGCCTGGGCTGCGATAACGGCGACCTGCCGCCCCTTGTCTCCCGCGCGGTGCGAGAAAAACCGATCGTTATCGCACTTGGTGCAGAACGCGCTGACGGTGATTTTCTGCACCCCCGTCTCGCTCGCGTGTTCGGCTATGAGTGACCGAAGATCCACGTGACCCGGTCGGGTGACCGGTTGGCCTGTAAGCTGCTCTCGCACTTCCGCGCTTACTTCGTAGCAGCGTCCGCAAATGGCAGGGCCGAGATGAATCGCGAGCTCGTCGGGCGGCAGCCCGTAGCGCGCCAGCGCAGCAACCGCCTCCGTCGTAATTCCTGCCGCGGTGCCGCGCCAACCGGAGTGGAGTAGCGCGACGATGCCGGACGGGTGGGCGATGAATACCGGCACACAGTCAGCGACGCCAACTGCTAGTGCAATTCCCTTTTCCGCCGCGATGTGGCCATCAGCTTCCTCACCGCGGAGCCACCCCTCCCAGCCGCCGGTGTGAACGAGGACACGGGTCCCATGGACCTGGCGAATCGTGGCTACCCGCCTGGCAGTATCCGCCAGCTCCCGCTGCAGCGAGCTCCACCGTCTCATCACCTCGTTGACAGGATCGGTACCCGACAGACTGAAGTTTCCAGCGTCACGAGTCGTAGTGAACGCACGAATCCCCCAGGCCTGGAAGTCGGGAATGACCTCCTTGGGAACCTCGGTCGAGCTAGTGTCGGCGATCGTCAACGCGGGTAATCGAAGCGCCCAGCGCATTGAGGCGCTCATCGATGCGCTCATAACCGCGCTCGATCTGGCCGACGTTGTTGATGAAGCTCGTTCCTTCCGCACAGAGCGCCGCCAGCAGCATCGCCATGCCCGCGCGAATGTCGGGGGATTCGAGGAAGGCTCCCCGCAGACGCGAGGGACCATGGACCAACGCGCGGTGTGGGTCGCAGAGGACGATGCGTGCGCCCATTGTCGAGAGCTTGTCGACGAAGAACATGCGAGATTCGAACATCTTCTCGTGCATCAGTATAAGACCCTCGCACTGCGTCGCCGTCACGATCGCGATCGACATCGTATCGGCCGGGAACGCCGGCCACGGCTGATCCTCGAGTTTGGGCACGTGGCCACCCATATCGCTCTGGATCTGCCGCGATTGCTTAGCTGGCACAATCAGGTCCGGACCATCTTCCTCGCATTCGATGCCAAGCCGCGAGAAGCCTATTCGAGTCGACCGAAGGTGCTCGACGCCGGCGTTTTCGATTCTCAGCTCCGACTTGGTTACCGCTGCCAGGCCGATGAAGGAGCCGACCTCGATATGATCCGGTCCGATTGTATAGGTGACGGGCTTGCTGCCGAGTGTTCGTCCACCACGGATCGTCATGGTGTTGGTCCCAACGCCCTCTATCTCGGCACCCAGCTCAATCAGGAACTTCGCCAGGTCTTGGACGTGGGGCTCGCTGGCCGCGTTACGCAGGACCGTCGTCCCTGTCGCCGCCGAGGCCGCGACGAGCGCGTTCTCCGTTGCCGTGACGCTCGGCTCGTCGAGGAAAACATCTGCGCCGCGGAATCCGTTCACGCGCATGTCGATCATCTTGCCGTGCGTAAAGCTCGCGCCGAGCTGCTCGAGGGCGAGGAAGTGGGTATCGAGTCGTCTCCGACCGATCACATCGCCGCCTGGTGGCGGGAGCGTCACCTGGCCACAACGGGCGAGGAGTGGCGCAGCGAGCAGGATCGACGCGCGGATCTTGGCGCAGAGCGTCGGATTGAGGTCGGACGGCCGCAGATCCCTGGCGTGGACATCGAGCGCGTTTTGCCCGACCCACTCCATCGATGCTCCGACTGAGCGAATCAGCTCGACGAGGGTCTCGATGTCCCGAATGCGCGGGACGTTCAGGAGATGGACGGGATTGTGAGAGAGCAGCGCGGCGGCGACGATGGGCAGCGCGGCGTTCTTGTTACCGGAAGGACGTATTGAGCCGCTGAGGGACCTGCCACCCTCGACGACGAACTGAACTGCTGGCATGTTGAGTACGGTCGGAGGTTAGTGCGTGTTGCGAAAATATATTGCTGTGAGCACTCTTTGTACCGTGGACTGAAACTCCCCGGTAAATGGCCTCTCCCTTGCACACTTCACGCACATGGTCGGATTGATCCGCGGCGGCTCGGAGCTCTTGCTGCAAGCCGCTAGTGCTTTTCCGGACACGATCTACACCAAGCAGATCGCGGCGCAGGCTGGATGGTTCGAGAAGGTCACGGGCGTGGCGAGCGGTGTTCTCACGCTCACCGTGATCGTGCTTTCAGCGGCGCTGATTCCTGCTGCGTGGAACTTCCGGAAAAGCTACAAGAAGGTCAGTGAGATGCTGGACAAGATTTACGGCGACATCAATCCGCTCATGCGGCACGCCAGCGCGATCGCTGACAATGTCGACTACATCTCGACGGCGATACGCGTAGATGTACAGCAGGTGAGTCAGACGGTGGCGGCGGTGAATCAGCGTTTGCAGCAGGCGGTGGGTGCAGCCGAGGATCGGATCAATCAGCTGAATGCGCTGCTCGAGGTTGTTCAGGAAGAGGCGGAGTCTGCTTTCGTGACGACTGCTTCGACCATTCGCGGTGTGAAAAAGGGAATCAATCAGGCACTAGACGAGGAGGACTGGACCGATGGGGACTACGACGAAGGCCGAGCCGACGGTTGGGAGAAACCGCGCCCGCGCGTCCGACCCAGAGAATGAATTCGACGAGGAGCGCGAGCAGCAGTACGACTTGCTGACGGCCGCTCTGATCGGAGCTGCTGTTGGCGCGGGAATCACGCTGTTGCTGCGACGCGGGCCGTCCGGCCGTCGTCCGGTAGGACCGCTGATTCGTTACGCAGGGCGCGGAGCCGCGCTCGCTGGTCTGGCAGGACTCGAAGGAGCAAAGTGGGCGGGTGGACGCGGTGCCGAGGGAGCGCGATGGGCCGGCGATCGGGCGATGGAAGGCGCGCGCTGGGCGGGTCCGCGGGCAAAGCGCGGGTTACGAACAGCGATGGATCGCGGCAGCGAGCTAGTCGATCGCATACCAGTCGACGACGTGGTCGAACAGGTTCGCGATTACGTCGATACCGCTCGCGAAGCGATCAACGACGTAGTGAAAGACGAGCTCGACGATCTTCGCAAAGCAGTACGCCGGCAGCGTAAGCGCATCGGCATTTAGGACGCTTGGGATGTCGCGCGCCTGGTCGCGCGCGGCCTCCGCCGCGGGTGTCGTGGCGGCGGTGCTGCTGCTGCTCATGCTCACGCCGTCGGTGGCCCACGCCTGGACTCCCGGGACGCACATCTTTCTGGGTGAAGCGGTGATGCGCTCGCTCACCCTGCTTCCCTCAAGCATCGCCGAGCTTCTCGCCGCCTTTCCCTACGATTTTCTCTACGGATCGATCGCCGCCGACACCAGCATCGCCAAGAAATACGCGGCCGCCGGACGGCATTGTCACTCGTGGAATGTCGGATTCGAAATCCACGACAATGCAGACTCAGAGCCGCTGCGCGCATTCGCGCTCGGCTACCTCGCGCACCTCGCCGCAGATTCCGTCGCGCACAATTACTTCGTGCCGCACCAGCTCACCATCACGTCGTCGACCGCAGCGCTGGGCCACAGTTACTGGGAAAGTCGATTCGACATGCACATCGGCGAGCGATTCAGTCGCACCGCGAAGCAGCTGATACTTCACGACCACTCACACAGCGACGAACACCTCGATCGGATTCTCAGTCCGACCATTTTCAGCACGCCCACCAACCGAAGAATCTTTCGGGGGATGGTCTACGTCGCGGACACCGAGTCGTGGCAGCGAATCTTCCATCTCGTCGAGGAGAAAAGCCGGTGGGACCTGAGCGAGAACGAAGTCGGACAATACATGAGCAGGGCGTTCGACTACATCGTGGATCTGCTGGGGCGAATGGACCATGCCGAGCCATACCAACTTGATCCGGCGGGGACGGTTGCCCTTCGTGAGGCGAAAAAAGTTCGTCGCGCGGCGCTGCGACGAGGGGGAGAGGAGCACGTCCGCGAGCAAGCGCAGCAGCACTTTGGGATGCCGCGCTCAACGCTCCATTACGCTACGCGTCTGCCGGAACCGCTTTATCCGCCGCGAGCCGACAATAACTGATTCACGCGCTTGGGATCGGCGCGTCCTCTCGATTTTTTCATCACGAAGCCGACGAGCACGCCCTGCAATTTCCTCTCGCCCGAGAGATAGCGTTTCGCCTCTTCGGGATGTTCCTCCAGAACTTCGTCGACCCAGGTCGCGATGGCGCCTTCGTCGCCGACCTGTGAGAGGCCTTCGTCGGCGGCAACCTGTGCCGCGGGTTTTCCCGTCTCTACCATCACTGCGAAAACACGCTTGGCCGCGGTGTGACTCACGGTTCCATCGCGCACGAGATTCAATAGCTGGGCGAGATCGGCCGGCCGCACCCGGAACAAGGCGAGATCCCCGCCCGACGCGCGCAACGTAGCCAGCACTTCGCCCATCACCCAATTGTAGGCAGCCTTTCCATCCTTTGATGCCCTAGCGACCGCCTCGAAGTATTCGGCCAACGCCGGCGTCGCCGTCAGTTGCTCCACTTCGCTCGGCGATATTCCAAACTCCGCCGTGAGACGCGCTTTTCTCGCCTCAGGGAGCTCGGGAAGATTCTTGTGCGCGTCGTCGATCCACTTCGTATCCAGCAGCAGCGGACGAAGATCGGGCTCGGGGAAGTAACGGTAGTCGTGGCTTCCCTCTTTTGTTCGACTCGGTCGAACGGTTTCACGCGCAGCATCCCACAGCAGGGTCTGCTGTTCGACTTTGCGACCCGAATCGATCAGTGTACACTGCCGCTCAAACTCCGCCTCGAGTGCGCGCTCGACGGCCGAGAAGGAGTTCATGTTCTTGACTTCCGTCTTGGTTCCGAGCTTAGCCTGACTCGGTGGCCGGACGCTGATGTTGGCGTCGACGCGCAGGCTTCCCTCCTCCATACTCACGTCGCTGACGTCGAGGTATTGCAGGATCTGCTTGAGAGTCCGGAGATAGGCGCCGGCACCGGCAGACGAGCGGATGTCGGGCTCGCTAACTATCTCGATTAACGGAACACCGGCCCGATTGAGATCGATGGCCGTCCCGCCCGGATAGCGATCGTGAATCGACTTGCCTGCGTCTTCTTCCATATGCAAGCGCGTGATTCCGATTTTTGTCTCAGTTCCCTTTTCTGTCTTCTCGATCACGACAGATCCGCCGCTGGCCAACGGCTGATCGAACTGCGAGATCTGGTATCCCTTGGGTAAATCAGGATAGAAATAGTTTTTTCTCGCGAAGACCGACGTTGGGTTGACTGTGCATCCCAATCCGAGGGCGGCGCGGGTGGCCAACTCCACCGCTCGCTCATTGAGCACGGGCAGCGCGCCTGGGAGAGCGAGACACGTTGGACAAGTGTTGACGTTGGGCGGTGCACCGAAGTCCGTCGAGCAGCCGCAAAATGCTTTCGTGCGCGTCTTAAGCTGCACGTGCACCTCGAGGCCCACGACCATCTCGTAGCGCTCCCGGCTCACTGGTGCGCCTCCTGACCGAGGGACGCTTCGAGTGCGTAGGCGACCCTGAACATCGTGTATTCGTCGAAGTGCGCGGTGATGATTTGACCGCCGACGGGCAGTCTGCGCATACGGCCAATCGGCACCGAGATCGCCGGAACTCCAGCGAGATTGGCCGTCACCGTGAAAATGTCGTTCAGATACATCTCGTAGGGATCACTAATCGCGCCGACCGGAAAGGCCGGCGTCGGAGTCGTCGGGGTGAAGATCGCGTTGACTCCGCTGGTGAATACGGCCCGGAAATCGTCCGCGATGAGGGTGCGTACCGCCTGGGCCTTCTTGTAGTACGCGTCGTAGTATCCGGCGGAAAGCACGTAGGTGCCGAGCAGTATACGACGGGTGACCTCGGGCCCGAATCCCTGCGAGCGTGTTGCTTCGTACATCGCCTTGAGTCCCTTACCGCTGTCGACGCGCAACCCATATCGCACGCCATCGAAGCGGGCGAGGTTGGACGACGCTTCGGCCGGCGCCAGGATATAGTAGACTGGAATCGCCAGCGGTGATCTTGGCAGCGAAATATCCCGCACCGTAGCGCCCATCGACCGAAAGCGATCGAGGGCCCTCTCGCAGAGATCCTTGATGTTCGGGTCAAGCGTGTCCGGGAAATATTCCCTCGGCTTGCCGATAACTATGCCCTCGAGCGTCTTCGCAGTGGGCGGTGGTGGTAGTGGCACCGGAGTCCTGCCGATGCGCATCGCCTCGGTCTCCGGGTCTTTCGCCTCGGGAGCCGGTTTGCCAAGCGCCGACAAACGGTAGATCGGCACATCGGCATCGGAGCTCGTCGAATCCATTTTGTCGAACCCGGCGATCGATTCGAGCCCGAGGGCTGCATCGTCGACGGTGCGTCCAACCACCCCGATTTGATCGAGCGATGAAGCGAAGGCAACCAGTCCATAGCGGCTCACTCGCCCGTAGGTCGGTTTGACACCAACAACTCCGCAGAATGCTGCCGGCTGTCTCACCGAGCCGCCTGTCTCCGAGCCAAGCGCTATCGGCGTGATTCCAGCCGCGACCGCCGCCGCCGAGCCACCGGAGGATCCGCCAGGGACGCATCGAACATCGTGAGGGTTGCGTGTAGGTCCGAAGGCGCTGTTTTCAGTGGACGAGCCCATAGCGAACTCGTCCATGTTCGTCTTTGCGACCACCAGCGCGCCGTTCGCGCGCAGTCGAGTGATCGCCGTTGCTTCAAACGGACTGACATACCGGGCGAGAATTTTCGAGCCACACGTCGTTGGCAGGCCCAATGTGGCGATGTTGTCCTTCACCGCCACCGGCACGCCAGCGAGGGTTCCGATGTCTTCCGCGCTCTGCAATCGGTCTTGCATCGCTTTCGCTTCGTCCTCGCTCGCCTCCTGGTCGGAATGCAGGAAGATGTTGAGCTCGTCGTGACCGGCACCGATGTCGCGCGCGCGGTTGAACGAGGCGCGGATCATCTCGGTCGGCGACGCATCCCCGGCGCGGACCGCCGCCGCAATAGTGGCGGCGTTCAGCGTAGTGAAGTTTTCGACGCTCAAGCGCTGCTCTCGGTGGGATCCTCGTGCGTGGCCAGGCGCGGGACGATGAAGAAGCCATCGCGCATAGATGGCGCGAACGACTCCAGTGTGCCTTCCATCAGCGGTGTAACGCGCTCGTCCGGCCGAAGCGGTGTGCCACCCGCTCCCACTCCCGCGGTCAGCGAAACGTGCGCCGTATCTATCTGAGAGAGGACCTCCATGTGCTGGAGAATCGAGCTCAGCTCCTTCGTCAGCTCGTCGGCGCGCGCGCTGTCGACGCCTAGCCGCGCCAGGTCCGCGATGTGAAGCACGTCTTCACGAGTGACGGCCATTACTCCTGCCCGCGCTCGAGGGTGGTGTACGCCAGCTTGATCGTCTTTCGTCCCACTGCTTCGTCGTCGAAGTCGATCACCGCCTTCACTTCGCGCCCGACTCCCGAGAGCTCGGCGATCGACCCATCGCCGAACAATTTGTGTCGAACGCGTTCGCCTTTCACGTAGCGAGGCTCGTCCTGCGAAGCCTCGGCTTCGGCGATCGGCGCAGCTCGTCGCCAGGTGGGAACGTCGTAAGTGCGGCGCGCCGGGTATGCACCGCTAAAGCCCGGGCCTCCCCCTCCCACTCTCCCTCCCCCCTCTCGACTGAGGCTCGTGCGGCCCATTGCCGCGACGCGGATCGTCTTCCTCTCGTCGAGGTTTGCGCCGGCGATCTCGCGCAGAAAGCGCGACTGGATCGAAGGAAGCAGCTCGCCGTTGCGCCGCCGCATCTCGGTATGAGACAGGTAGAGTTTTTCCTGCGCCCGAGTGATGCCGACATAGAACAGCCGCCGTTCTTCCTCCAGCTTGGGAGGATCATCGAACGACTGCGAGAGCGGAAAAAGTCCGTCCTCGAGTCCTGTCAGGAAGACAACTGGATACTCGAGCCCCTTGGCGTTGTGGAGCGTCATCAGCGTGACGGCGTCGGCGGTTGGATCGAGGGCGTCGGCGCTGGCGACGAGCATAGCGCGCTGCAGGAAGTGGTCGAGCGGCGTCAGACCAACCTCACCGCCGTCATCGATCACCGTTTCCGCGGCGCCGTCGATCAGTGCGCTGATGTTCTCGATCCGATCGCGGGCTGACTCCGGACCTTCCGCCTGCAGGTATTCGACGTAGCGAATCTCCGCGATCAACTCCTGGAGAAGCGCATCGACGCTGGTGTCCTTTGCCCTCTCTCGAAGAGCGGAGATCAACCGTGTGAAATCAGCCAGCGCCTTTTTCGCAGCCGGGCGCAGAGATTCGTGGAGGTCACCGCGTGAGGCGACTTCGGAGAGCGAGACCCCCAACTCGCGCGCGCGGGCGGCAAGAGTATCGACCGTCGTGTCGCCGATGCCTCGCTTCGGCACCGATATCGCGCGGCGGAAGGCTTCTTCGTCCGCCGGATTGGCGATCAGCTTGAGATACGCCATCAAGTCGCGGATTTCGCGGCGATCGTAGAACCGCACCGACCCGACCAGGCGATAAGGGATCGCTTCGCGGCGCAGCGCATCTTCGAGGGCGCGGCTCTGGGCGTTGGTGCGATAGAGGACGGCAAATTCGTTCAGACCGCGATTTTCCTTCGTCAGCCGCCCCTTGATCTCCTCGAGTATGAAGTCGGCTTCGTCACGCTCGTCGAGAGCGGCGACGAGCGTCACCGCCTCACCCGCGTCACGGGTGGCGCGCAGCGTCTTGCCTTTGCGACTGACGTTCTGCGTGATCGCTGCGTTGGCGACGTGAAGGATGTCGGGCGTCGAGCGGTAGTTCTCCTCGAGACGGACCAACCTCGCCGCAGCGAACTCCTTCTCGAAGTCGAGAATGTTGCGGATGTCCGCGCCTCGCCAGCCGTAAATCGACTGATCGTCATCGCCGACAACGACGACGTTGCCGTGGGCGCTGCCCAGCAGCTTGATGAACTGGAATTGCGCCCGGTTGGTATCCTGATACTCGTCGACGAGGATGAATTGAAAGCGGTCGCGATACCGAGCCAACGTCTTCTCGTCCTGGCGGAAGATCTCGACCGGCAGCACCAGAAGATCGTCGAAGCTGACGGCGTTCGCCGCGCGTAGCGTTGGCTCCATCTGCTTGTAGACCTTGGCCGCGGCACGCGAAACAGGATCCATCGCCAGCGAATCGTATTCCGCAGGCGGCACCAGCGCGTTCTTGGCGTCGGAAATCAGCCCGGCGATGACTTTGGGACTCCACTGCTTCTGTGAGATTCCTTCGCGCTCCATGATCCGCTTGACGACCCCAAGAGTGTCGTCTTCGTCATAGATCGTGAAGCTGGAAGTGCGTCCGACCTGGTGCGCGGACGTCCGGAGGATGCGAGCACCGATGGCGTGGAACGTACCGCTCCACATTCCCTTGGGTTCCTCGCCCAGCAGCCTCGCAATTCGTTCGCGCATCTCACCGGCGGCTTTGTTGGTGAAAGTGACGGCGAGGATGCGCGATGGGTCGACGCCGTGGTGCTCGATGAGACGCGCGATACGCGTTGTTAAGACCCGAGTCTTACCCGAGCCTGCACCGGCGAGCACGAGCATTGGCCCTTCGAAGTGCAGCACTGCCTCGCGCTGCGCGGGGTTCAGACCCGCGAGGGGCTCAGTGTTTTCTGCTGTTGCGGTGTTGGTTGAATCCGACATCATCTCAAGATATCGCAGGCCGCTTAGCCAAGCACCATGTCGAATGTCGCGCCTCTTTCGGATGGAACGAGCGAGAGCTCGCCGCCGTGGCTGTCGCGAACGATGCGACGCGCCAGCGAGAGTCCGATTCCCCACCCTTTCTCTTTGGTCGAGAATCCGGGATCGAAGATCTGATTGCGGATCTCGCGCGGAATGCCAGGGCCGTCATCAGAAACACGGACGCGAACGCGGCCCTCCGGAAGAGACTCGGCGGAGATTTGGACGCTGCCGTCGCGTCCCGCCAGCGCATCGATGGCATTCTTGGTGAGCGATTCGAGCGCCCATTCCAGCAACACCGCGTCGCCCTGAATAATCAGATCGCCCTGATGCGATGCGCTCACCGTCACTCGCTGAGCCAGTGTCGGCACGCGAGCGCGGAAATACGCAGCCACCCGATCGACGAGCTCACCCAGATCAACCGCCTCCTGACGCGGTGGTCTCCCGATCCGCTCGAATCTGTGCGCCACGCGCTTGAGTCGCTCCAGATCGGCGTCCATGTGATCGATAGCGGCGACGGTAGTCGGCTCCGGATCGGTCTCACGCAACAGCTCGATCCAGCCGCTGATGCTGGAGAGAGGCGTTCCGAGCTGGTGCGCGGATTCCCGCGCCATGCCCGCCCAGATTTGTTCGCGATCTGCGCGGCCACGAGTGCGCAGGGCGTAGGCGCCCGCGAGCAAGACCATCCCGATGAGAATGGATTGTAGGACAGGAATCAGAATCAATCCGCGCACCAGAGGCGTGTTGCCAAAGTGCACCGTTCCCATTCCCGGCTCGACGATGGGAAGGTTCTGTCGATCCAGCTCGAGCATGTAGTTGCGCATCTGCTTGGATCGCATCCCGGCGGTAAATGCCAGGTTGGCGGTGTCCGTTGGATTTCCGGCATCATCGGCAAGGATCATCGGCACGCCGGACTCTCTGATGTGGCGCGAGAGATCCAACAATGCCGCGTTGGCAGCGTCGGGGTTCGGATCGCTCAGCCCATTGTACACCCGCGCGTACATGAGTCCGACGCGCGACGCTTCCTGTCTCAGCTCGCGAACGACGCTGCGGGTGTATATCACGTACCACACCAGCAGCGCGAGGACGCCGATGGTGATGAGAGTTACCGGAGCGAGCCGGCGCATCGGTCAGCTCAGGCGCTCGGCGCCGAGGTACTTGCTGAGCGCCGTGGGGACGCGGACGCTGCCATCCTCCTGCTGATGATGCTCGAGGAGCGAGGCGATGATCCGTGGAAACGCGAGCCCCGAGCCGTTGAGGGTGTGAACGAAGCGAGGCTTTCCGCCTTCGGCGGGCTTGTACCTGATGTTGGCGCGGCGAGCCTGGAAGTCGGTGAAATTGCTGCACGACGAGACCTCGAGCCACTTCCCGACGCCCGGGGCGTAACTCTCCAGATCGTAGGTGTGCGCGCTGGCAAAACCTGTGTCACCAGAAGCCAACCGAACGACGCGATACGGTAGCTCCAGCAATTGAAGGATTTTCTCGGCGTCTGCCGTGAGCAGCTCGAGCTGTTCGCCGGAGCTCTCCGGAGTGGTGTATCGAACGAGCTCGATCTTGTCGAACTCGTGCACGCGCAACAGCCCGCGAGTGTCTTTGCCAGCGGCACCCGCCTCGCGCCTAAAGCACGCCGAGTAGGCGGTGAAACTCTTCGGCAAATCGCTCTCGGCGAGAATTTCATCGCGATAAAGATTCGTGAGCGGCACTTCCGCCGTCGGAATCAGGAACAGGTCCTCGTCCCTCAGCGCGTACATGTCTGCTTCAAATTTGGGCAGCTGCGCCGTTCCGGTCATGCTGGTCCGATTTACCACTACAGGCACCCAGATTTCCTCGTAGCCATGGTCGCGGGTGTGCACGTCGAGCATGAGATTCATGAGCGACCGGACCAGCCGCGCTCCGAGGCCGCGAAAAACGATGAATCCGGAGCCGCTGATCTTTGCGCCGCGCTCAAAGTCGATGAGGCCGAGACGAGTCCCGATCTCCCAATGTGGTTGAACACGCGCACCTTCGCGCGGCGTCCCCCAGCTCCTGACGACCGAGTTGTTCTCTTCTCCGCCGGCCGGGACCTGGTCCAGCGTGATGTTGGGCAGCTCGAGCAGAATCGAGGACAGCTGGCTCTCTAGCTTCGCAAGTTCCTGATCGAGGCGCGCGATTTCCTCACCCAGCGCGCGCGACTGCTGCTGAAGATCATCGGCTGATTCGCCGCTTCGCTTTCGTTGACCAACCTGCTGAGTGATTGCGTTCCGAGCAGCCTTTCGCTCCTCTACGGCCTGAATCGTCTCGCGGCGCGATTTATCGAGCTCGGCGGCGCGATCAATGGTCGAGAGCGCATCGTTTGCTCCGCGCCGACGCAGGCCGGCTCGAAGTGCGTCGATGTGCTCGCGCACCATCCTCACGTCGTGCACCAATCAGCTCGTCGGAACGCCAGCCGCGAAGGATCGGAACCCGCAGTTAGGATCGAGTCCCAGTCTTAGATAGACGGTACGCGAAGCGAGATTGACGCTGTCCACGGCAAGCTTCGCGAAAATGTTGGGGTTGAGACCGAACTGGCAGATGTCCCCCGAGAAATTGTGCTGGGCTTGGACAACCACAGTTGCGCCCGGGGTCAACACGAAGGACGAATCAACCTGGTAGCCCGATTTGGGGGCCTCAGCGACCGAGTCGAACTGGACCAGCAGCTTCTGCATGCCGACCGATCTGTTGCCGCCCGGCAAGCTCACCACCTGCTTGACAGGATAAACGACGGCCTCGCCGTTGGCATTGATGTCGAAGGCGACGTCAAAGCTCGCGCCGCCGTCGACGCGCACCGGCTGCCTGGCGAGCAGGTTGATACCGCTCGGATATGAAGGCGGAGTGCCGGAGAGTGCGAAAACGGACAGTGTGTCCACCGATGTGATCAAAGACGCCCTGAGGCTCGTTGGATCGCCGCAGGCGTTCAGACCGACAACGACAGACATCGTCGCGAGCAGTGCGAGACGTGCTTTCATGCAGTAAATGAGACAGGAAAGAGACTGGAGGGGTTGCTCTCGATAATACCCCGTAACTTACGACAGTTCAAGCGATTGCCGCGCTTGACTTCACTCTTGCTGCTTCCTACCTTCGCAACTTCTCACCCATCAATGCCCAACATCCGAGATTTCACCACCGCACTCCGACAGCGACCCGGAGTTGACGCCGTTCTCGTGCTTGGAAAGGACGGGCTCCTCATCGAGGGCTTTGCCGCGCCGGGTCTCGACAACGAAGACCTGGCGGCAAGGGTGCCCGCGCTGGTGTCGGAGGCGGAGAGTCTCGGTCGGTCGACTATCCAAGGTCCGCTGAACACCGCGATACTAGAGCACCAGAAGGGATACGCGATCGTAGCAGCGCTTGCTGACGACACTCTGCTGCTCATACTCCTTCGGCCATCCGCAGATCTGGGTGGGCTGCTGTTCGACGTACGCCGTTACCGCGGCAACATCGCGGCTCTGATCTGACGTGACCGAGCCGGCGACGCGTCTCTGCCACATTCTGGTTGCGGACGACGAGCCGCACATCGGGCGCATCATCAAGATGAAGCTCGAGCAGGGACCGTTCAAAGTGAGCATCGCTTACGACGGTCAGGAAGCGCTCGATTTCATCAACAATGATGACCCCCTAGATCTGGTGCTCCTCGATCTGATGATGCCGAAGCTCAGTGGACTGGACGTGCTCAAACAGATTCGCGAGCAGGAGCGATTCAAATCACTTCCCTGCATCATCCTCACCGCGGGCGGGGACGCGAAGCACGAGCGCGATGCCCTCGCCCTCGGCGCGACCCAGTTTCTCACCAAGCCATTCAGCCCCAAAAAACTCTACGCGCTCGTCGCGCGTCTCACCGGAGCGCCTGACGAAGCGGGAATAAGCGGCGAGTGAGCCGCTGGGCAGTCGTTCTCGCCGGTGGAATCGGCTCCCGCTTTTGGCCACTTAGCACGCCGTCTCGCCCCAAGCAGCTACTTCCACTTGTAACCGGAAAGCCGCTTCTGGTCGACGCGATGGACCGGCTGGCGCCCATAGTCGATCCGGCGCACACACTGATCCTGACGAACGCCAGCCTCGTAAAATCGATCCGCGCGCTTCTGCCGCCGATCCCGCGCGAGAACATCATCGCGGAGCCTCGGCCCGCCGGCACGGCTGCCGCGCTCACCTGGGCCGCGCTGACGATCGAACGCCGCGATGGAAAGGATGCGACGATGATGTCGATCCACGCCGATTGGGCGATCGGCGACGACGCGGAATTCCGCTCTGTGCTGCTCGAGGGGGAGAAGATTGCTCGCAAGACCCACACGCTGGTAACCGTGGGAGTCGTTCCGACGCGGGCGGATCAGGGCTTCGGCTACATCCAGCCATCGGAGCCGAATAACGAGGGCGCGTCGCCAGTCAAACGCTTCGTCGAAAAACCCGCTAAAGAACGCGCCGAGAAACTCCGACAGGAAGGCTACCTCTGGAACTCAGGAATCTTTGTCTGGACCGTCGGTGACTTTCTGGCGCAGGTCAAGCAACACGCGCGCGAATTGAAAAGAGCGCTCGCGCTGCCGGCTGACGGCGAGGCGTCTGAGTTCTTCAATCGGATCGACAATCCGATTTCGATCGACTCGAGCGTGCTCGAGCGCAGCAAGAACGTAACGGTCATTCCCGGGAAATTCGGCTGGGATGATATCGGGACGTGGGATGCGCTCGGCCGCGCACGCGATAAGGACGAGTTCGGCAACGTGACCAGCGGCGACGTCCACCTTCTGGATGGCTGTGACAACGTCGTTCATACGGATTCCGGACGCGTCGTCATTTACGGCGTTGACAATCTGGTAGTAGTGGTGCACGATGGCCTGACGCTGGTCACGACGAGGGAGAAGGCGGCGGACCTGAAGCGGCTCATTCAGTCGCTTCCGGCGCAGGAGAAGGGTGACGCATGAGCGCGCTCTACTTTTATGATGACGCACGCGCCAGGCAGTTCGAGCCGTTTGCGCTGACTCGGCCGGCGTCCGAGCTGCGAGCTGGGACATCGCTCATACGTCGCCGCTGGGAGCGGGCGACGTCGCTCGACAGCGCTGGGTTCATCAGCTCGCCGCACCTCGCCCACTTCGAGGAAGGCAACGCTCCACCGGCGGTGCCGCCCAAGACCGAAATCCCGGCGGGATCGGTCATCGTAAACTCGCGCTGCGTGATTCCTTTGGGACTGGAGCTCGATCGCTTCGACCTGTTGATGTGCGAGGGCGCGGCGTGCGCGGTGCGACTGGCCAGATCGGTACCAGTCGCTCAGTTCGCCGATGGATCAGTCGATATCGGCAGCATCCAGACGAGCCTTGGCGGCCGCAAGATTCAAGGGCGCTGGATGAACGAAGTATGGGACTACGTTGCGACCCTGACTGAGCAGCTGATGGAGGACATTCCACTCCGCGCCAAAGCGATGCCGGCCACGGCGAAGTTCAGTGCGACCACCGTCGGCGAGCACGGCGTGTTCGTCGAAGAAGGCGCCGAGATCGGACCACAAGTCGTGCTCGACGCGTCAGGCGGACCGATATTGATACGTCGCGGCGCGGTGATCGCTCCCTTCACGCATTTGATCGGACCGATTGCAGTTGGACGGAGTTCTCAAATTATGGGAGACCGCGTCGGCACTTCGTCGATCGGCGATCACTGCAAAGTGCGGGGCGAGTTCAGCAATTCGATTGTGCTCGGCCATAGCAACAAAGGGCACGCGGGCTTTGTCGGCCATTCGTATCTTGGCCGATGGGTCAACCTCGGCGCGCTCACCGCGACCAGCAATCTCAAGAACACGTACGGCCCCATTCAGATTTGGACTCCGTCAGGGGTGCGCGGCACCGGACAACAATTTCTGGGTACGATCTTCGGCGATCACGCCAAGACAGGCATCGGCACCATGCTCAGCACTGGGACGGTGATTGGGGCCGGTGCCAACCTCTTCGGTTCGAACACGCCTCCCAAGGTCGTTCCGCCGTTTGCGTGGGGAGATGGAGAACCCTACGACACTTACGACGTCACTAAATTCCTGACAGTAGCGGAGCGCGTCATGCTGCGACGTCATGTCGAGCTGGGCGATAACACGCGGAAGCAGCTGAGCGAAGCACACAAGAGGCGCTGGAGCGTTTGATGAAGTTGTGGGTTCTTGGCAGCGGTAGCAGTGGAAATGCGATACTTCTGGAGACAGCGAGTTCGCGAATACTCGTGGACGCGGGTTTCTCTCCGCGCGTGCTCAAGCAGCGCCTTGCCGTTGCCGGTGTCGCACCCAAATCGATCGAAGCGGTCGTCGTCACCCACGAGCACACCGACCACGCCAAGGGAGCCGCGGCAGCTGCTCGCAAGTGGGGCTGGACTATTGTCTCGACCGCAGGAACGCGGATGATGTGCCCGGAGTGGGTGGAGGTCAAGACGATCCTCACGCCACGAAAGAGCGCGGTGGTCGTTGGCGATTTTCATCTGGAGACGGTTCCGGTCGCGCACGATGCCAATGAGCCAATCGCAGTGATCGTGACTTCGATAGGTGAAGGAGCCAGAGCCGGGATTGTTTACGATCTGGGGCACGTGACGGAGACGATCTCACGTGCGCTTGATAAGCTCGACATTCTGGTCATCGAGGCCAATCACGACGAAGCCATGCTGAGGGCGGGTCCGTATCCGCCTTCGGTACAGGCGAGAATCCGCGGCAAATTCGGACATCTGAGCAACACCGACGCCGGGAAACTGGCGGGTGGGAGCATTCACTCCGGTCTCAACAACATCGTGCTAGCGCACCTAAGTGAACAGAACAACACACCACGAGTCGCGCTCAACACTGTTGGGGATTCTCTGCGCCGCGGTCGATTCAAGGGGCGCCTGACCGCGGCGTCACAGAGCAACGTCATAGGACCGATCTGCGTCGGACCGCCGAGTGTCTCAACCCCATTGGCGCCCGTGCAACTGGCGCTGGGGCTCTAGCTCAGGGCTTTGGTCGGCGACTGCCGGCGACAAACGCGAACAGCACCGCCGCTACAACGATAAGTCCAAAAAGCCAGTAGAAGTTCATCGGCCCTCGATATCGCGCTCGCCGGGAATTTTCCTTTCTGCCCTTCCCTCTCCCGGATGCGCCTGCGCTTCGTGAAAGCGTTCTCCTTTCAACCGTATCGCGTCGACGAACCTCTCGTACTCCGTATCTGAGAGATCATCGGCGATCGCCGGTACCAGACCCTTCACGAGCGTAATTCGCTCGGCCAGGGTCAACTCATTGATCGCAGTAACGAGTTTCCGCAGCCGCGGATGATTCATCCACTCTGTTTCCTTGCTTGTCGTCATGACGTTCTCCCTTGGGTGCGCATGCGGAACTCTACTTCCTCTCGGTGCGTAATCTGGTGCCCCTGATCTCGGTCCAGCGCCTAAGCAGAGCGGTGAGTGCTCGCTCAAGATCCGCCGCCGCTTGTGCGGCCTGAGTCGTCGGCTCGGCGTCTGCTCCCTCCACGGTGTCGAGCACACTCGCCAGCTGCTCGTTGAGCTGCACGAGACCGGCCGCCGGTCCGCCTCGCGTTCCCGTTTCGATGGCCGCCAGGGTCGAATCAAGAGCGACGAGTGAATCGGCAACTTCCTTCGCCTTGGCGCCCTCGCGCTGGGTTCGTAGCAATCCGCGTTGCGCGCGGAGCTCACTGAGCGCGGCGAAGTCGCGGCTGATGGCGTCGTTCATTCGCACGCCGATGTCGTGCTGCAGTCGCAGTCCGGCGCCGGTGATCCGCGCGCGAGGATCCATTCTTATAGTGAGCGGCTGCTCATAACGGCGTCCATTCACCGTCAGTCTTACCGTGTAGGTCCCCGGTAGCACCGCTGGGCCCAACGGAAAGCGAGGCGTGTCGCCATAGATCGCCGCGATCGGGTAGTCGTGCGCCAAGACTTTCGGCGGCGGATAATGCAGATCCCAGACAAAACGATGCGTGCCGCGGTCCGCGGCGAGACGTTGCTGCGGGCGGACCCAATACGTAGGAACGTTCAGATTCGTTTCGATGGGCTCCACTGAATCCGCGCTCGAGAAGCTGCGCACGATCTTGCCCGCGTTGTCGACGATGTCGAGTGAGACAACTCCGGCGGCGTCGGCGCCGAGCCGGTAGTTGATAACTGCGCCGTCGGGAGGGTTCTTCGCGGCTGGTTCCTCCGGCGGTAAAGGCGTATCGGTGTTTTTGTTGCGACGGAACCGGTAGGTGAGCTTGGGCTTGAAGAGAAAAGTCTCGGCGGCCGGCTTGACATCAAGCTGTCGCAACGGGGTCATGTCATCGAGGATCCAGAACGAGCGGCCGTGGGTGCCGACAACGATGTCGTCGTCATGAATGACGAGATCCCGAATCGATGTCGCCGGCATGTTCAAGCGCAGGCTCTGCCAGTGATCGCCATCGTCGAGCGAGAAATACACCGATCGCTCCGTGCCGGCGAACAGCAAGCCACGCCTTACCGGATCCTCGCGCACCGAGTTCACAACTTCGCCGCTGGGGATCCCGTTCACGATTTCCGTCCAGCTCTTTCCCCCGTCATGCGTTCGATAAACGTGCGGCCGCAGATCGTCGAGCTTGAATCGGTTGATCGCCACATACGCCGTCGCGTCGTCGAAGTGTGAAGCTTCCATCAACGACACCTTGCTCCAGGGACTCAGCGCAGACGGTGTGACGTTCATCCAGGTTTTTCCACCATCGCGAGTGAGATTGATCACTCCGTCGTCGGAGCCGGTCCAGATCGTATTGACGTTTCTGAAAGAGGGCGCGACGGTGTAGATCACGCCGCGATTCTGCGCTTTCGACGCATCACCATTGGTGAAAATTCCGTAGCTCGCGGGGACGTCGTACTTCTGCCGAGTGAGGTCCGGACTGATGACGTCCCAGCTATGTCCACCATTGGTGGTCCTGAAGAGTACGTTGCCCGCGAAATAAAGGATGTGCGGATCGACCGTCGAAAAAATGACGGGCGCGGTGCGCAGGAACCTGTACTTGCCAGAGCGGACCGCTTCGGGGCTGATATTCTGGACTTCGCGTGAGCGCTGGTCGAAGCGCGAAATCTTGCCGCCATAGATAATGTTTGGGTCGAGCGGATCGGGCGCGACGTAACCGTATTCTTCGGCACCAATGGGATTCCACTCGCGAAAGGTGATCGCCCCGTAGTCGCCGCGGCTCATTGTTCCGACTGAGCCGCTCTCCTGTTGACCGCCGTACACCCAATATGGAATCTGGTTGTCAGTGATCACATGATAGAATTGCGCGGTAGGCTGATTGTACCACGAGCTCCAGGTCCTTCCGCCATTAACGGTGATCGTCGCGCCCTGATCGGAGGCGATGAGCATGATGTCCGGGTTATCAGGGTTGATCCAAATGCGATGATAGTCGTCACCACCGGGCGCGCCCTTAATTGCGGTGAAGGTCGTTCCGCCATCGGTCGAGCGATAAGTCGACGTGTTCGCGGAGTACATCACATCCGGATTCCGAGGGTCTACTTTCACCTCGGCGAAATCAGATGCGCGTCCCCAGACGCGAACCTCGGAGTTGGTGCGTCGCCACGTCTCGCCGGCGTCGTCGGAGCGATAAATCCCGCCTAGCGTCGGCGCGTCGACCGTTGCGTACATCCGGCGTGGATCGCTTGGCGCAATGGTGAAGCCGATTCTGCCAAGTCCCTGCGCGGGCGTGGGGAATCCGGTGCCGACCTGGCGCCACGTCGAGCCACCGTCGACTGATTTGAACAGCCCGCTCAACGGACCGTTCCAGGACGAGTTTTCCCAGGGTCCTTGTCGGCCGGCCCATAGCGCGGCGTAAATCGTCTGCGGATTGGCCGGATCGAACGCTACCTGAATCGCTCCGGTGTTCTCGTCCTTGTAGAGAACTTTCTCGAACGTCTCGCCGCCGTTCGTAGAGCGATAAAGGCCTCGCTCGGTGTTCGGTCCGTACGGGTGGCCGAGGACCGCGACAAATATCCTGTTCTCATCACGCGGGTCGACGATGATTCCGCCGATTTGTTGACCGTCACGCAGTCCGAGGTGGCGCCAGGTTTTTCCGGCATCGGTTGATTTGTAGACGCCGTCTCCGGTAGAGAGATCGGGTCGCTGCAATCCTTCGCCAGTTGCGACGTATACCACGCTTGGATTTGATGGTGCGACGGCCAGATCACCAATGGACCCGGTCGGCTGCTCGTCGAAGATCGGCGTCCACGTGTGTCCGAAATCAGTCGTCTTCCAAACGCCACCGTTGTTGACGCCAACGTAGAAGACGTTGGGCTGCCCGCGAACTCCGCTCGCGCCGACGGTGCGTCCCGCGCGGAACGGCCCGATCATCCGCCATTGCAGGTTCGAGTACAGCGACGCATCGCCCTGCCCCGGCAAATCGGTTGCCGCTGCGACTATTGCAATCAGGCAGATCGGCAGGAGTGGACGGCGACAGTTTTTTGCTGCGCTCAGGTGGCGACTCCCGGTGAGTGAATACGCAAGAAAATGCAATGGCCATCTCGCGCCGGCCAGCCATTGCAGAGCCAGGTTCGGTGGAACGGCATTTGAATAATCATGTGTATGCCTGAACACCAATAATGACTCGAATAAACCTATAAATGACCATATCTCGTAGGACTTTAGTAGCGCTCACATTTCTAATGGCGGGACTCATTTCACTCCCTGCTTGTGCGCAGATCGAGGTGCCGCGAACAGCGCCGACGGCGGGAAGAGATAGCGGCAAGCCGGAGCCGAGTGCGCTGGTCACCGATGCGCCGCTCGAGCTTCGCGCAGATCTCCGCGCGCGCATTCTCACCGCCAGCCAAGGCAACTCCAACCTCAGGACCTACTCCGTCGCGATCGGGCAGCCCAAGTACCCGACGCCACCGGGGATCTACATGATCAGGAAGATCGTGTGGAATCCGAGCTGGAAACCGCCACCGGGCGCAGCGTGGGCAAAAGGAAAAACCGAGAAGGGTCCCGGCGATCCCGGCAACCCGATGAAAGTCGTAAAGATTTTCTTCAAGGAGCCCGACTACTACATCCACGGCACCGATGACATCGAAAGCCTGGGCGGCGCGGAATCGCACGGCTGTCTAAGAATGGATCCGAGTGAAGTTGGCGACCTGGCGAAGATGATCATGGAGCACGGCGGCCAGCCACGCGGTGAGAACTGGTTCTGGCGAATCATCCACTTCCGGCGCGAGGAGCAAGTCGTTTACCTCGACAACCCGGTTTCGCTGGTAATATCCGACTGACTTCCAATAAGAAAAAAGGGCCGACGGATTCCGTCGGCCCTTCTCTATTTCTGTTGGTGGCTCCGCTAGCTGGTCAAATGCGCACGTCTCGATGCAATTGACCCCGCCAAGCCACCGGCGATGAGCTTCAACGCCGACGCCAGCAGGTAGGCGGGCGGTACTCCCTGATGCCCGGCGAGCGAGCCGGCTACAGAAAGCACGATCGCCGCGATCGCGACTACGATACCATGAGCAACAAAACGGGACGAGAGCCGACGCATTAGTAAATGCGCGAATAGGTAGACGTAAAGAGTCCCGCCAATGACGCCCAATATCGCGCCCGCCCGGGCCGCAAACGCGATGTAGTCATCGTCCGACTGGCCACGCGCAAACACGTACTTATAGAGGAGAACTACTGCGACGATGGTAATGATCGTCGCGATCTCAGCAAGCAATCCGTAGCCGATCGCGCGTAGCCAGCGATCCTTCGGGGGCGTGATGTCCGGGGTTGTCATTCGCTCACTTCACCATGAAAGGGACACTGTACTGACGGTCATCCCAGGTAAAGCTCAGAAGACCGCCGCTTGCCTGCGGCGTCACGCCGATCACGAACTGCTCGACGGGTGGCGATACTTGCTTCGCGGCCAGATCGACGCGCGCAAAATCCCTGTCAGCGTGATAGTCGGTTCCCCACTGACCCGTCTCGCTGTTGAAGATCAGCTTTGCGCCCGTCGGAGTAGGCACTGTCCACAGCGTGTATTTCCCCGCCGGCACAAGGGTCGATCCAAAAACGAGATCCCTATCGGTCGTGAACATGGTTGCTGCGTTCGCACCCGTCCGCCACACCTGATTCCAGGGGACGATGTTGCCGAAGATCACGCGGCCACGCTTCAACGGTCGGCTGTAAGCGACAGTCAGGTTGGCGCCGCCGATCGTCGCCCTCGCAGTGTCGGGTGGGGACATCTGCCCCATTGTTCCCCCGCGCGCTGTCTCGATCGCCGCCCATGACTTCACGATGTTGTCGAAATCCATGGTGTTGACACGCTGCGCGACGGTCTTGACCGTTGTCGCGCCGGCGTCGACGCCCAGGATGCGCCCGCGCGAATCCACCCGCGCGACTTCCGTCCAACCAGGGAAGAACGTGCTGGTGAACGCTACCGAATCAGCGCCACGGCGACGCAGAATGATCGCCGGCGTCGGTCCTGCGCCCGGAGCGATGAGTGCGTACGCCACGCTATCACGGCCGAGTTTCGCCGCTGACAACAGCTGCTCATAAATCCCGTACGACGTTGGCTCGACGCCGATCATCGGAGCAACGCCACCGTGATAACCCTTTCTCCCACTCGACGCGGTGTCTGCTTGTCCGTTGCGCTGAACTTCAATGACGGCAAGCGTGTCGCCGAATCTCGAGACGGTCCGCTGGACTGGGGGCGCAGTTGGATCCGCGCCGGGCCGGCGAACGGTCGTGGCGAATGACTTGATCTGCCCCTGCGGACCGAGATCGGCTATGTAGTGAATCGTGCGGACTCTGGGATGGCGAAGCACGAGATCTCCCTCTAGCTTGTCACCCGAGCGCGTGTACCGCTCGATGGCAACGGTGTCAACGCCAAGCCGAGTGACGATGTAAGCCGTGGCCGGCGCCTGCGCTGCGAGGGGAGCGGCAGCGAACAGGAAGACCGCGGCTGATGCGAGTTTCATCGACATGAGAGCATCCTGCTGCGATAGCGTGAGGTTGAAGCCAGCGTTAGATACTGCACCGCCGCACTCACGCTCGCAACAGCTCAAATGCCCGCGCCGATTTCCTCCGGCTCGGGGTCTGCCAACTCATCGGAACGGGCGAGGACCGCGTCGAGCGCCGAAGTGAGATCCGCGACGAGATCGTCGCCGTCCTCGATCCCGACCGACAGCCGCAGCAGCGAATCAGCGATGCCGGCCGTACGGCGCGCCTCCTCATCCATCGACGCGTGAGTCATCGTCGCCGGGTGCGCAACAAGGCTTTCGACTCCGCCCAGCGATTCTGCCAGCGTGAAACACTGAAGGTTGTTGGCGAAGCGCTCCACACCAGCGATTCCGCCTTCGACCTCGAAGCTCACCATCGCACCGAAATCGTCCTGCTGGCTCGCAGCGACCGCGTGCCCGGGATGCGATGCCAAACCGGGATAATAGACGCGCTTTACACCGGAGTGAGCGCACAGCGTCTCGACCACGCGACGGGCGTTTTCGCAGTGAACGCGAATGCGTGCGTGCAACGTTCGCACTCCACGCAGAGTGAGGAAGCTGTCGAACGGAGCGCCGGTGATGCCAAGGCAGTTCGCCCACCACGCCAGCTCCTCGACGAGGCTCGGATCCGCTGCGATTACTGCGCCGCCGACGACATCGCTGTGTCCGTTGAGATATTTCGTGGTCGAATGGACGACGAGATCGGCACCGAATTCGATCGGCCGTTGCAGTGCCGGCGAGAGAAAAGTGTTGTCGACGCACACTATTGCACCCGCATCGTGACCTGCGGCGACGACAGCAGAGAGGTCGGTGATGCGCAGCAACGGATTGCTCGGCGTCTCGATCCAGAGCAGCTTCGGCCGGCGCGAGTTGACTAATTCGGCTGCGTTCTCAGAAGTCAGATCGGCGAACACGACGTCAAAATGTCCGCGGGCCGCCAGTGAGCGGAGGATGCGATGCGTCCCTCCGTAACAGTCGTGCGCGGCCAGGATCAAGTCACCCGGGCGCACGAGCTGCAACACCAGCGCCACGGCTGACATCCCGGTGCTCGTCACCACGCCGCCTTCCCCGCCTTCCAGCTCGGCGAGCGCGTTGGCGAGGTATTCACGCGTCGGGTTACCCGTGCGGGTATAATCGTAGAGGCGCTTCTTGCCGAAGCCATCGAACGCAAAGGTCGAAGACAGATGGATGGGAGGAACGACCGCGCCATGGTGCAAATCGGACGCGATTCCCGCGCGCACGGCGCACGTCGCCGGCTTCCTCGAACCGCGAGCGGACTGCTGTGGCCGCTTATCGCTCATGACCAGACCCTCCGTTCCAGCTGCAGCAACTCGTTAATGAACGGAGCCACGCGCGGCCAGTCGCCGAGAAACGCATCGTGACCAAACAACGAGTCGAGCTCGATCAGCTGCCTCGGTCCGCCCAGGCGACTGGCCAGTTCCCGCGATTGGGCAATGGGGACGAGCCGGTCGCTGCTAACGGCGATGATTGTGGTAGGCGTAGTGATCTCCTCCGGTCGCACATTGTGCAGATCGAGTGAGAGCGACAGTGAGTTGTACCTCTCCGACGTCCACTTATCTGCGAACCGCTCGCCCTGGGCTTTCAGGTAGCGACCGATTCGATCTTCAGTTGCTTGTATGTCAATTCCATCATCCTCGGCTAGTCGCTCCTCGAAATAGCGAGGCGTCAGGTAGCTCGTCATTGCGATGCCGCGGGCGATGGCCAGTCCATCGCGCTCGCGACCTACCGCAGTGCCCAATTCAACCACGCGCCGCTGCAGATGCCGGAGCGCGGTTGCCATTGGATCACTCTCGTGGGCAGCGCCGATCACGATGAGCCGATCGGCGCGCGCCGGAAAGGCAGCGCCGAAAGCCAGGGCAACCATTCCGCCGTAGGAGGCGCCGATGACGGCTTGCAAGCGGTCGATGCCTAATTCGTCGAGAGCCCTTGCCAGAGCGCATGCCTGATCCTGAGTCGTAATTGGCGGACTTCCCTTCGAGTGCGTCAGATAATCGATGGAGATGACGCGAAATTCCCTGGTATCAATCGGGCGACCTTCACCGACGACGTCTTCCCACCAACCCTGTCGCAGATCAGACGCCGATGATGTCACGTGTTTCGATGCGGAGATGCCGCCGAGGACAGCGACGACGGGCGCGCCCGCGGCGCCAGTGATTTCGTACGAAGAGGCAGAAGCTTCGGCCAGCGGCTCACACTCGCGCAGGAGTGCCAGGGCGGTCATCGGAGTCCCTCCCCGCAGTCCGGGATTTCATACCGCGCGACGAAGGGCACGGCATTCAGCGCCTCGAGTTCGGCCAGGAGCGGCTTGGCGCACTCCCAGCTCGCTGGCTCGGTGATGAGAACCTGGTGATCGCCGTCACCGTGCTGATCGCGAATCGGTAAACCCACGGCCGCTGCCCGCGTACGCAGCGTCACGGCATCGACTCTCGCACCTATCAGCCAGCAATGATCACGGTCATCGCGAGCCGAGATGAATTGAATCGCCTCTGCCCCACGGTCGTTTGGCGGCGCGGAAACGCGCACGAGATCGCTCAACAGAGCCGCCGCCGTTGGCTCCCCACCAGCGCCCGGCCCCGAAACACAGAGTGGTGATGTCCAGCCAAGATCCACCTCAACGCGATTCTCCTCGAGCGTGGTGCGGGCGAACGCACTGGACTCGGAGACGATTACCGGCTCGACGGCAGCGACGACGCGATTCTCGTCCAGCCGCGTACATTCGGCGATCAGGCGCAGACGACCGCCGCGCGAGACAGCGATTCGCGTGAGTTGCTCGAGACAAGGCAACAGGGAGAGGCGGCGCAGTTGCAGTGAGGACGGTCGGATTCCGAAAGCGATCCAGGCAATGATCGAGAGCTTCGCCGCGGCATCGCTTCCGTCGAGGTCCCGCGAGCAGTCGGCTTCAGCGAGGCCACGGGAGCACGCTGACTCGAGTGCAGACTCAAGCGTCACTCCACGCTCGAGCTGCGTGATTACGAAATTCGATGTCCCGTTCAGAATCCCACGCACCGAGTGCGGCGCCGAGGCGCCAACGAGGTCACGCAGCGTGGATATGACGGGTGCGCTGCCGCCGACAGCGGCCCCGAAGTCGAGTCCGGTGCGATGCAGATTGGCGAGCTCATCGAGACTTTCGCCATGGACAGCAATGAGCTCCTTGTTGGCGGTGATCAGCTTGCGGCCACGTCGCAGCGCACTGATGGCAATGGTGCGCGCCGGCTCCTCGCCGCCAACCGCTTCGATTACAACGTCGGCGTCGTGCGCGAGAAAGGACTCCAGATCGTTAGTGAAGACCCGGGAATCGATGGGAACGCCCCGGTCACGCGTCGTGTCCCGGACGAGAACGCTGGTGATCGCGAAGCGAACCCCGAAACGGGAAGCAATCGCCGAAGCAGAGTCGTGGAGTAATCGCACCAGCCCGCTGCCGACGACACCGCACCCGGCAAGTGCGATGCGAATGGTTCGCTGGGGCCTGGTCGAGACGGAATCAAATTGCGCGATTCTGTCAGTGAACCTCGAGGCCTGGCGATTGATTCCGATGCTCGCCGCCAGGAGGGGAAATCGAGCCTCGGGTGAGCTGGCTACTTCGAGCTGCTGCAGGGGAGTCATGTGGATCCTCAGTGAAAGACTCCGCGCATAAAGCAGAACGCCCGGGGCTGTGTGGCCGCGGGCGTTCCTCGCTTTTTAGCATTTATTTAACGTGGCTGCAATACGCGGCAAATGACCACAGGTATTTCGATTGTCTGGTGATGATATCCGCCCTTTGACGATCGGTCAAGGGGGCGCGTAAAAAAGGCGAGGAGCCAATAACGCTCCTCGCCCTCAGCAGTAGCCCCCGGCTGCTCGCCGTTAGCTCCTAGCTGCTCTTAATACATTCCGCCCATACCGCCCGGAGGACCGCCTCCCGCTGCGCCCGCCCCAGCCGGCTCCTTCTTCTCCACGATCAACGCTTCGGTCGTGAGCAGAAGTCCAGCGATCGACGCGGCGTTTTGCAGCGCCGTACGCGTAACCTTGGTCGGGTCGATGACACCGGCCGCAACCAGATCCTCGTACTCGTCGGTTAGCGCGTTGTAGCCGTAGTTGATCTCCTTCGACTGTCGGATCTTCTCAACCACAATCGAGCCTTCACCGCCGGCGTTCTGGACGATAATCCGCATCGGCTCCTCGATCGCGCGACGGACAATGTCGACACCGATCTGCTCGTCGGCTTCCTCAAGCTTGAGAGCCTTGAGCGCCTTCTGCGAGCGCACGAAGGCGACGCCACCGCCGGGAACGATTCCCTCTTCGACGGCGGCACGGGTTGCATGAAGCGCATCCTCGACTCTTGCCTTCTTCTCCTTCATCTCGCTCTCGGTGGGCGCGCCGACGTTGATCACCGCCACACCGCCGGCGAGCTTGGCCAAACGCTCCTGGAGCTTCTCACGATCGTAATCCGAGGTCGTCTTGTCGATCGCGGCTTTGATCTCTTTGATACGCCCCTTGATCTTCTCTTCCTCGCCCTGGCCATCGATGATGGTGGTGTTTTCCTTGTCGATGACGATCCGCTTGGCGCGGCCGAGATCGGTGACCACCGCGTTCTCCAGCTTGAACCCGACCTCCTCTGAGATCACCTGGCCGGCCGTCACGACCGCGATGTCCTCGAGCATCGCCTTGCGACGATCGCCGAAGCCCGGGGCCTTGACCGCGGCGACGCGCAGCGTGCCACGAAGCTTGTTGACGACGAGCGTCGCCAGCGCCTCTCCTTCAATGTCCTCGGCGATGATGAGCAACGGTTTGCCCAGCTGCGCGACCTTCTCCAGAATCGGCAGGAGATCCTTCATCGACGAGATCTTCTTGTCGTGAATGAGGACAAGCGCGTCCTCGAGTACCGCTTCCATCTTCTCGGGATCGGTGACGAAGTACGGTGAGAGATATCCGCGGTCGAACTGCATGCCCTCGACAGTCTCGAGTGTCGTCTCGAGGCCCTTCGCCTCTTCCACAGTGATGACGCCGTCCTTTCCGACCTTCTCCATCGCCTCGGCGATCAGATCACCGATCTCCTTGTCGTTGTTGGCGGAGATGGAGCCGACCTGAGCGATCTCCTTCTTGCCCTTGGTCGGGACGCTCATCTTCTTGAGCTCGTCGACGACGGCCGTGACGGCGGAATCGATGCCGCGCTTGAGCGCCATCGGGTTCACACCGGCGGTGACGTTCTTGAGGCCTTCGCGGAAAATCGCTTGTGCCAGTACCGTTGCGGTGGTAGTGCCATCCCCCGCTAGGTCGCTAGTCTTGGTCGCGACTTCCTTCACCATCTGCGCGCCCATGTTCTCAAGCGCATCAGAGAGCTCGATTTCCTTGGCGACGGTCACGCCGTCCTTGGTAACGGTCGGCGCACCGAATTTCTTGTCGATGACGACGTTTCGTCCCTTGGGGCCAAGAGTAACCTTGACCGCCTCGGCGAGCTGATCGACGCCGCGCTTGAGAGCCGCACGCGCGTCGGTGTTGAAGTGTAATTCCTTGGCTGCCATATGTTCGCTCTTTTGGTTTCTGGTTTAGTTCACGACCGCGAGCACATCGGACTCGCGAAGGATCAGGTACTGCTCGGTGTCGATGGTGACTTCGGTGCCGCTGTACTTCCCGTAGAGAACTTTGTCGCCGACTTTGAGCTCCATCGGAACGCGGACGTTCTTCTCGTAACGACCGGGCCCGACGGCGATGATCTCACCCTGCTGCGGCTTTTCCTTGGCGGTGTCGGGGATGAAGAGACCGCCGCGCATCTGCTCCGTGTCCTCGAGCGCCTTGACGACGACGCGATCGGAGAGGGGGGCGACCTTCGTGCTGGTTTGTGTTTTTGTGGCCATAGTTAGCTGCCCTTTGCTGGAATAAGTGGCTATTAGGTAGGGGGGCTCTGCTGTTAGCACTCGACCTTAGTGAGTGCTAAGCCGTTAAGTTAACGGCTCCCTGGCCGAGGGTCAACCCGGAAACACCCCGCCGTAACCAATCCGTTACCGGTCAGCGAGTTAGAAGCTCGTAGCCCACGCGGATGCCCTTCAGGGTCAGAAAGGAGTCGACCAATTCCAGCTCGCCGGAGTGGGGCAGGATCGTCTCGGCCATGCCCCCCGTCGCAATCACCAGGGGCGTCGCTTTCCCCGGCCACTCCTTTTTGATCCGGCGGACGATTCCATCGATCGAATCCACCGCCCCATACAGCACGCCCGCCCTGATGCATTCGTCGGTTCGGCGCGCTATCACCCGCTTTGGCGGAACGATGTCAGTCGCGGGAAGCTGCGCCGTGCGTCGAAAAAGCGTGTCGGCCGAGATCATGATGCCCGGTTGAATGACGCCGCCGAGGAAAGTGCCGTCGGCAGTGATGCAGTCGTAGGTCGTCGCGGTTCCCATGTCGACCACGATCACGTCGCGCTTGTGGATCCGGCTCGCTGCCAGGGTGTTAGCGATCCGGTCAGCGCCAACAGTGAATGGTTCTTCGACATCCAACTTGATCGGCAGCTTTGCGCGCGCATCGATCATGATCGGTTTCGCACCGAACGACGTCGCGCAGGCCTCGGCAAGCATCGGAGTTATCGCCGGGACGACCGAGCAGATCGCTGACCCCTCGGCTCCGCCTGGTTTCGCCACATCTGGTCCGACTATCGAGCGTATGAGCAGGACCAGCTCGTCAGCGGTGCGGGGCGCGGCGGTAGTGAGACGCCAGTGCGAGGTTAACTCCGCGCCTTCGAAGGTGCCGATGGTGATTTCGGAATTGCCGACATCAAACACGACGATCACGGCAATTCCTCGAGCACGAGGGATCCGGAACGAAAGGGCGTGACCGAGTCCGCTAAAGCGACGAGGAGCTCGCCTGCCGCGGAAATTCCGGCCACTCTGCCAAGCACTGGTTGGATACAGGTCTTGCCGCGGGCAAGATCCCGGGCGTTGAATTCCTCCAATTCTTCGGGTCGCAGCGGACCGCGGGCTTGCGCGGCAGCGCGAATACCCGGTATCAGCTCGCCGAGCACGTCGAGTCGATCGGTTCCCGGCTCCAGTCCGGCGGCAGACTCCACGTTGTCGGGTGCGCGAACGTTGACCCCCAGGCCAATCGCCACCCATTCAACCGTCGACTCCCGCCAGCGGGCTTCGACGAGGATGCCGGCGAGCTTCCCCCGGTCGACGTAGAGATCGTTTGGCCACTTGAGGCGAATCGGCTCGGACGCAAACCGATCGAGAGCCTCCGCGGCAACGAGTCCCACGCGCAACGACAGCACGCCGAGTCCGGACGTCTCTTTCGGTCGCTCGATCAAAGTCAGCCACAACCCGGCGCCGGCGGTGGATTGCCAGCTTCGACCCTCCCTGCCCCTTCCAGCCGTCTGCTCATTTGCGATCACCAGCGTGCCAGACAGCGCTCCCTGACTGGCAAGGCGATGCGCGACATCGAGCGTGGAAGTTGTCGTCTCGAGCAGCTCCACCCGCGGCAGGTCGAGCGCTCGCTCCATCTCCTCTCGCGTCGCGCCGTCGAAGCGGACACCCTTATCCACGCGCGTAGATCACCGCCAGGACAGCAATGCCAAGTGCCACGCGATAAAAAGCAAAAATTCCGTAGCTGTGTCTGCTGACGTAGCGCATCAAAATCGAGATGGCGAGCCATCCGCTCACTGCTGATGCGACGACACCGGAAATAAGCTCATTTGTAATTCCTCCCTCGTGCAGCGCTTTCGGGCCTTCGAGAACTACCGCCGCCGCAATAATCGGCATGCTCATGAGGAAGCTGAATTCGGCGGCGCTTTCACGATCGAAGCGGAGACCCCGCGCCGTGGTGATCGTCGATCCGGATCGTGACACGCCCGGAATAAGCGCGATCACCTGCGACAATCCGACGAGAAGCGAGTCGATCCACCGCATCTCGCCAAGGATTCTTCGCTGGTCGACGAGCTTGTCGACGAGCCAGAGCACAATTCCCATCACGATCAAGGCGATGGCAATGATCTGTGGACTACGGAACGCGGATTCCGCTTTGCTCTGCAACAGGTATCCACCGATGGCGCCTGGAATCGTGGCGATTATCAGGTAGACAACCTTCCGCTTTTCAGGAGTCTCGATCCGTCCGCTGGTGATTATTCCAAACGCGGCTTTGATCAGCGCCAGCCATTCCATGCGGAAGTACCAGAGGACAGCCAGCAGCGTCCCAAAATGCAGAGCGACATCGAACGCGAGTCCGGGATCCTCCCAACCCAAAAGCCAGGGTGCGAGCGTGAGATGCGCCGAGCTGCTGATGGGAAGGAATTCGGACAGGCCCTGAAGGATGCCGAGTACCGTCGCCTGAAGTGGTGTCATGTTTTGCCGGCCGGAAGTGAAGTGCGGTAAAGTGCTTCATATTTGCTGACAATTGCGTCCTTCGAGAACCGGTCACGCGCGTCGGACGATGCAAGCTTGCTCATTTCGCTCCAGCGCCTGCGGTCGCTCAGAATCGTCAAGGAAGCGGCGGACATCCCCGGTACGTCGCCGATCCCGCACAGAAATCCCGTCTCTCCGTCGCGAACGACTTCAGGAAGTCCACCGGCGTTGCTTCCCACCACTGGCACGCCAGTGGCAAGCGCCTCCAGGGCACTCAATCCGAAGGATTCATTCTGGCTCGGCAGGAGGAAGAGATCGGCGGCAGCGAGCAATGGCGCGATCTGATCGAGCTTGCCGAGGAACGAAACAGAATCTTCGACGCCGAGCATTCGTGCCTCCTCCTCGGCAGCCGGGCGATCCGGCCCGTCACCGACCATCACCAGCACGCTCGGCAGCTCGCGATTCACCTCGGCGTAGATCCTGACGACATCGCGCACACGCTTCACCGTCCGGAAGTTGGAGACGTGCATCAGAATCGGCTTTGTCGCTCCGAATTCGTTTTTCAGCAGCGGTGGGTATTTGTCGCGGTTGTAAACATCGGGGTCGATGAAGTTGTGGATGACTTCTATCTCGGGACCCTCGCAGCCGAACGCGCGGCAGGTCTCCTCTCGCAGATACTGCGAGACGGCCGTTATGCGGTCGGATTTTTCGATCGAGAATTTGGTAATCGGATAGAACGATGGGTCCTGGCCGACGATGGTAATGTCGGTGCCATGCAGCGTGGTGACGAGGTGCACATCCTGTCCCGCTTCACGCAGCATTTCGCGAGCGATCCAGGCGCTGGCCGCATGGGGAATCGCGTAATGACAATGGAGAAGCTCGAGGCCATGTGTTAGCACGACCTCGTGCATGCGCACTGCGAGGGCGAGGTCGTAGGGCGGGAACTCAAAGAGGGGATAGCGCCCGACGTCAACTTCGTGGAAAAAAATTCGTGGGAGAAACGCTGGCAGCCTGAATGGCTGCCGATAGGTGATGAAGTGGACTTCGTGCCCACGTTCGGCGAGGGCAATGCCGAGCTCGGTAGCTACGGCGCCGGACCCGCCGTAGGTCGGGTAACAGGTGATGCCAATCTTCACTCGGCTCTCTCCCACCACTCTCGCACGACCGCGCGAGAGCTAGAGTCTTCAGGATTTACGTATGTCACAGCTGACGGAGGCAGCTGATGTCGAAACCAGGTACGCTGCCGCTTCGCGTACTGTCGCGTCTCAATAATGACCCGCTGTCTTGCGGTTGACAAATCACAACGGCCCTCGACGTGATCCCGGATCGCCTGGTATCCACTCGCTTTCCACGCCGGTGCGTCGGCGGGCACTTTATCAATGAGATCACGAACCTCTTCCGCCCAGCCCGCGTTCAGCATCGCAGCTACGCGATTTTCAATCCGTGATGCCAGAGATGGGCCGGGATCGACGACGAGATAAATAGGGTGAGAGCCAGTTAGGAGTGATGACGCCGCTTTGTGCGCTGCGTGCAGATCGCTGATGCGAAAGCCGGTTAGAATTGCTGTCTCGATGGCCCGCACGACTTGCGCGCGTCCGAGGTGTGCACGTGATGGATCGAGGCTCCGACACCAATCGCGCAACACCTGCAGAGACTTCCCTTCCAGCTCACCCTCGAGCCGCGCACGTTGCACTGGGTCAACTTCGGGTGCGTCGAACAGAGGTTCCACGAGGGCCTTGATATAGAGCCCGGTGCCGCCCACGATCATTGGCGTCTTGTCGACTTCCGCCGCGGACTCGATCCACTCCTCGGCCTCCGTTGCCCAGCGCGCCGCCGAGTATCGCTCCTCGGGCTCGACGACATCGACGCCGTAGTGCGTTGCCCGGGCGCATTCTTCTCGCGTCGGCTTGGCGGTGCCGATGTTGAAATAGCAATAGATCTGACGCGAATCCGCGCTGACAATCGCCGCGTTATCCTCTTCCGCGAGCTCCAGCGCGATCGACGACTTTCCCGCCGCCGTCGGCCCACAGATTATGCGCAGCTTATCGCCGGCCAAAGCGGCGCTCGACCTCGTCCCAGGTAAGGTGAATGATCGTTGAGCGACCGTGGACGTCGTGCGCTGGAAGGGTCGTATCGCGGAGCGCAGCAAACAGTGATCGCATCTCACCCTGCGACAGCTCTTCTCCGGCTTTGATGGCGGCCTTGCAGGCAACAGTCGCGGCGAGCCGCTCGTGTTTTGCAGCAGCTCCGGCAACGCGGTCGCCGGTAAGCGCATCGAGTGTCTCGCGCAGACAGCGCTCGGCATCGAATCGCGGATGTGGCATCGGCACCGTGTTGACGATCAGAGTGTGGCCACCGAAGCCCTCGACTTCGAAGCCGAGGCGCTCCAGATATTCGCGATGCGTATCAAAGGCCTCGCCTTCGGCGGGACCAAGATGAAGGGTGAGCGGCAGCAGCAGTCGCTGTGCGGGAGCAGCTCCGCTCTCCAGCGTGTGCATGAATTGCTCGTAGAGAACGCGCTCGTGAGCAGAATGTTGATCGATGAGAACGATTCCATCTTCGTGCTCGAACGCAATGTAGGTGCGGCGCAGTTGAAATAACGGCGGAATGGTTTCGGGCTGGGCTTCCTCCACACCGGTGGAGACGACGGCCGCGTAGTCTTCGTGCGCGTCGGAGCCCGTGCCGGCTCCATTCGCAAACAGCGGAGAATCGATCCCCGACTGGGGCCGAAGAATCTCCGCGTCCACGCTGGAGACCAGGTCAATCGGACGGAAGCTGAAACTCGAGCCCCGAAATCCGAGCGCGGCCGCGCTGTCGAAGGTGCCCAGTGCCCGCCTGACAGCGGTCTCCACGGCGCGTTCAATGGACCAGCGATCGCGAAAACGAACTTCTGCCTTCGCGGGATGGACGTTCACGTCGACCACGTCGGCGGGCAGAGTGATGTCGAGGAAGAAAGACGGACGAACTCCGGCGACAATCGTTGACCGATACGCCGCTTCTACCGCGCGAGCGATTCCCGCATCGCGGACCGCGCGGCCGTTGATCGACAGGAATGCGCGGCGTGTCGATGTCCCCACGTCGCCCGGGCGCTGGACGAGGCCACTGGTGTGAATCACGCCAGCGACTTCTTCCACATCCAGCAGGTCTTCCGCGTAGCGCCCGCCCCAGATCGCCCCCAGTCGAGAGCGGACACTCGCCACCGGCGGCAAAGTTAGTGCGCTTCGGCCGTCGTGCGACACGTGGATGCGTATCGAGGGCTGCGTGAGCGCAAGTGCGGTGAGCGATTCGACCGCGCTCCGCCATTCGGAGCGCGCGCTGCGCAGGAACTTGAGCCGCGCGGGAATGTTGTAGAAGAGCTGACCGACGATGACCGTGGTGCCGCGGCGGCGGGCGATGCGCTGCGGGGCGGAGATTTTTCCGCCGGCAACTTTCGTCGCGGTGCCCTCGCCATCAGCCGCCGCCGTCTCGATCTCGAAGATCGAGACCGACGCAATCGCCGGGAGTGCCTCGCCACGAAAGCCGAACGTCGAAACGCCGACGAGATCCGACGCTTTTCTGATTTTCGATGTTCCGTGTCGCGCCAGTGCCAACGGAACATCCTCGGCTGTCATGCCGGATCCGTCGTCGCTCACGCGAATCAGCTTCCGGCCGCCGTCCTCGAGTGATACCTCGATCGTTGTTGCGCCAGCGTCGATGGAATTCTCGACCAGCTCTTTGACGACCGACGACGGCCGCTCGACGACCTCTCCGGCGGCGATTTGGTCTGCGACGGCGGGAGGGAGGATGGAAATCACCGACATGGTGATATCCAAACTACCAATCCTTACCCCTCGGTGGGGTGGGGACGTTCTTCTTTTGTCGCTTGCCTTGCACGTCGGTCTCTTTGTCTTCGGCGGCGTTGAGGACGGCTTCTGCCTGCTGCGGCGTCATCCCGGGAACCGGCTTCGGAGCCTGAGCCTGATTGGGGCTTTGCGCAGGTTTAGGACTTGGTGTGTTGCTTTGTCCGCCTCCTCCTCCACCGCCGCCGCCCCCGCCGCCGCCACCGCCGCCGCCTCGCTTCTGGCGGAGTGCCAACTCGTAATTCCAGCGGGCGTCTGAATCGGCGACGGCAACTTCCAGAATTTGCTTGTAGCGGTACAACGCGCTGTCCAGCGGAGCGTCGGCTGAATCCTTCGCGCGTCGGCCCTGCACGAGATAATCGAGGCCGAGATTGAATCGCGAATGGTGACGGACCTCGGCGTCTTTGGAATCGACGACTTTCGTGAGTGGCTCGATGGCTGGCTTCAACGAGTCGCGAAGCAGCAGAGTCGTTCCGGCGTTGTACAATGCGATAGCCGGCTTGTCCCGCTCGGGCCTTCTGCACGAGATCGTCGTCAGCAGCAGCATGGTCGCGGTGGTCGCGGCGGCCGCCACCGCCCGCCTCCGCCTGGGCTTGGTTTGCAGGATGGTATCGATGCCAAGAAAGAGAAGCGCCGCCAGCACGAACCACTGGAATTGCACGCCGAGGTTCTCCCCGGAGACGAGAGATCGCGGATTTGCGTGCAGGGTATTCAGAGCGACCCTGATCCGCCCCGCCTTGTTCGGCGTGCGCGCGTCGATGAAGGTTCCCTTAGCCTCATCGGCGATGGACTTGAGCAACACGGGATCATAATGAGTCACCACGATGTTTCCGTTCTCGTCGCGCTTCTGCGTCACGACGCGATTCTCGACGATCGGGATCGTCGAGCCTTCCGTCGTTCCGAACCCGACGGTGATGACTGCGAAGCCCATCTCGCGCGCGCGTCGAGCCTCTGACAAAACCTCCTCAGGGTTGTCGAAGCCCTCGCCGTCGCTCATGAGAATCATTGCTTTGTCGCCCTGCGATTTGCTGAGCGAGAGGAGATTCGTCGCCTGGCGCAGGGCACTTGCAAGCGAGCTGCCTCCCTGCCCGACGATCGTCGGATCGAGATTCTGCAGAAATAAATCGAGCGCGCTGTTGTCGATCGTAAGGGGCGTCAGGATGTAGCTGCGCCCCGCGAACGCGAGCAGAGCGAATCGGTCTCCGGGCGACAAGTCTCTCAGTCGATCGATGTCCTGCTTCATCGCCAGCAGTCTGCTTGGCTTCTCGTCGGTTGCCAGCATTGATAGCGACGCATCGAGCGCGAGCACGACATCCACGCCCTGTTGCTTGACGACGTTTTGTTCGACGCCCCAGCGGGGGCCGGCGAGGGCGACTCCGAGAAGAAGCGTAGCCAGACCGGCGCGTAGAACCGCCGACCAGGTGCGCTGCCGGGTGACGGATGGTGCGAGGCGCGCAATCATCGATTCCGTTCCGAGTCGGGCAAGTCGCTCGCGGCGCGCGCGCAGTCCCCATCGAACGAGCCAGCCGGTTACGACCGGCAGCACGATCGCCAGTGCCAGCGCCCACGGCCACTGGATGTATTGAAGGTACGGCATGATGCTCATGGCAGCGGCGCCTTCCAGGCAACGACCGACAGCTCGGCGAACAGCGCCAGCAGTCCCAGGATCAGGGGCCAGCGATAGAGCTCGCTGTATTGCACAACCGTCGTCGAACGAACGGGGGCTCGCTCCATCTGATCGATGTAGGCGTAGATGTTCTTCAATGCTGCGGCGTCGCGGGCGCGGAAGTATTTGCCGCCGGTCATGCGCGCGATGTTGGTCAGCAATGCTTCATCGATCTCGACCGGCTGATACTCGTAGCGCAGCCCACCGGCTGCATTTCTTCCGACCGGCACTGGCGCCATTCCTACGCTGCCGACTCCAATTCCGTAAATCTTGATGCCGTACGCTTCGGCGGCCTTGGCCGCAACGAGCGGTTCGATAGATCCTCGGTTGTTGACGCCGTCGGTGAGAAGGATCATCACCTTCGACTTGCCAGGCGCATCACGAAGACGATTGGCGGCCGTCGCGATCGCGTTTCCGATCGCCGTTCCATCCTCCAGCTGCCCCGCCTGAAGATTCGAGACCGCCTGCTGGACCACAGCATAGTCAGTGGTAAGCGGCACCTGTGTCAGCGCCTCGCCGGCAAATGCTACCACGCCGATTCGGTCGGAAGTGCGTCGGGCGATGAATTGCTTCACCGTCGCCTTGGCAACTTCAATCCGGTTGTTCGGCCGGAAATCGAGCGCCAGCATCGAGCTCGACAAGTCGATCGCCAGAACGACGTTGATTCCTTCGCTCGTCTGAGTTTCTGTGTGGGCTCCCGATCGCGGGCGAGCGAGAGCAAGGACGAGAAACGCGAGAGCGAGATTTCTCAGCGTGAAAATTGCCGGCGGTACCCAGCCGCCGACGCGCGGACCGGCAGCCAGGACCGGCGTCCGCGAAAACACGATCGCGTCCTTTCTGCGAAGACGTCGCCAGAGCCACCATGCTGGCAGCAGCAACAGCAGCCAGAGCGCCTCCGGCGTGAAGAGCTCGGACAGACCGAAAACCTTCATGCCGCTCGCCCCTTCGCCGCAGCCTGCCGCTTTGCGGGCTCCGATTCCGGATTGACCCGTGCCTCGACGTGGTCCACGATTGCCCGCAACTTAGCACCGGCCTCGCGGGCTTCCTCTTGCGCAGCATCAGCGCGCGCGAACTTCACCATGTCGGCGCGATCGAGTAATCGCGGCAGCTCGGCTTCCGCACCTTCCCGGGGCTGCATCGTTCGCAGCAGCTCGCTGGTCGTGTCCGACCGACGGACGCCAGGAACTCGCGCTACCAGGTATTCGCGGGTGACATCTACCATCGCCGCGAAGTATTCCTCGGGTTCTCCCGTCTCGAGGAGACGACGCGCTTCGATTTTGGCGAACTCCTGCTGCGCACGGACGTAGGGGTCGATGGGCGGCTTGGGTCTGTTGCGGTATCGTCTCCACGCCCACCAGGCGAGTGCAATCGCGACCAGCGCCGCCAACAGCGCCAGCCAGCGCAGCCAGTTGAAAACCGGAAGGACGATGAGCGGCCTCGTCGGCTTCGGCACTCTTAGCGAGGTGTCTGCCGGAAGCACCGATTTGACGAACACCGAAGCGCCCCCCAACGGCGGTCGCCGCTCCTGCCCCTCGAAAGTGACGCGAACGTCAGGAAACCTGAGTGGCTGAGTGCCAATGTCCCAGGCGACCAGATGGTACAGCGCCACCGCGGTGTCGCCAAGCATGGTGACGATTTTTTCGCCGCGCAGCTCGATTGGGCGGACGCCGTTCTGCGTCGTAGTGTCTGGTCCGGAAGGAAACTCGAAGCGCACGCCTTTCGGGGCGACGACCTTGATGAAGAGACTGAACGGCTGCCCGATCACCACGGTGTCGGGGCTGACGCGATAGCCCATTTGCACCGGTAGCTCGTTCCCCGGGCTCGGCGCGGCCTGGGGCTGCACCGCCTGCATCAGCAGCAGCAGAAGACCGACGAACGTCACCGGCGCAAGCGCGTCTCGCGCGTCCGGAAAAAGCGGAGCAGCGGCTCCACGACACCGCCTTCCGTACGAACGGCGATCTCGTCGATCGCCAGCCGACGCAGCAAATGCTTGCGCTCCTCGCGCTCGGCCATCACTCGATCTGTATAAGCGGTGCGAACAACAGGGCTGCTCGTGTCGACTTCGAAAGTCTCGCCCGTTTCCGGGTCGATCAGACGGGCGATGCCAATGTTGGGCAGATCGCGCTCACTCGGATCCTCGACCGTTACGGCAACGACATCGTGCCGCTGCGCCAGCAGCTTCAGCGGATGCGAGATGTCCTCTTCCAGGAAATCCGAGACTATGAAGACGATGGCGTGCTCGTTGAGCATCCGCGCCACGTAATCGATCGCGCGCACCATGTCTGTTCCCCTCCCCACCGGCTCAAAGGCGAGCAGATCGCGAATGATGCGCAGCACGTGGCGGCGTCCTTTGCGCGGCGGAACGACGTGCTCGATACGATCGGTGAAGAGAAGAACTCCGACACGGTCGTTGTTGCGGACCGCCGACATCGCCAGCACCGCGGCCAGCTCGCTCGCCAGCTCGCTCTTGAACCTTCTCACCGTACCGAAACGCTCCGAGCCGGAAAGATCGACTACCAGCATGACCGTCAGCTCGCGCTCCTCGATGTATCGCTTTACGAAGGGCCGCCGCATTCGCGCGGTGACGTTCCAATCAATGGAACGAACTTCGTCTCCCGGCTGGTATTCGCGGACCTCGGAGAACTCCATGCCCTGGCCTTTGAAGACCGAGCGGTACTCTCCCGTGAAAACTGAATTGACGAGCCCGCGCGTGCGCAGCTCGATCAGTTTCACCTGGCGCAGGATTTCCGGCGGCACTCCCATTGGCTTCTCGGGCGTGCGCTTGGGGGCCTCCTTGCGTCGGCGCGAGCGGAAAATGCCGATCATGGAACCGGAATCGCCTCCAGAATTCGCCCAACGATCTCGTCGCTGGTCACCTCTTCGGCCTCCGCTTCGTAAGTGCGCAACACGCGGTGCCGCAGGACGTCGGGGGCAATCGCCTTCACATCGTCGGGAGTGACGAACGCGCGTCCGCGCAAAAACGCGTGAGCGCGCGACCCCTGGGCGAGCGCCAGAGTCGCGCGCGGGCTGGCACCGAACTCGATCAACGGTTTGAGCTCGCCGAGACCGGCTTGATCCGGATTGCGCGTGGCATGAACGATGTCGACGATGTAGTCGACCACGCGCTCGTCGATGTACAGCTCGGCGATGTGACGACGCGTCTCCAGAATCTGCCTTGGCGACGCGACTTGATCGACGGGAATGGGCTCACCGCTCGCCATTCTCCGCAAGACTTCCTTCTCTTCGTCGCGGGATGGATAACCGATGTGCAACTTCAGCATGAAGCGATCGACCTGCGCTTCGGGAAGTGGGTACGTGCCTTCCTGTTCGATTGGGTTCTGCGTCGCGAGAACGAGGAAGGGCTCCTCGAGGATGTGCGTCGTCCCGCCGATGGTAACCTGTTTTTCCTGCATCGCTTCCAGGAGTGCAGCCTGGACCTTGGCCGGTGCGCGATTGATCTCGTCGGCGAGGATGATGTTGGCGAAGATTGGTCCTTTCTTCACCGAGAATTTTCCATTCGACTGGTCGAAGATCTGCGTGCCGACGACGTCAGCAGGCAACAAATCCGGGGTAAATTGGATGCGGCTGAATGACGTATTGATCGTCTCCGCCATGGTGCGGACTGTCAGCGTTTTCGCCAGGCCGGGGACACCCTCGAGCAACACGTGACCGCCGGTGAGCAGACTTATCATCAGCCGCTCGACCACGTAATCCTGACCGACGATGCGTCGGCCTACCTGATGAACGACCTCGTGGACGATGGATGCATCAGCGGCTGTAACGGTTTGTGCGCTCACGTCTTGGTCCTCTGGTAGTGTTCTTTCTGTTGCCGCCGCTCTTCGTGAGCGCGGTGATGATCTCCGCTTCTCGTGCCGTCAGGTTCCGCGTCTTTCCCGGTGCCAGCGATCCCAGTTTTACTGGTCCGAATTGCGTTCTCAGCAGTCGCTCGACCTGAAGATTCAGCGCTTCACACAACCTTCTCACTTCCTTCGTCCTTCCTTCCGCGATGATTATTTCGATCTCCCACAGCCCGCGGCCAATTCGTCGCGCCTGAAATTCCCTCGGCACCACGATGCCGTCTTCCAGCTCTACACCCTTCGTCGCCCCTCGTGCCGCTTCGGCGCCATCGCCGCGTACTGTTGCGAGGTAGGTGCGCTCAATCTCGCCGCTCGGATGTGTCAATTTGTGCGCCGCTTCTCCATCATTGGTCAGGAGAAGCACGCCCTCTGTCATGTAATCGAGCCTGCCGACGTAGGTCATCCCCGGACTGTCGTCGATGATGTCGAACACTGTGCGCCGCCCGCCCGGGTCGGAACGCGTGGTCAGAACGCCCGTCGGCTTGTTGAGCACGATCCACCGAGGCTTGGCGGGACGGGCGATGGGTTTCCCATCAACGAGAATCTCGTCGTGCTCGGGATCGACTGTCTGGCCGATGACAGCGACTCGGCCATTGATACGCACGCGTCCGGCGGCGACCAGATCATCAGCCGCGCGGCGAGACGCAACTCCGGCGCGCGCGATCGCGCGCTGAATGCGCATCGATTCGGGCATCAATCTGCCCGAGGGGCCGCCTCGCCGTTTTCCTTGGATGGTGCAGCGGCGACGGCGGGCATCGCCTGACGGGGCGCGCGCAGGGCGATCGCCAGCTCGTCCGAGCGCGGCAGCTCCTCGAGGTGTCGGAGCGCGAATTGTTCGAGGAAGGACGGCGTGGTGCCGTACAACAGCGGACGGCCCAGGCCTTCACCGCGGCCGGTGACGTCGATCAGTCCGCGCTCGAGCAACGATTTGAGGATGGCACCGGCACCGACTCCTCTGATCTCCTCGATTTC
>Ga0070707_100000408_pt1 | contig 42503 bp, 46 predicted proteins | sample KBSK5502metaG_FD_65468 | JGI IMG/M metagenome (GOLD analysis project Ga0070707, IMG submission 65468) | Corn, switchgrass and miscanthus rhizosphere microbial communities from Kellogg Biological Station, Michigan, USA - KBS K5-50-2 metaG | ecosystem: Host-associated > Plants > Roots >... | reverse complement strand
GTTCATGATCACCGCCTTGAGCGGCACCAGCAGAGAGCGGAATGCCACGGCGAGCATCACGCCGGTCGCCGCCAGGATCAGGCCCACCAGAAGCGGGAACCGCCGAAGCAGATCGTCCTGGAAATCGAGACTCGACGCGGCGTAGCCGGTCACCAGGATCCGAAGGCCTTTGGTGCCGCGGAGCTTCTGCTCGCGAAGGGCTCGGGCTTTCCGCACGACGTCCATGGCGGTCGTGAGCGACGTCGTGTCCGACAGGATCACGTCCATCAACGTCACCCGCTGGTCCTTGCTCAGGTACGCGTCGAGGAACTCGGGGGGGAGGTCCTTCCGGGCGGCCTCCAGATCGCTGTAGAGGACCGAGTACGCCAGCAGCGACGTGCCGGGCTTCGCGTCCACCAGGCTCCGGACGTCCCGCACCCGCGGGTCGGCCCGAAGCGAGTCGGAGAGCGTCCGGAGCCCGCGCAGGACGGTCGTCTCCACCGCCGTATGCCCGGCCGGGGCTTCGACGACCAGGCGAACCGGCTGGATCACTCCCGCCACGCCCATCGTGGTGAGCGTCTCGACCCCCTTGCCCGCATCGGTGTCGCTCGGCCACCAATGTCGCGACGGCAGGCCGATGCGGATCCAGAACACCGGGGCCGTGAGAAGCGCGATCGCGAGCCCACCCATCGTGACGGCCCGCCAGGGATGCCGGCTCAGCGTCCGCGCCCAGGTCTCCCAGATGCGGGGCGCGTGCCACCACGCGAGATTACGCGCGAGCCAGCGCGGGCGCTCGATGCTGCGGCCCATGATGGCGAGCAGGGCAGGGAGGAGCGTCGTTGAGAGCAGCACGGCCACGGCGACCACGACCAGGCCGCCGATCCCGACACTCCGGGTCTCGACCAGCGGCGTGAACAGCAAGGCGGCGAAGCCGACGACGACGGTGAGGCCGGACGTCAGCACCGCGCCGCCGGCGGTCAGGAAGGTCGTCACCGCCGCTTCCCGCCGCCGCTTGCCCCGGCCCAGTTCCTCGCGGAATCGGGTCACGACCAGCAGCGAGTAGTCGATCCCCACCCCCAACCCGATCATCGTGGTCATGTTGAGCACGAACACAGACATGGGGGTCACGTGGGTGAGGAAGCCGATGATGGTGAGGGACACCACGATGGCGAGAAACCCGACGACCAGCGGGAGTATCGCGGCGACGAGCGCGCCGAAGGCGAGGACGAGGATGACCGTCGTGAGCGGCAGGAGCCTTGCCTCGCCCCGCCGACTGTCCTCCGCGCTGACCGTGCGGACGTCGAGGTCCAGCGGGGCGCGTCCGGTGACGTAGGCGGTGTACTGCCCGCCGCGGGGCATCCGCTCGAGCGTCTCGTGGATCGTCCGCCGCACGACCGGTACCAGGCTCGCGGCGCTGTCCCCCGTCGTGGTGCGGAGCGCGACGATGAGGAGCGTGGTATGTCGGTCGCGGCTCAGGAACGACGTATCGCCGGTCGACGCGTACGATACGACGCCCCGCACAAAGGACTCTGCGGCGAGCGCATGGACAAGACTGTCGAGGACGGGGCGGGACGGGCCGGAATCGAGCGCGGCGGGGGCGGCGAGGGTCACCGCGAAGAATTCGCTCACCGGGCTGTCGAAACGACGCTCCAGCTTCTCCTGGGCCTCCGACGCCTCGGTCGTCCGGGTGCTCCCCCCGCGCATGTTGAGGAGTCGCTCCGTGCGCGGGGCGTGGATGGCCGCGTAGATCCCGACGACCGTCCAGATGATGACCACCGCCCATCGCCAGCGGACCAGGCCCCGGGCAAGGTATTCCCTCGGATTCAGGCGATCCCTCCCTGTGCTGCGCCGGCCGCTGGTTGCGGGTGGCAAAATGTTAGACGGCTCCCCGGCCCTGCGCCAGCGCGCTGGCGTCACGGCCGCGGGTGCTGGCATATTCCCCGGCGATGGCACGTCTCCTCCTACCGGTCTTGACCGGGCTGCTGCTTCTCGCCGTACTGGCTGACCGTCTTACGAGGCTGGCGTCGGTCTCGCTGAGCGCCAGCCCGCCGGCGGCCGCGGCGGACACCGCCCACCCCGGCGCGGCCCGCTCCGCGCCCGCGCGGGTGAGCTCGGTTCCGCCGCCCCCGACCGCCGACACTCGGGGCACGCCGACCCTCGACCGACTGGCGCGGCTCGCCGTGCGACAGCAGCTGGCCCAATGGGGGACCCAAACCTATCTCGACTCGTTGATCAGTACGACCGACTCCGTTGTGCGGCGGTGGCCCGACCGGAACGGCCAGCCGCTTAGGGTCGTGCTCCTCGAGGGAGGCGCCGCTGGGTACGCTCCGCGTATGGCCGGCCTGGTCCGGCAGGCGCTCGACCGGTGGGCCGGGGCCGGGGTCGGGGTCACATTCGCGGAGATCCCCGACAGCGTCGAGGCCGACATCGTCATCCGGTGGATTGACCGGTTCGACATCGACCGCGCAGGCCAGACGGATCTCACGTGGGACCAGTTCGGCCGGGTACGTCGAGCCACCATCTCGTTGGCTTTGCACTCGACCGCCGGTGCCGCGCTCAGCGATCCCGCACTGCTCTCGGTCGCGGTGCACGAGACCGGTCACGCCATCGGCCTCCCTCATTCGGCGGATTCAAACGACGCCATGTTCCCCTCGACTCGGACGTCCGCGCTTTCCCAGCGCGACGTGCGAACCGCGCAACTGCTGTATCGGCTCCCGCCCGGCTCGGTGAGAGACGTCCCCAGCCACTAGACCAGCAGACCATTCGGCCAACGGCGTAGTTGTTTGTGCTACCAACTTCTGTTCTTGCTGAGGCGGTGTGCTTGGCCCGCTGGGGGAGAACTTTGCGGCGGCGTACGCGGTCACCAACGGTGCGGGAGCAAGCGATGGGGGAACGGGCGCTCCAACTGACCGTGACGATGGCCCTGAGCGGACTGCTGTTCCCACCCCGACCGCTTCCCGCCCAGCAGTTCGCGAGCGTCGACTCGGTCGTGCGGCAGGGCATTCGGAAGGGGTTGTACCCGGCTGCCGTCGTCGTGGTCGGCCGCGCCGACACCGTGCTCTACGCCCGCGGCTATGGCCACCTGACCTGGAGCCCCACCTCCGCGGCTCCGAGTCCAGACTCCACCCTCTGGGATCTGGCCTCGCTCACCAAGGTGGTCGCTACGACCGGCGCCGTCCTGCGCATGGTGGACGCCGGGACGCTGGCGCTGGACGCTCCAGTGAGCCGCTTCCTCCCCCGTTTCGCCGGGGGCGAGAAGGACCGGGTCACCGTCCGGATGCTGCTGGACCACACGAGCGGACTGCCGCCATACGTCCCGTTCTATCGTCTCGCGCGTTCCACCGACGCAGCGATCGGCCGCCTCTACGACGAGCCCCTCGTTCGCGCGCCAGGCGATTCCGCGGACTACAGCGATCTCAACGCCATGCTGCTGGGGCTTCTGATCGAGCAGGTCGCCGGCCGACCCCTGGATCAGGTCGTGGAGGCCGAGGTGCTGCTGCCGCTCGGGCTGGAGCGCACGATGTACCGCCCACCCGCCGCAATCCGGAAATGGATCGCCCCGAGCGGCCGGTACCGCGGCCACGCCGTCCGCGGCGAAGTGAACGATCAGAACGCGGCTAGGCTTGGGGGTGTGTCCGGCCACGCCGGGCTGTTTTCGACGGGTCATGATCTCGCGCGCTTCGCGCAGGCATGGTTGCGCCAGGGTCTGGGCCCGCGGGGCCGCTGGGTGCGCGCGGAGACGATGCGGCTCTTTCTGACGCCGGGCCCTCGGAGCGGAACGCGTCTGCTGGGATGGGATGGTCCTACACTCGACGCCCCCCCGGACGATCCAAGTGTGTTCGGCACACTCTTCAGCCACTCGGTGTACGGCCACACCGGGTGGACCGGCACCGAGCTCTGGGTGGACCCGACACGCGACCTGTTCCTCGTGTTTCTCACCAACCGGAGCTACGATCCCCGCACGCGCCGATCCCTCGAGAAGCTCAAGTTGGTGCGGGCACGGCTGTCGGACGCGGTGCTTCGGGCCGTGCCCCCCCTCTGCGATGCGGAGCATCTGACCTCATGCTGACCCGACCGGTTCTGTTGTACGACGGCACCTGCGGGTTCTGCGTGAGGTGGATCGACCGGCTCCGCCGGTGGGACCGCTCAAGCCGGATCGAATACGTGCCCTATCAGCGGCGGGGCGCTGTGGCCCGGCTCCCGTCCATCAGCGACGACGCGCTGGACCACGCGGTGCACCTGGTTGCGCCGGATGGCCGAGTCAGCGCTGGCGCCCGCGTCCTTCCGCCGCTGCTGGACCACCTCCCGGCCGGCCGACTGCTCAAGCCGTTCGTCCGGATTCCCGGTGTGCTGTGGCTGGGCAGCCGGGCCTACAGGTGGGTGGCGGCCCGCCGGCATCGGCTGGGCGGCCGGGGATCGACCTGCGGGGTGCAGAAATCGGGTGCCGGATGGGAGTCCGGTGGGATACATTACCGACAGGTGCCCCAAGCGAGTGACGCAGACCCATGAGCCTTTCAGCAGACACCGTCCGCCGAGCCCTCCGCGCGGTCAAGGACCCGGAGCTCAACCTCAACATCATCGACCTGGGCCTGGTGTACGACGTGAACGTCTCCGATACCGGCGATGTTCGGGTCCAGATGACGCTGACCTCCCCCGGCTGCCCTGCGGGGGCCGAGATCATACAGGGTGTGCGGGACGTCGCGGGCGATCTGGAGGGCGTTGCCTCCGTCGATGTCGAGCTGGTCTGGGAGCCGTATTGGACCCCGGAGCGCATGGACCCCAGAGTGAGAGCGTTCCTGGGACACTGAACGCCGGCGCAATCCTCGGCTCAGGAGGGCGGCCCCCGCGGCGCTTTCCTCTCCGTTTCGTCCTTTCCCATCACTGCCGCGTCCAGCAGCGCCTGCCCGAACGTCTCCGCCTGCCAGCGGCGCACCCCAGGGATGGCGCGTAGTTCGTCCAGGGTTCCGGGTTGGGCGCGCGCGATCGCTTCGAGGGTTCCGTTGGGGCACAGCACGCCCGGGGCAAGATCGAGCCGGGTGGCAAGCTCGTTCCGCTTCGCCTTGAGCTGTTCCACTCGGGCCTCGAATGCCGGGTCGGGGATGCGGCGGGGACCTCGCTCGATCCGGGGGAGGTCGCGCTCCGCCAGGTCCAGGGCTCGACGGACGGCTTCGAGCATCTCACGGCCACGCCGCTCCGCCAGCTCCGTGCCCACGCCGCGGATCGTCCGCAGGCCGGCGAGGTCGGTGGGCAGGCTCTTGGCGATCTCGAGCAGCGGCTCGGTGTTGAGGATGCGAAACGCGGCGCGGTCGGTCCGCGCTGCGGTCTCCTCCCGCCATTGGAACAGCTCGCGCAGGGCAGCGAGGTGCCGTCCGCGCAGGGTCCTGGCGCCTTTCAGCCGAAGGTAGGCCGGCTCGCCGTTGTCGGCCGAGCCCCATCGCACCTGCTCCAGCAGCGCGAACTCCTCCTCGGCCCACGTCAACCGCCCCCGCTCAGCGAGCCGCCCACGCAAGATGTCGCGCAGGGCCGGCAGATGCCGGGTGTCGTCGGCGGCGTACCGGAGCATCTCGGGCGAGAGCGGGCGAGTGGACCAGTCGGCTCGCTGAAAGCGCTTGTCCAGGCGCACGCCGAGATATTTCTCCAGCAGCGCGGCGAGCCCGATACCCGGCTCGTTCAGGAGCTGGGCGGCGACCCGAGTGTCGAACAGCCGGGTGGCCCGGAACCCGTACTGCTGGTCGAGGAGCCGGAGGTCGTAGTCCGCGTCGTGAAAGACGATCTCCACACCCGGGTCCGCGAGCACCTCGCCGAGAGCCGCGAGATCGGTAACCGCGAGCGGGTCGACGATGGCCGTGCGCGTGCGGGACGAGACCTGGATCAGGTAGACCCGGTCGTGATACCTGTGGAAGCTCGCGGCCTCGGTATCGACCGCCAGAAGGGGGCCGTGCCCGACGTCGGAGAGGAGGCTCTGGAGCGCCGTTCCGGTGTCGATGAAGGAGAGCTGCGGGTCACTCACGCGGCGCCACCTGCTCCAGCCCGGCGGCGATCTCCTCCAGCGCCTTCGCCAGCATCTTGTAGAAATCGGCGTCGGGCGGCGTCGCCGCGCCCATCGCGGCATCCATCTGGAGCTTGCGGGCGAGGCGGGCAGCGTGGCGTATGTAGTCGGTCGACGGTTTCATGGCGGATGAGGAGAGGGCGAAGGGGCCAAGACGCAATTGTGGGTCGTCGAGTTGTCCGAATGGTGTGAAGATAGACGTGCCGCCCGAGCGCGCGCATCCTCTGGCCATCTGCCGATCGGACCCTTCGAGCGTCTATACTCCGGGCCTATGGCGGCGCTCGAGATCGACCTGACCGTCTACCCCGACGAATGCGACGCGTACGGGCATTTGAACCAGGCGTCGTTTCTCGCCCTGTTCGAGCGGGCCCGCTGGGAGATGCTCGCCCGAGGCCCGGGAATGGACGTCTTCACTCGGCACGGCGCCTGGCCGGCGGTCCGCAAGGCCGCGATCGACTATCATGCGGCCGCGTACCCCGGAGACGTGCTGCGCTTTCATCAGACGCTTACGCACCACGGTCGCACGAGCTTCACGCTCCGCCAGACCGCGCGTCGGGTGCGCGACGACGCGCTGATCGCCACGGCCGAATTCGTCTTCGTCTGCATCAACCGCGACGGTCGGCCGATCCCCGTGCCCCCGGAGTTCGGCGAGTTTCTGAACGCGCGCCCCGCCCCGCGGGGACATCTGCGCCGACTCACCGTGAACGGCGTCAGCCTCGCGGTCGATGCCCGTGGCGATGGACCCGCCCTTCTCTTCATCCACGGCTATCCCTTCGACCACACCATCTGGGAGCCGCAACTGGAAACGCTGGAGGGCTGGCGCCGGATCGCTCCCGACCTGCGCGGCATGGGCCAGTCGGACGCACCCGACCTCGGCTATAGCATGGCCACATACGCCGCCGATCTCGCCGCCCTCCTCGACACGCTCGGCGTCGAGCGGGCCGTGCTCTGCGGTCTCTCGATGGGCGGCTACGTCGTGTTCGAGTTCCTGCGTCGATGGCGCGAGCGCGTGGCCGGCCTCGTGCTGATCTCCACCCGGGCCTCCGCCGACACCGCCGACGGACGGCGCGCTCGCGACGCTGCCGCGGGGCAGGCGCGGGATGCTGGCGCCAAGGAGATCGCCAACGAAATGCTGCCGAAGCTGCTGGCAGCGGGGGCCCCCGGGCCGCTGGTCGAGCGCGTCCGCGCGATGATGGCCGCGACGCCGGTCGCGGGCATCGTCGGCGCGCTGGGCGCGATGCGGGACCGCCCCGATAGTACACCCCTGCTGGCAACGCTTGCGGGGATCCCCACGCTGGTGATCGCCGGCGCGGACGACCACCTGATATCCGTGTCCCAGACAAGCGCCATCGCCGATGCGATCCCGGGAGCTCGCTTGGTCGTCGTGCCTGGGGCGGCCCACTTACCGACCCTCGAGGCGCCGTCGGTCGTGACGGACGCCATCCGAACGCTCCTCGCCGGGATCGCCTGAAACCCTTTGGCCCGCTCATGCGTTCTTACACGTGAGCGGGCCGGTCCGGTGCTCACTGGACCTCCGCTCCGCTGGACGCAATCCCTCCTACAAACGGCCCCGGGGCCGCGCCTGTCGCGGTCTCGCGGGCCGCCTTTCTTTGCCGGCTCTTGGCCAATCGCCGGCCGCCATAAACGAAGAGCCCTCCGGAGGGTGCCGGAGGGCTGCTCGTGCGAAAGCGATCGCTCGCTCGGCTAGCGCTTCGGCGGACCGGGGGGCGTATCGCTATTGAACACGTCCTTATTCTTCGCGATGAAGGTCTGCATGTTGGTCGGTACGTCCTCTTCAGGGAAGATGGCCGTGACTGGACACTCCGGCTCGCACGCCCCGCAGTCGATGCACTCGTCTGGGTGGATATAGAGCTGGTCGTCGCCCTCGTAGATGCAGTCCACGGGACATACATCCACGCAGCCCCTGTCCTTGACGCCAATGCAGGCTTCCGTGATCACGTAGGTCATGCGCTAACTCCCGGGCAACGCCGCGCGAAGAAGAAAGGAGAGTACGACGCGGTCTGGGGGCGCGCAAGGGGTTTTTCAGCCGTCAAGAAACCAGGCAGCCAGACGACGCGCGCCGGGTCTCCAGCGCCCGAGATAGGCGAGCCCGCCAAGCGCCGCCCCGCGCACGAGGTCGAAGCGCAGCGCGGTGGCGAGGCGGTCATGAGCCCGCTTCACCTTGAGCCAGCTTCGGGTCTTGGGGGAGGGGAAGCCCGGATCCAGAATCCTTCGCGCCGTCTCCTCGCCGGTCACCAGGGCGGCGTAGATCCCTTCGGCGGTGAGCGACGACGGCACCCCGGCCGCGTCGCCCACCAAGTGGACGCCATGCGCAAAATCGAAGCCGGCGAACTGCACCTCGAGTGTAGCGCCCTCGAACGGAGCCAGGTCGGCATCCGCGCCCAGCGCCCGCACCCGGTCCGTGAGGTAGCGCCGGATCGTAGCGGGGGGCACGACTCGCTTGGGTGCGACGGCACCGATGGAGGTGTACGTCTGGTGCGGAAAAACCCAGAAGTAGCCGTTGGCCAGAACGCGCGGATCGCACTCCGCGCGCAGCGGCTCGAGCCGAAGCTTCGGGACGTTGTACTCGGCGGCGAAATAGGCGCGGGGATGGGGCAGCCCGAGCCTGCGCCGGACGGCTGAATCGGCCCCGTCGGCGCCGATCAGGCGGCGGTAGGCAATGGTCCGCCCGCCGACGGTGACTGTCCGCGACGGAAAATCCAGGCCGGTCGCCGCGGCGCCGGCCCGGACCTCTGCCCCAGCACGCCGGGTCCATTCGAGCTGCAGCCGGCCTAGCTCATCGCGAGGCACGGTCCGGACGACGCTGGCCGCGACGTCCAGCGTCCGCGCGATGCCGCCGGTGAAGGCGACGTGGCCGACCCGCTCAAGCCCCGCGTCACGCGGCAGACCCAGGGGGGACAACTCCCGGACCGCCTTCGGCGTCAGCCCGCCGGCGCAGGTCTTCGGGCCGACCTGGGCGTGCTTCTCGAGGACGAGGACCTCGCGGCCGGCGTCGGCGAGCACCTGCGCGGCGCGGAGCCCCGCCGGCCCGGCCCCGATCACGAGATGCTCGACCGTCTCCACGCGCGTCTACCGAAGGTGTGCCCGCAGAAAATCGAGGGTCCGCTGCCAGGCGAGGTCGGCCGAGGGCTGGTCGAAGACCTGCGGGCGAGAGTCGTTGAAGAACGCGTGGCCGGCGTCGTAGAAGTGGGCCTCGAACGAGGCACCGGCCGCGCGGTATCGCGCCGCAAGTGCGCGGGCGTCTGGCTCCTTTACCGACTGGTCCCGGCGGCCGAAGTGCGCGAGCACCGGCACCCGCAGTTTTGACGGATCGATCGGCGTGTTGGGATGCATCCCGTAGAAGTCCACCCCGGCGGAGATCCGGTCGGGGTGCTCCTGAGCGGCGAAGAGCGCGAGTTGGCCGCCCATGCAGAAGCCGACCGTGCCAACCTTCTTCGGCTGGACGCCGGGCAACGCGAGCAGGTAGCTCGCGGCGCTCGCGAGATCCGTCCCGGCCTCCCCGATGTTGAGGGCCATGAAGAGCTTGCCGGCCTCGTCGGGACTCTTCGTCTGCCTGCCGTGGTACAGGTCGGGCGCGAGCGTCACGAAGCCTTCGGCGGCGAACCGGTCGGCCAGCTGCTTGATGTGATCGACGAGCCCCCAGTATTCCTGGACCACGATGAGGCCCGGCCCGGCACCGGCGTTGGCATTCAGATATCCCGGTGTCATGCGTCCGTTGGCGCGGAACTCGATCATCTGCCCCGGCATCGGGCCTCCAAGTCAGGCGCGATCGGACCAGACCGCGAGCTCGTTGCCGCTCGGATCGGCGAAGTGAAAGCGACGCCCGCCCGGGAAGGAAAACGTCGGACGCACGATCTTGCCCCCGGCGGCCTGAATCCGCCGCTCGGCCGCCTCGAGATCCACCGCGAAAATCACGATCAGTGGACCGCCGGCCCGGCCGGCCGGGGCCTTGCTGAAGCCGCCGGTGAGACGCCCGTCGGCGAAACTTGCGTAGTCGGGCCCGTAGTCCTCGAAACGCCAACCGAACGCCTGGTCGTAGAACCGCTTCGCGGCGGCGACATCCGTGACCGAGAGCTCAACGTAGTCGATCCGCCGGTCGTGCTCGGCACTGTGCAGGGACCCGGTCATGACTGGGTGACGCTCGCCAGCGCGTGATCCAGCGCCTCGACGGCGAAATCGGCGTCTTCGGGCGTGAGACAGAGGGGCGGCTTGATCCGTAGCACGTTCCCGGCAAGCCCCCCCTTCCCGACCAGCACGCCGAGCTCGCGCAGCCGCTCCAGCGCGTCCAGCGTCTCCCGGCCGGCAGGCTCTTTCGTCGCCCGGTCGCGGACCAGCTCGACGCCGAGCATCAAGCCGAGGCCGCGGACGTCCCCGACGATGGCGTGCCGCGGCATCAGGTCCTGCAACCCGGCCTTGAGCCGGGCCCCCACGACCCGCGCGTTCTCCTGGAGGTGCTCCTCCTCGATCACGTCCAGCACCGCCAGTCCGGCCGCCGCGGAGACAGGGTTGCCGCCGAACGTGTTGAAGTGGAGGCGCTGGGCGAGAGCTTCAGCAATCTCCCGGCGGGTGGTGACGGCGGCGAGCGGCGCCCCGTTCCCGATACCCTTCGCCATGGTGACGATGTCGGGCACGACGCCGAAGTGCTCAAACCCCCAGAAATGGGCGCCGGTGCGGCCGAAGCCTGTCTGTACCTCATCAGCGATGCAGAGCCCGCCGTGTTCGCGGACGACGCCGTACGCCTCCGCCAGATAGTTCGGCGCGCCGTGCGTCACGCCCCCTACCCCTTGCACCGGCTCGGCGATGAACCCGGCGATGCGGCCGGTCGTCCCGTGGAGGATGAGGTCGCGGATATCCTCCGCGCTCCGCGTGGCGATCGCCGCGGGGGAACCCGTGAACGGGCTTCGGTAAGGATCGGGGCAGACCGCGTGATGGATGCCGGCGCTCTGCTGCGTCGGGAACTTCCAGGTGGAGAGCCCCGTGAGCGCCATGGTCGTGGGGGAACCGCCATGGTAGCCGTTGCGAAGCGCGATCAGGTCCGCGTTACCGGTGAAGAGGCGGGCCATCGTGACGGCGAGGTCGTTCGCTTCGCTCCCACTGTTAACGAAGTACGTCACCTCGAGTCCCGGGGGCAGTTTGGCGGCCAGCCGCTGGGCCAGTCGAGGCAGGTTGGGATGGAGATAGATCGTGGACGTATGCTGGAGCGTGGCCGCCTGCTCGCCGACGCGTGCGACCACCGTCGGGTGCGAATGGCCGCACGCCACGGTGGCGATCCCCGCGAAGAGGTCGAGGTAGCGCCGGCCGGTTTCGTCGAAGAGGTACTGGAGGTGCCCCTCGACGATCAGCAGCGGCTCCCGATAGAACGTGAACACCGAGGGGTGGCCGAACCGCTGGCGAAGCGCCAGCACCTCTGCGCGCGAGGGGCCGGTGTACGGCCGCGGTCGGTGGGCGCAGGCGGGCATGACGAGAGGTGGGGCGCCGACGACGGTCGCCATGGTGGTCAGCTCAGGCTCGAGGTGGTACGCACGCGGTCGGTCGGATCAGAGCAGCCCCGGCACCGGGGTCGCGAGACTCTCCGTGCGCGGCTCGGGCGGACCGTACCGGCCCGCAGGAGCGTGGATCCGGTTCCATTCTTCCCGCAAGCAGAACGGATCCAGACCGTAGGGGCGGTCGACCGCCAGTACGCCGTCGAGGTGATCGATCTCATGCTGAAGCAGCTCGGCGCGGTCACCCTCCAGCTCCTGCTCGTGCCAGCCGCCCTTCACGTCCTGGTAGCGGATGCGGACGCGGTAGGCCCGCGCGACCCGGACCAGGAGGTTGGGGAACGAGAAGCAGTCGTCCCAGACGGGGAAGTCCTCGGTTCCGATGTCCACGATCTCTGGGTTGATGAGCGACCAGGGCTTCTCCATCTCGACGTACACGACCCGCACCGGCGCGCCGATCTGCGGGGCCGCGATCGCCCGACCGCTGCCGAACCGCGACTGCCAGTCGCGCAGGGTCTCGCGCAAGTCGTCGAGGATCACGCGAACGGCCGTCGAGCTGGGTCGGGTGATCGGCTGGCAGCGGGTCCGGAGGATCGGATCGCCGAGGAGGCGGATGCGGTGGATGGTCATGGGCGGGTCCAATCGTCCGGCGCCGGGGGAGTGCCCAATATTATGAATGGACGCTGCCGGGGCCAGGTCGGGCTGAAAGCCAGCTGCTCGATCCCTGGTTTATAGTAGTTGTAAATACGACTTCTTTACAGTTAACTCATTGTAAACATGCCACAAAGCAGATTTCACACCATTTTGTTGGCACGAATTGACAATTCCGACTAATTCACTTACCATTGCCCCATGCGCGCACCCCTGCCGCCGGTCGATCCGATGAGCTGCCCCCCGGGCCAACGGGGTCCGCGACGGGAGATCCTGGTTGAGCTCAAGCGGGCACAGCCGCTCACCGCACGAGAGCTGGCTGCCAAGCTCGCGATCTCGCTGAACGCGGTGCGCCACCACGTTAAGGAGCTCGAGGCCGAAGGGCTGGTCGCCTACGATCGCCGGCATCACGGAGTCGGGGCCCCCGCCTTCGCTTATCGGTTGACCGCCCGGGGTGAGGGGCTCTTCCCCCGCCGCTACGAAGCCACGTTGCTTCAGTTTCTCGACCATGTCGTCGAGCGGGAGGGCCGCGGCGCCGCGGTTCGGGTGCTGGAAGGCCACTTCGATGAGCTGACGCGACGGGTGCGGGGCGAAGCAGCGGGATTGGAGCCGGAGCGCCGTTTGGAAGTCGTAGCGCAGGCGCTGGCGGACGAGGGGTACATGGCCGAAGCGGGTGGCGGTGCCGACAGAGTCGGCACACTAACCGCACACAATTGCGCCATGCAGGCGGTAGCCGAGCGCTTCCCGGAGCTCTGCGCCGCCGAAGTGCGGTTTCTGGAGGAGGCGCTGGGGGCGCCGGTGGATCGGCGGTCGCACATCCTGGGCGGCTGCAGCGCCTGTGAATACCACGTCCGGTTCGCGCCCTCAGGCCGGACCGCGGAGGAAGGCAGATGAGTTCACCGGTCGAGACACTGGTCAACCGCGAGTACAAGTATGGCTTCGTGACCGACATCGAGGCCGATGTCGCGCCCAAGGGCCTGAACGAGGACATCGTCCGGCTGATCTCGGCCAAGAAGAACGAACCGGCGTTCATGCTGGAGTGGCGGCTCAAGGCCTATCGCGGCTGGCTCAAGATGTCGGAGCCGCACTGGCCGAACGTGGTGTATCCGGCCATCGACTACCAGGGCATTCGCTACTACGCGGCGCCCAAGACCCAGAAGCCCCTGGGCAGCCTGGACGAGGTGGATCCCAAGCTCCGCGAGACCTACGAGAAGCTCGGCATCCCTCTCTCGGAGCAGAAGATCCTGGCCGGGGTGGCGGTGGACGCGATCTTCGACAGCGTCTCGGTGGGCACTTCCTACAAGAAGAAGCTGGCCGAGCAGGGCATCGTCTTCTGCTCGTTCGGCGAGGCGGTGCAGGAGCACCCGGAGCTGGTCGAGAAGTACCTCGGCTCGGTCGTGCCCCCCAGTGACAACTTCTTCGCGGCGCTTAACGCGGCCGTATTCAGCGACGGCTCCTTCGTGTACGTGCCGAAGGGCGTCAAGTGCCCGATGGAGCTGTCCACCTACTTCCGGATGAACGCCGCCGATACCGGGCAGTTCGAGCGCACGCTCATCATCGCCGATGAAGGTGCATCGGTGAGTTATCTGGAGGGGTGCACCGCCCCCAAGCGGGACACGAACCAGCTCCATGCCGCGGTGGTCGAGCTGGTGGCGCTCGACAGCGCCACGATCAAGTACTCGACCGTCCAGAACTGGTACGCCGGGGACGAAGAGGGGCGGGGCGGCATCTACAACTTCGTCACCAAGCGCGGGAAGGCCCTTCGGAAGGCCAAGATCTCCTGGACCCAGGTCGAGACCGGCTCCGCGATCACCTGGAAGTATCCGAGCGTGATCCTCCAGGGCGACGACTCCGTGGGCGAGTTCTACTCGGTGGCCGTGGTGAACGGCCGGCAGCAGGCCGACACCGGCACCAAGATGATCCACATGGGCCGGAACACCCGCAGCACGATCGTGTCCAAGGGGATCTCCGCCGGCCGCGGCAACAACAGCTATCGGGGGCTGGTCAAGGTGCTGCCCAGGGCGGAGGGCGCCCGGAACTACACGCAATGCGACTCGATGCTCATCGGGAACCGCTGCGGCGCCCACACATTCCCCTATATCGACGTGCAGAATCCCACGGCATCGGTGGAGCACGAGGCCTCCACCTCGAAGATCGGCGAGGATCAGATCTTCTATTGCAAGCAGCGTGGACTCAACACCGAGAACGCGATCTCGATGATTGTGAACGGATTCTGCAAAGAGGTGTTCAAGGAGCTCCCCATGGAGTTCGCCGTGGAAGCGCAGAAGCTCCTGGGGGTGAGTCTCGAGGGGAGTGTCGGGTAAGAGGGTGAACGGTGAACAGTGAACGGTAAACGGGGGTGGCTGGGCGGGGCCCGTTCACCGTTTACCGTTCACCCAGTTTCAGCTCAGGAGAGTGTAAGTGCTAGACGTCATCGGCCTGCGGGCGTCCGCGGGCGACACGGAGATCCTCCGCGGCATCTCGCTCAAGGTGAATCCGGGCGAGGTGCACGCCATCATGGGTCCGAACGGTTCCGGCAAGAGCACGCTGGCACAGGTGCTGGCCGGCCACCCGGCCTACGAGGTGAGCGGCGGCCGCGTGCTGTTCGAGGGACGGGACCTCCTGGAGCTGGAGCCCGAGGAGCGGGCCCAGGCCGGCGTCTTTCTCGCGTTCCAGTATCCGGTCGAGATCCCCGGCGTCACCAACGCGTACTTCCTCCGCGCGGCGTACAACGCGCTTCGGAAGGCGAGGGGTCTCGACGAGGTGGATCCCATGGACTTCCTCGACATCCTCGAGCAGAAGCTCAAGATCGTCGAGTGGGAGCCCGACATCATGAGCCGGGCGGTGAATGCCGGCTTTTCAGGGGGCGAGAAGAAGCGGAACGAGATCCTCCAGCTCGCAGTCCTCGAGCCCAAACTCGGCATTCTCGACGAAACCGACTCGGGCCTCGACATCGACGCGCTCCGTATCGTGGCGGCTGGGGTGAACCGGTTGCGGAGCCCTGAGCGCGCGTTCATCGTCGTCACCCACTATCAGCGGCTCCTGAATCACATCGTGCCCGACGTCGTCCACGTGTTGGTGAACGGGCGGATTGCGAAGTCGGGCGGCAAGGAGTTGGCGCTCGAGCTCGAGGCGCGCGGATACGACTGGGTCGAGGAGGAGGCGGGCGTCGCGTGACCGGGACCTACGTGCGCGAGTTCGAGGCGTTCGCAGGGAACGGCGGCGCGGAGGGCCCGGCGTGGTTGCCGAGAGTCCGCCGGGCCGCCATCGACCGGTTCGCCGCCGTCGGCTTCCCCACGACCCGGGATGAGGAATGGCGCTTCACGCCGGTCGCGCCGATCGCCCAGACTGAGTTCCGCCCCGCCGGCCCAGGTGCCGTCACCCGGGCCGCGTTGGGCCCGTTCCTCTTCGGTCACGCCGAATGGCCGCGGATCGTGTTTGTGAACGGGAAGTTCGCGCCGGAGCTGTCCGTCCTGTCGACGCTCCCCGGGGGAGTGCGCCTCGACAACCTGGCGTCGGCACTGCGGACCGACGGAGAGCTGCTGGAGCGGCATCTCACCCGTCACGCACGTCCGGAAACGACACCGTTCGCGGCGCTCAACACGGCATTCATGCGCGACGGGGCGCTGGTGTATGTGCCCCCCGGCATCGCTCTGGAGCAGCCGGTCCATCTGCTGTTCGTCACCAGCCCGGACGCCGGCGGCACGGTGGCCCATCCCCGGAACCTGGTGGTCGTGGAGCGGGGCGCCCGGGCCTCGGTCGTCGAGAGCTACGTCAGTCTCGCCGATGGAGCGAGGTACTTCACCAACGCGGTCACCGAGGTGGTCTCGGGCGAGGACGCCTGGACCGAGCACACCCGGATCCAGCGGGAGAGCGAGCGGGCTTACCACGTCGGGCTCACCCACGTCGACCAGGCCCGTGGCAGTCATTACCGGTCGTTCACGCTGGCGATGGGCGGCGCGATCGCCCGGCACAACCTGCACGTGCGGCTCAACGCGCCGGGGATCGAGACCCTGATGTACGGGCTCTATCTCACCCGGGGCGAGCAGGTCGTAGACAACCACACGGCCATCTACCATGACAACCCCAACTGCAACAGCTGGGAGGTCTACAAGGGAGTCCTGGACGACCGCTCGCGCGCCGTGTTCAACGGCAAGGTGTTCGTCAAGCCCGAGGGGCAGAAGACCGACGCCAAGCAGACCAACCGGAACCTGCTGCTCTCGTCCGCGGCCAAGGTTGACACCAAGCCGCAGCTCGAGATCTTCGCCGACGACGTCAAGTGCACGCACGGCGCGACGGTCGGGTTCCTGGACCCGCTCGGCCTCTTCTACCTCCGAAGCCGAGGCATTCCGACCCAGACCGCACGGAAGATCCTCACCTACGCCTTCGCAGCGGAGGTCGTGGACGAGGTGGCTCTGGCCCCGGTGCGGGAGGAGCTGAACCGACTCCTGCTGGCGCGCCTTGGCCACCTCGAGTAGAGCCGCCATGTCCGGGACGTCCGTCGCCGCTTCCGGCTTGCCCGCTGCGATTGCCGCTCGCCTGGACGTTGCACGGGTGCGCGCCGAGTTCCCGATTCTCGCGACCCGGGTGCACGGGAAGCCGCTGGTATACCTGGACAACGCGGCGACGACCCAGAAGCCGCAGCCCGTCATCGACGCGCTCAGCAGGTACTACCGCGCGGAAAACGCGAACATCCATCGCGGCGTCCACTATCTCAGCCAGCTCGCCACCGACGGGTACGAGGGCGCCCGGGAGAAGGTGGCTCGGTTCCTCAACGCCGCCTCGGCCCGCGAGATCGTGTTCGTGCGAGGCGCTACGGAAGGCATCAACCTGGTGGCGCAGAGCTACGGACGCTCGGTGCTTCGCCCGGGCGACGAGATTCTGATCACCGGGATGGAGCACCACTCGAACATCGTCCCCTGGCAGCTGCTGGCGGAGCAGACCGGGACGGTCCTCCGCGTCGCCCCCCTGACGGACGCCGGGGAGCTGCATCTGGCGGCGTTCGACCGGCTCCTCGGCCCGCGCACCCGGTTGGTTTCGGTGGTGCATCTCTCGAATGCCCTGGGGACGGTGAATCCCGTCCGCCGGATCACCGCGGCGGCCCGCGGACTCGGCATCCCGGTCCTGGTCGACGGTGCGCAGTCCGCCCCGCACCTCGGCGTGGACGTGCAGGCGCTCGACTGCGACTTCTTCGTGTTCTCCGGCCACAAGCTGTTCGGTCCGACCGGGATCGGCGTGTTGTACGGGCGGGAGGCACTGCTCGACCGGATGCCCCCGTGGCAAGGCGGCGGCGACATGATCTCGTCGGTCACGTTCGAACGGTCTACCTGGGCTGCCTTGCCCGCCAAGTTCGAGGCGGGCACGCCGCATATCGCGGGAGCCATCGGGCTCGGCGTCGCCGTCGACTGGCTCTCGGCGATCGGGCTCGAGGCCGTCGTCGCCCACGAGGACGACTTGTTGCGGTACGCGACGGCGGAGGTGGGGCGGATCCCCGGCGCCACGCTCATCGGGACCGCGCGCGACCGGGCGAGCATTCTGAGCTTCGCGCTCGACGGGGTGCACGCTCACGACGTAGGCCAGGTGCTCGATCTCGAGGGCATCGCCATCCGCGCCGGACACCACTGCGCGCAGCCGGTCATGCAGCGCTACGGGGTGGCCGCAACCGCCCGCGCGTCCTTCGCGCTCTACAACACGCGAGCCGAAGTGGACGCCCTGGTCGCCGGCCTCGCCAAGGTGAAGCAGGTGTTCGCGCAATGACGGAGCTGAGCGCGCTGTACCAGGACGTGATCCTCGAGCACAACCGGTCTCCTCGGAATTTCCGGCGGATGGACGACGCCGACCGGCACGCTGAGGGGCGGAATCCGTTGTGCGGTGACCAGCTCACCGTCTGGCTCAAGCTGGACGGTGACGTGATCGCGGACGTGAGCTTCGAGGGCTCCGGGTGCGCCATCTCCAAGGCATCGGCATCGCTGATGACGGCCGCGGTGAAAGGGAAGACTCGCGCCGACGTGGCGCGACTGTTTGAGCGCTTCCACGGTGTCGTCACCGGGAGGGCGGCGGGAGAGGGTCAGTCCGACGGCCTGGGCAAGCTGGCCGTCTTTTCCGGGATTTCGGCGTTTCCCGTGCGCGTCAAGTGCGCCACGCTCTCGTGGCATGCGCTCAAGGCGGCGCTGGAGAGCGGGGCCGAGCCGGTGTCGACGGAGTAGGTGCGGTGAACGGTAAACAGTGAACGGGCCGCCGGCCATCCTCCGCCGGCTCCCAGTAACACCTGTTCACCGTTTACCGTTCACCCAACGACAGAGCGCTGAATTTCAAAGGAGTCTAGTACCATGCCCTACGATCCGAGACTCGTCGCTCCCATGCGTGATGAAATGGTGCGCATGGGTGCCGAGGAGCTGAAGACGGTCGCCGAAGTCGACGAGGCGCTTGGGGACCAGAAGGGAACGATGCTGGTCTTCGTCAACTCGGTCTGCGGATGCGCGGCTGGGAACGCGCGCCCGGCGCTTGCGCAGGCGCTCAAGCATGCGGTGCGGCCGCAGCGAGTGGTGACCGTTTTCGCGGGACAGGATCTGGATGCCACCGCCCGGGCGCGCCAGTATTTCAGCGAGTATCAGCCGAGCTCGCCTTCGATGGCGCTCATGCGAGACGGCGAGGTCGTTCACTTCATCCACCGGCACCAGATCGAGGGCCAGGCGCCGCAGGCCGTCGCCTCCAATCTGACGGCGGCTTTCGAGAAGTTCTGCGGCGCGGCGGTCTGACGTGAGCGGGCACGTATTCCATCCGGGGCATCACGCCCTTCACGGGATCACCGTGGTGCTCCAGACGACCGGCACCAAGACCTACGTAGGCCGGTTCGATGCGCAGGACGACGGGGGCGTGCACCTGCTCGATGTCGCGGTGCACGAGGGCGGCGACCCGGCCTCCTCCAGAGACGAATTCCTCCGGCGGACGCTCAAGTTCGGCGTCCGGGTAGAGCGGAAGCACGTGCTGGTGCCATCCAGCGAGGTCGCGACCATCGTTCCGTTGAGCACGGTCGGCGGCTGACCATCCTGCAGGAGTCCGCGGCATGACGGACTTCGACGTCGTCGTCATCGGGGGCGGGCACGCGGGCACCGAGGCGGCTGCCTTGGCGGCGCGCGCCGGCGCGCGGACGCTGCTCCTCACGCAAAATCTCGAAACCATCGGACAGATGTCGTGCAACCCCGCGATCGGGGGGATCGCCAAGGGGACCGTCGTGCGCGAGGTGGATGCGCTGGGTGGGGTGATGGGGCGCGCGACCGATCTGGCGCGGATCCAGTTCCGGATGCTCAACCGCTCGAAGGGCCCGGCGGTGTGGTCGCCCCGGGCACAGTGCGATCGCGGGCTCTATCGCCGCGCGGTCCGCACGCTGCTCGAGCGACAGCCACGGTTGCAGTTCGCGCAGGGAACGGTCTCGGCGTTTCTCCTCGCCAGCGGGCGTATCGGCGGTGTCGTCACCGCCGACGGGCGTCGGTACCGTGCCCGGTCGGTCGTGCTGACAGCCGGGACCTTCCTTCGGGGTCAGATCCACCTCGGGCTCTCGACGCGAATCCCGGCTGGGCGGGCGGGCGACGCGGCCGTCATAGAGATTTCGCAAGCGCTTGTTGCTATTGGACTTACACTGTCGCGCTTCAAGACGGGCACACCGCCAAGAATCGACGGGAGAACAGCAGATCTCGATGGGCTCGACCGGCAAGACGGCGAGACAGAGCCGTACTGGTTTTCGGTCTACGAGCGCTCTCCCCACCCGCGTCAGCTCCCCTGCTATCTGACGTGGACCACCGGGAGGCTTCGGGATCTCGTCAGCCGGCACCTTGCGGAGTCCGCGCTCTACGGCGGCTCTATCAGCGGTCGCGGCCCGCGATACTGCCCGTCCATCGAAGACAAGATCGTGAAGTTCCCGGACGCCGAACGGCACCAGATCTTTCTGGAGCCAGAGGGGCTGGAGACACGCGAGATGTACGTGAATGGGCTGTCGACCTCGCTCCCGAGCGAAATCCAGCTCGAAATGTTGCGGGCGGTGCCCGGGCTCGGCCGCGTGGAGATGACTCGCCCAGGCTACGCGATCGAGTATGACTACATCCCGCCGACTCAGCTGCGGCCGACCCTCGAGGTGCGCGACGTTGCCGGACTATTCCTCGCCGGACAGGTGAACGGGACGACGGGATACGAGGAGGCGGCCGGTCAGGGAGCGGTGGCAGGGCTCAACGCGGCGGCGAACGCGTTGGGACGCGAGCCGCTGGTACTGCGTCGGGATCAGGCCTTCATCGGGATCCTGGTGGACGACCTGGTGACCCGGGGGGTGGATGAGCCATACCGCTTGTTCACGTCGAGGGCAGAGTACCGCTTGCTGCTGCGGCAGGACAATGCGCTCCGCCGCTTGCTGCCGGTTGCAGGTGGGCTGGAGCTCCTGACGGCCGACGAGCGCAGGGCCGCGGAAGCTCGGCTCACCGAGGAAGACCGCATGACTGCCGCGGCCCAGGAGACGTCCGTCAAGCCGGCGCAAGCGAACCCGATTCTCGCCCCGGTCGGTGCATCTATCTCGGCTGCGGAGCGAGCCGCGGCCCTGGTGAGGCGGCCGGGAGTCTCGCTCGCGGCGTTGCTGCGCGCTGCGGGTGTGCCCGGGGTGACGGACGAGGCCTGCCAATCGCCGGAGGTCGAGCTGAAGTACTCCGGGTATCTGACACGCGAGCGGGAAACGGCGGCGCGGCTCACGGAGCTCGATGCGTTTCCCTTGCCTCCCGGGTTGGGCTACGGCGAGCTGGGGACTATTTCGTACGAGGCCCGGGAGAAGTTGTCGGCCGTCCGGCCGGTGACGATTGGGCAGGCCGGCCGGATTCCTGGGGTGTCGCCCAGCGATCTTCAGAATCTTGTCGCCGCCGTAATCCGGCTTCGGGGCCGTGCGAGTGTTTCACGTGAAACGGAGGCGTGAGTCGAAATCCACATCGGCCGGCTCCAGTCATTGCCTATCAGCGTGTCATTCCTATATTTCCTACCGTAGTCCCCCGGCCAGCCAGTCCAAGGCTTCCCAGCGTCCACTGGCACTGTCCTGCAAGTCTCTACAGAATAATAGCTTAACATCATATAGATGGCCAGAATAATCTCGATCGCGAATCAAAAGGGCGGTGTCGGCAAGACCACGACAGCTGTCAACCTCGCTGCCTCGCTAGCGATCGCAGAGCGGCGAACCCTGCTCGTCGATGCCGACCCACAGGGAAATGCGACCAGTGGTGTCGGTATTCTCAAGGGATCGGTTCGCTTCTCCCTGTACGACGCGATGGTGGATGGCCGACGGGTGGGGGACGCGATCCTGCATCACGACGCCCTGCCGCATCTCGACGTCCTGCCGGCGACCCAGGATCTCGTCGGCGCCGAGCTCGAGCTGGTCAATCGCGAGGGCCGGGAGCGGGCCCTACGCGCCGCGCTCGAGCCCATCGAGAGCTCGTACGATGTCGTCATCATCGACTGTCCACCCTCCCTCGGTCTCATCACGCTCAACGTCCTCACCGCCTCGCACGGCGTACTGATTCCGATCCAGTGCGAGTATTACGCCCTCGAGGGCATCTCGCAGCTGCTCAACACTGTCCGACTGGTCCAGCAGAACTTCAACCCTCCGCTTGCGATCGACGGCGTGCTGCTCACGATGTACGACTCGCGCCTCAATCTCTGCCGTCAGGTCGCTGAGGATGCGAAGGAATATTTCGGCCCGAAGGTGTTCCGCACTCCGGTGCCGAGAAACGTCCGGCTCGCCGAGGCGCCGAGCTTCGGAAAGCCGATCCTGCTGTACGACGTGCAGTCCGTCGGGGCGAAGAGCTACCTCGCGGTCGCGCAGGAGCTGCTCCAACGCCTAGACAGCCCGCAGGTGGCCGAGCCGGTGCCGCCACTCCCCGAGGTGATCCGATGACGGAAACCAAGCGGTTGGGCCGCGGACTCGAGGCGCTTCTGGGTCCGATCACCCGGGAGCAGGCGGAGGCGAGCGGAGCGCTCCGCGAGCTCGCCGTCACCGCCGTCCGGCCGAATCCATTCCAGCCGCGGACGCGCCTGGACGAAGGAGCAATGGCGGAGCTTACCGCTTCCATCGAAGCATCCGGCTTGCTCCAGCCGGTCGTGGTTCGCCCCGCGAACGGTGGCTATGAGCTGATCGCCGGCGAGCGGCGTTGGCGAGCCGTGCAACGCCTCGGCTGGGCGACGGTCCCGGCCGTGGTGAGGGACGTAGACGATCAGACGCTCCTCACCCTCGCCCTGGTCGAGAACCTCCAGCGCGACGACCTCTCCCCGATCGACGAGGCGCAAGGCTATCGCCGGTTGATGGACGAGTTCGCGCTCTCCCAGATCGAGGTGGCACGGGTCGTGGGCCGGCACCGGGCCACGGTCGCGAATCTGCTGCGCCTCCTCAAGCTCCCGGAAGAAGTCCAGGGGCTGGTGCACGAGGGGAAGCTCGCGGAGGGACACGCGCGCGCGCTCCTCGCGCTGGAACAGCCCGAGGCCGTCAGTCGGTTGGCCAAGCGGGCGGTCGCCGAGGGCTGGTCGGTCCGCGAGGTCGAGTCGCGCGTGCGCGGCGGGACGCGCAGTCGTCCCCGGGAAGCCCGTCCGCTCACCCCCGAGGGACGCCGGGTCGAGGAGGCGCTCCGGCGCCGGCTCGGCACCGACGTCCGGATTCACGCGGGACGCCGTGGCCGCGGTTTCCTCGCCATCAACTACTACTCGAACGACGATCTGGGCCGCCTCCTGGAGCTGATTCTGGGCGAGCCGTTCGCGGGATGAAGCCGGGGGCCCGCGCTTACACCATTATGGTGCAGCGGGACGGCGCGCTCGAATCGCGCACGTTCCGCATTCCGGTTTGGGTGGCGCGGGCGGGAGCGGTGGGGGGCGGTGCCGCAGTCCTCCTTCTCGCGTTGCTGCTCGCCTTCTACGGACCCATCGCACGCGCCGCCGCTCGGGTCCCTGGCCTTCAGCGTGACGTCGCCCGCCTGCGGGCGGACAACGCCAAGATCGTCACGCTGAGCGCGGCCGTGGACAGCCTGGAGCAGCGCTACGCCCAGGTCCGCAAGATGATCGGGGCGGACATCGTCCCTGATCCGCTGCGCCACGCCGCGACCCTGCCGGTCGCGCCCGCCATCCGCGCAACCCCCCGCTCCGCGACGCGGCGCTTTGGCGCGGACAGCCTGCCGCCGCACTACTGGCCTCTCGATGACACCGGCTTCCTCACACGTGGCCAGGTAAGCGACACCGCCAGGGACGAGGCCCATCCCGGGATCGACATCGCGGTCCCGACGGGGAGCGTGGTGAGGGCGGCCGGCGGCGGCACGGTGGCCCAGACCGGGCAGGATCCCGAGTACGGCTGGTTCGTTCTGCTCCAGCACGTGGACGGCTATCAGTCGATGTACGGCCACCTCTCCCGTCGTCTCGTCGCCAAGGGGGACACGGTGGCCGCCGGCCAAGTGATCGGTCTGAGCGGTAACACCGGCCGCTCCACCGCACCCCATCTCCACTTCGAAATCCGCCGGCAGGGGACCTCGCTCGATCCCCTGACCATGGTCAAGGAGGGCAGACAATGAGCCTCTTCGCCAGTCCCGCCCGCGACGAGCACGGCAACGAGCTCCGCCGCCGCCGCACCGACCAGATGCCCTTCTCCATTGTCGCGAAGGACATGACGATCGTGGGCGACCTCGAGACGGAGGGGGTGGTTCGCATCGAGGGCCGGATACGCGGAACCGTGCGCGCCGGAGCCCAGGTCCTCATCGGGCAGGGGGCTCAGCTCGAAGGCGACCTGCACACGAAGGAGGCGGTAGTGGGAGGCGAGGTCGTGGGGTCGATTCACGCGAGCGAGCGGGTGGAGCTCCAGCCCACGGCGTCGGTCACGGGGAACATCGTCACGCCGAGGATCGCCGTGCTGGAGGGGGGTAAGGTGACCGGCGAGGTCAGGATCCAGGATCAGGAAGGTACGGTTGGTGGCCAGTCCGGCTGATCAGAGCGTGATGGCTAACGAACCAACAAGGAACAGTTTGTCTTGATATTGGCGCGTTACTGTCTTATTGCTGCGGTGATTTTTGCCTTTGGCTGCTCGCGCCCGGCAGCATTGACCGGCGGGATGCGTGTCGGACTCATCACGCCCGGTTCCATCGGGGACGCAGCCTGGAACTCCGGCGCCTATCGTGGGCTCCTGGAGATCCGGGACTCCCTCCACCTCAATGTATCCCAGGTCGAGGCGCGGACCCCGGGGGAGCAGGAGGAGGCCCTCCGGACCTACGCGGCCCAGGGATACGACTTGGTGTTCGCCCACGGGTTCGAGTTCCAGGGTGCGGCAGAGCGAGTGTCGCGACAGTATCCGAAGACTGTCTTCATCGTGACGTCTGGCGAGCGCGCGGCCGGTAACGTCGCCCCCCTCATCTTCCGGCTGGAGGAGGCGAGCTACCTGTGCGGGATGGTGGCCGCTGGGATGACCAAGTCCAACGTGCTCGGCTTCGTCGGTGGCATCGAGCTCCCGCCGATCAAGGCCGCTTACGACGGCTGGGTCCGAGGGGCCCGGTCGGTGAACCCGAAGGTTGACGCCCGGCAGATCTACCTCAACAGCTTCGACGACGCCGCCGCCGGGCGGGAGGCCGCCCTGGCCCTGATCCGGGTCGGCGCCGACATGTTTCACCACAACGCGGACGCCGCCGCGCTCGGGCTCTTTCAGGCCGTCAAGGAAACGCGCGGCGTGTACGCATTCGGGGCCAACTCCGATCAGAGCGGGCTTGCGCCCGATCGCGTGCTCGGATCGGCCGTCATCGACCTGCCCCGCGCATTTCTCCTAGTGGCGCGGGAGGTACGCGACGGCAAATTCAGCCCACGGGTGGAGTCCTTCGGCCTCAAGAGCGGCGTCGTGCGCTACGAGCCGAACCCGGCTCTCGACCCGCTCGTGCCAGCGCGCCTTAAGGCTTGGGTGCGCGCGGCGGCGGACTCGATCGCTGCAGGCACGCTGGCGCCGGGTCCGCCTTCGCTGGCCTCACGCCCCGACTCCACGACCGAGCCGGTGCGGGCGAGCGCCAGATGACCGGGATCGCCCTCGCGGACGTGACCGGGTTCCTGGATGCCTTCCTCCGTGTCGGCGAGGTGCCGGACGAGCCCAACGCGGTCAACGGGCTCCAAGTGGAGAACCGCGGACGGGTGACCCGGGTGGTGGCCGCCGTCGATGCATCACTCGAGGCGATCGATGGACTCGGGGCGGCCGGACCGGCGGACCCCCCGTTGCTCCTGGTGCACCACGGGCTTCTCTGGGACGGCAACGTCCCGCTCTCCGGCCGGCGCCTTCGCCGGGTGAGCGCGCTTCTCGCGCGCGATGCCGCCCTCTACTCTGCCCACATTCCGCTCGACATCCATCCCGAGGTCGGCAACAACGTCGAGCTCGCTCGGCGGCTCGAGGTGCCGGTGGAAGGCTGGTTCGGCAGTTACCGGGGGGTCCCGATCGGCGTCTACGGCACCGCGCCCCCGGCGCTCGCTGAGCGGGGCCGACTGGTCGCTGCGCTCGACGCGGAGCTGGGCACCAGCGCCCGTCTGATCCCCGGCGGATCGCCGCGGGTCCGGCGCATCGGCATCGTGACGGGAGGCGCAGGCTCGATGATCGCCGCGGCCCGGGACGCCGGACTCGACACTTTCATCACCGGTGAAGGGGCGCACCACACCTACTTCGACGCAACCGAGTGGGGCGTGAACGTCATTTACGCCGGGCACTACGCTACCGAGCAGGTTGGGGTGCAGGCGCTGGCCCGCCGGCTCCACGCCGAATTCGGGCTTCCGTGGGAGTTTCACCGCCACCCTACGGGTCTGTGAGCACGCCGGCGCTCGAGCTTCGCGGCATCGTGAAGCGGTTCGGCCCCGTGCAGGCGTTGCGCGGGGCCGATTTCACGCTCGCCGCCGGCGAAGTCCACGCGCTCCTCGGCGAGAACGGTGCCGGCAAGTCCACTCTGATGCACGTCGCGTACGGGCTGATCCGGCCCGACGCCGGCACGATCGCGGTTCGCGGCCGGCCCGCGTTCCCGCGGTCGCCCCGCGACGCGCGCCGTCTGGGCATCGGCATGGTCCATCAGCATTTCACCTCGGTCCCGGCGCTGTCGGTCGCCGAGAACATTGCGCTCGCCGCGGGGTGGCCGGTACGACCCAAAGCGCTGCAGAGCCGCGTGCTCGCGCTCATGGACCGCGTCGGTTTGGCGGTCAAGCCCGAGACACGCGCCGGCGCGCTCACCGTCGTGGCCAAACAGCGGCTGGAGATCCTCAAGGCCTTGGCTACCGACGCCACGATCCTGCTGCTCGACGAGCCGACCGCCGTGCTCCCCCCCTCCGAGGCCGACGAGCTGCTCCGCATCGTCCGAGAGTTCGCGCGGGGTGGCGGTTCGGCGGTGTTGATTACCCACAAGCTGGAGGAGGCCCTGCGCGCGGCCGACACGGTGACCGCGCTTCGTGCCGGGCGCGTCACGCTGACCGGCTCCGCGGCGACCCAGACGCGACACTCGCTCACCCGGGCGATGATCGGTGACGGCGAGGTAGCCCAGTCCAGCCGCCCGCGCGCGCCCACGGGCGACCCTCACACGCTGGTGCGGTGCGAGATGCTTGATCTGTCGCGGGAGGACGGGCGCGGGCTGGCGCTCAGGGGCGCGTCCCTGGCGGTGGCGGCAGGCGAGGTGGTCGGGGTGGCGGCGGTAGAGGGGAACGGCCAGCGTGAGCTGCTTCGCGCAATTGCCGGGCTCGCCCGGCCGTTGCGCGGCCGCCTCGAGGTCGTCGGGCCCGTGGCCTTCATTCCGGAGGACCGAAGCACGGAGGGCCTGATCGCCGAGCTGGGGCTGACCGAGAACGTGGTCCTCGGCCTCGGGCGGGCTGCGGCGTGGGTGCGCGGCCCGCGGCTCGACTGGACGGCTGCCCGGGACCGGACGGCGGCCCTCATCGATCAGTTCGGTATCCGTGCTCCGGGCCCGGAAACGCCCGCCGGCGCGCTCAGCGGCGGCAACCAGCAGAAGATCGTCGTCGCCCGCGCGCTGGAACTGCTGCCGCGCGTCATCGTGGCCGAAAACCCCACGCGCGGGCTCGACATTCAGGCGGCCGGCGAGGTCTGGCGACGCCTCGGGGCGGCGGCGGCCGACGGGGGCGCCGTAATCGTCTACTCGAGCGATCTGGACGAGATCCTGGAGCGAGCCGACCGGACCATCGTCGTCGCCGGTGGGACCGTCACACCGGCGCCCGGCGACGCCGGCAAGGCGGAGGTCGGCGCGATGATGCTGGGCGCGCCGGCGCGCGGGGCCCCGTGAGAGGCTCGGGCCTGCTCGCCGGGGCCGTTGCGCTGTCGATCGGTCTCGGCGTGCTCGCGGTCGGGCTCTGGGGTGCGGGGTTCGACGCCACGGCCGCCTTCGCCGCGCTCTGGCGCGGAGCCTTCGGGTCCTGGTACGCGTTCACATCCGCCACCCTGGTCCGGGCTGTCCCGCTCATCATCATTGGACTCGGCATCGCGGTCGCCTTCCGGGCGGGGACGCTCAACATCGGGGCGGAGGGTCAGTTCTACGCGGGCGCGATCGCGGCGACCTGGGCCGGCCTGCACCTCGGCGGCGCGAGCGCGCCGGTGGCGATTCCCGCCGTCTGGCTGTCGGGCGCGGCGGCCGGCGCGTTGTGGGTGCTCCTCCCCGTCTGGCTCCGTCTCCGGTTCGGCGTCCTGGAGGTGATCAGCACCCTGCTGCTCAACTTCGTGGCGGAGTATCTGGTGAGCTGGATGGTACAGGGGCCGCTCCAGGAGGCGAAGCGTATTTACCCCCAGAGCGATCCGATCGCGGAGGTCGCACGGCTTCCGCTGTGGCCCGGCACACGGCTGCACCTCGGGTTGCTGGTCGCGCTGATCGCCGCCGCCACGGTGTGGTACGTCTTCCAGCGCACGGTGTGGGGCTTCGAGCTGCTCGCGACCGGGGCGGGACCGCAGGCGGCCCGGGTGAGCGGCCGGATCAACATCGGGCGAGTCACGGCCGCAGCACTCCTCTGGTCCGGGGCGATCGCCGGGCTGGCCGGCGGGATCGAGGTCGGCGGCGTTTCCTACGCGCTCTTCCAGAATCTCTCGCCCGGCTACGGATTCACGGCGATCGCCGTAGCGCTCCTCGCCCGGTTGCGCCCGCTGGCCATCGTCGTGACTGGTGTGCTCTTCGGGGCGCTCGAAGCGGGGGCGGGGGCGATGCAGCGGGACGCGGGGATTCCGGCGGTCGCGGTCTACGTGGTCGAAGGCGTGATCATCCTCGTCATGCTGCTGGCCGAAGCGACCGCGCGACGCGCCCGCACCCGAGTCGTGGTTCCGGAGCCGGAGCCGGAATCCCCGTGACCTCGGCCGTCGAAGCCGGCGCGTTGATCGGCTTTCTCGCCGCGTCCGTGCGGGTGGCGACTCCGCTGCTGTTCGCGGCGATCGGCGAGACAGTGACCGAGCGCGCCGGGATCATCAACCTGGGGCTCGAGGGCGCGATGCTGGCGGGGGCGCTCGCCTCCGCGCTGGGGGCGAGCGCCGGCCCTTGGGCCGGGGTCGCCGCCGGGGGTCTCGCCGGTGCGGCCGTGGCGGCGGCGTTCGCCGCGTGGGTGGTAGGGGCGCGGGTGAACCAGATCATCGCGGGGACCGCCGTGACTCTCGCATGCGTAGGGCTCACGGGCACGATCTATCGCCAGGCCTACGGGGCCGGCGGGGCGGGACTCTCGCTGCCGACCCTCGCGGTGCTTCCCGTGCCCGGGCTGAGCCGGCTCCCGGTTCTCGGGCCCGCGCTCTTCGCGCAACCCACGCTGACCTACCTGAGCCTCGTCTTGGTGCCGGCCGTGTGGTGGGTGCTCTATCGGACCCGGCTCGGACTCGCGGTTCGGGCCACCGGGGAAGCGACCGAGCTGGCGCGCGCAGCGGGCGTGCCGGTGCGCGCCCTTCGGTTCTGGGCTACGGTGTTCGGCGGAGCGCTCGCCGGACTGGGCGGGGCCAGCCTGGTGCTGGCGCAGGTCGGTACGTTCGCCGAGAAAATGACCGCCGGGCGCGGCTACGTCGCGATCGCGATCGTGGTACTGGGGCGCTGGCATCCGGGCGGGGTCGCGCTCGCGGCGCTGCTCTTCGGGGCGGCCACGGCGCTCCAGTTTCTGTTCCAGGCGCTGGGGCTCTCGGTCCCCTACCAGTTCTTCCTGATGCTCCCATACGTGCTCACGCTGGTCGCGCTGGGGGGTGCGGTTCGGCGGGTGGAGGCGCCGGCAGGTCTGGCGAAGGACGAGTGATCCGGGTCAGGCGTGCTCCCGGCGCAGCACGTCGCGGGCCTCGAGGATTCGCTGGCGCACGCGCTCTCGGAGCTGCGGGACGTCCTTCACCGTGAGGCCGGTCGTTTCGATCGGCTCGAGCACCCGTACCTCCGCCACGGATCGGCCGAACCGCCAGTCGTGCTTCCGGAGGGCGGTCCCGGTGCCGGTCACCGCGAGGGGGAGAATCGGCACACCGGCCTGGATCGCCAGCCGGAACGCGCCGTCCTTGAACGGAAGCATGTCGTCGGTCATCGAGCGCGTGCCTTCGGGAAAGATCATCACCGAGACCCGGGTCTTCAGGACCTCCCGGCAGCGCTGGAGCGCTTCGACCGCGCTCCGACCCTCGCCCCGACGCACCGCGATGTCGCCGGCGAGACGCATCAGCCAGCCGAGGACCGGGACCCTGAACAGCTCGGCCTTAGAGAGCCATTTCATCTCCCAGGGCAGGTGGCTGATCAGCAGGATGTCGGCGAAGGACTCGTGATTCGAGACGACGACGTAAGGGCGGCGCGGGTCGGTGGGCGGCATGCCTGACGTACGGAACCGCCACAGCGGATTGAGCGTCGCCATCACGGGCCCGATCCGGCGGAAGACGTAGCCGACCGCGTAGCGACCCGGATCGGACAGGGTGGCGAGGCGGATGACGGCCATGGCGGGCAGCCAGAGCACGAGGGCTGTGGCGAGCACGAACCACGCCCAGATGGACATGAGGGTCTGCCAGAGCTGCGCCATGCCGTATTTCCAAAGGGAGCAACGGGGCCGTAACCTTAGCGGGGCCGTCAAGACCTAGACAAGGGCCGATCGTGGATACGCTGCCGTCAACTCCGCTGGCCGATCGCGTGCTCAGGCCGTCGCTCGCGGTCACCGGTCTCTTCGTGCTGGCGCTGTTCCTCGCGCTGCACGAGGGTCGGGCCTTCTTCCTGCCGATGGTCCTCGCGGTGCTGCTGCATTTTCTGTTTAGCCCGGTCATCCGTGGACTCCGCCGGGCCCGGATTCCGGAGCCGATGGGCGCGGCCGTCGTCCTGGTCGGACTGCTGTTGACGGTGGGCCTGGCGGGCTACTACCTGGCCGGGCCAACGCGCACGTGGCTGGCCGAGGCGCCTGCGAGCATCAGCCAGACCCAGACCCGGCTCCGCCGGCTCCTCAGGCCGGTCGCCCAGGTGACCCGGACGGCCGAACAGGTGGCGCAGGCCACGGACGTCAACACGGGGCGCACGCCCCAGGTCGTGATACGAGGGAAGAGCCTCGGCGAGCGTCTCTACGGGACGACGGAGAATCTGGTCGCCGGCGTCGTCATGGTGATCGTGCTCCTCTACTTCCTGCTAGCGTCCGGGGACCTGTTCCTGCAGAAGGTGATCCGGGGCTTGCCCCACCTCGAGGACAAGACGCTGGCCGTGGCCATCGCGCGGGAGGCCGAGGCCTCGGTGTCGCGCTATCTGCTCAGCATGGCGCTGATCAACGCCGGCCAGGGTCTGCTGGTCGCGGCGGCGCTGGCGATGCTCGGCGTCCCCACGCCGCTGCTGTGGGGCGTGCTCTCGGCCGTGCTCGCCTGGATTCCCTACGTCGGCGCGCTCGCCATGATGCTGGTCCTCGCCGTCCTCGGGTTCCAGACATTCGACGCGCTGGGGCAGGCGCTCCTGGTTCCCGGCGCCTTCGTCGCCATCAACCAGCTCGTGGCGAACTTCGTGACGCCGAACGTGCTGGGACGTCGCCTCAAGCTCAATCGGGTAGCGATCGTTCTGGGCCTTTTCTTCTGGACCTGGATCTGGGGGGTGCCCGGCGCGTTCGTCGCGGTACCGCTGCTCGCCACCTTCAAGATATTCTGCGACCACGTCAAAGCCTTGCGGGGCGTGGCCGAGTTCCTGGGCGAGTAGCGAGAGGCCGCCGGATGAGCGACGGACACGGACGCGAGCGCCGCCTGACGGCCGCGGAGATGGGAGGGCTGGAGGGGCTGCCGCTGCCCGTGGACGTGAAGCGGATCCGGCTCCACCGCGGCGCCGGGGGAACTGCCCACCGGGCGCTTCGTGCTCTGGTGCTGCGGTGCACGGGGGGCCGGGCGATCGCGCTGGGCAACCACGTGTTCCTCCCGGACACCTGCTGCCGCTCGCTCCCCGTGCTGGCGCACGAGGTGACGCACTGCGCCCAGTACCAGGCGTGGGGCCCGCTCCGCTACTACCTCCGCGGCGTGCGCGACCGCCTCCGTGAGCTCCGCCACCGCGGCGGGCTCGGCCCGAGCCCGTACGACTACACCGTGGAGGCCCCCAAGCCCTTTGAGGCATACGGCATGGAACAGCAGGGGCAGATCGTCGAGGACTGGATCCGGGGTTCGGACAGAGCGGCGGCGCTAATCACTGCTCCGGCAGGCGATCCTCCCACAGGGCGAACACGTTCCCGTCGGGATCAGCGATCATCGCCATGATTCCCCAGGAATGCTGACTCGGCTCCGCGAGCACCCGCACCCCGCGCTCGTGCAGGCGGGTGCAGACGTCGAGCAGGTCCGGCACGTGGAACGTGATCCCGGTGTGGCGACCGACCAGCGCCTTCGCGTCCGGGTGTACCGCGGGATGCACGCCGAGGTGCGGCTCCTGCTCCAGGAACTCCGCGCCGAACGTGCCCTGCTTGGTCAGGGGCAGACCGAGATCGTCGCGGTAGAAGGCCACCGCGCGCTCGATGTCGTTGACGAAGACGGCCACGCTGTACATCGCGCGAATCATGCCGCCTCCAGGGCGTGCGCGAGGTCGTCGATCAGATCGTCGGGGTGCTCCAGCCCGACCGACATCCGCAGCAAGCCTTCGGGCGCGCGAGTGTGCGCACCCTCGACCGAGGCGCGGTGCTCGATGAGCGTTTCCGGCCCCCCGAGACTGGTGGCCCGGGTGATCAACTGGAGTCGGCCGGTCAGGCCCATCGCTTCGGCCCGTCCGCCCCGAACCTCGAACGAGAGCATGCCGCCGAAACCCGTCATCTGGCGCGCGGCGACCGTGTGCCCGGGGTGTGACTCCAGCCCCGGATAGTGCACCCGGGTCACGGCGGGGTGCCGCTCGAGAAAGCGGGCCACGGCCATGGCGTGCTCCGAATGGCCCCGCATGCGGTAGGGTAGAGACCGGATACCTCGACGCAGAAGCCAACAGTCGAACGGCGAGGCGACCCCGCCGGCTGCGATCTGCACCGTCCGAATGCGCTGGAACAGGTCGTCGTCCACCCGGGCGACCACCGCGCCGCTCAAGACATCGCTGTGTCCGCCCAGGTACTTGGTGGTGGAGTGCATGACGAGGTCCGCCCCCAGCTCGAGGGGGCGGGTGAGCATCGGCGACGCCCACGTGTTGTCGCAGACGACCCGCGCGCCGGCCTTCCGCGCGAGGGTGACGGTCGCGGCGATGTCGGTCACGCGCAGAAGCGGGTTGGACGGCGTCTCCACCCACACGAGCCGGGTGGTCGGCCTCAGCGCCGCGGCGACCGCGGCGGAATCCGTCATGTCCACGGTGGCGTGCTCCAATCCCCAGCGGGCGTACACCTCACCCAGCAGCTTCCGGGTGATGTAATAAGCGTCGTCCGGCGCGAGGACGTGATCGCCCGGCGCGAGCGCCTGGAAGATCGCCGACGTCGCGGCCATCCCGGACGAGAACGCCGCGGCGACGGCTCCGGCCTCGAGGACCGCGAGACAGTGCTCGAGCGCCCGCCGGTTGGGGTTCGCGTCGCGCCCGTAGATGTAGCCGCTCGGGAAGGTCCCATCGGGAGCCCGCTCGAACGTCGTCGACAAGTGGATGGGGGGCGTGACAGCGCCGGTTGTCGGATCGGGCTCGAGGCCGGCGTGCACGGCGAGCGTCTCGAAGCGCATCGTGAGCTCAGATATGAGGGGAGAGACTCAGCAGGTACTTGATGAGGAGCAACCCGGCGGCGAACGAGCCGATCGCAAGCAGGGCCAACAGCGCGAGCACCGTGAGCAGGAGCCGGCGACTCGCGCGATGCACGGCGTCCGGGCGCTCCAAATGCCGGCGCAGCAGCCGGACGTTCTTCGTGTTCGACTTCCACACAAAATCGAACAGGTCGCCGGCGCCGGGCACTGCGCCGATCGCGGTATCGATCGCGATGTTGTAGAGCATGCGGAGCAGCACCGGCGGCGGGGCGCCGAAATGCGCCGCCTCGATCAGGATCCAGGCAGACGCCAGGGCGCCAAGCGCATCGCCGAGACCGGGGACCAGTCCCAGGAGCGGGTCGAGGCCGATGCGAAACCGCGTCCCCGGAATGACCACGGCATTGTCGAGGAGGTTGGCGAGCCGCTCGACCCGCTCGAGCCGCCGCCCCTCGGATTCGGTGGGCCGTAGGGTCGGAAAGCCGGCATCCACGACGGGGCTCATGGGGCGATGTCGGCGGTGAGCTCCAGCGCCATCACGTGATCGTCCTGAACCTGCGAGCCTAAGCGGAACGCCGTCGTCCCGACGACCCCGAACCCGGCCTTCCGGTAGAAGGCGATCGCGCGCGGATTCTCTTGCCACACGCCCAGCCAGAGCGTGCGGCCACCCCGCCGGCGCGCCTCGGCCACACTCTCCGCCATGAGCAGTTGTGCCACGCCGCGTCCGTGCCACTCACCCTCTACGTAGAAACGCACGAGCTCCACTGGTCCGTCCAGGCGGACGCCGGGCGGCGCCTGGTCGGCGACGAGGTAGGCATAGCCGATGAGACGGCCGGCCCACTCGGCCACGATGTAGGTCGCGACCGGATCGGCGAGCTCCTGGGCCTGCTTGGCCTCGCTGTATCGAGCCGTGAGATGCGCGGCCATGTCCGCCGGGTCGTTGAAAGCCGCGTACGTCTCGGCGAACGTGCGCGCCGCGAGCTCCGCAAGGGGGCCGGCGTCGTCGGCGGTCGCCCGGCGGATGCCGGGCGTCATGGGGCCGCGCTCCGCGACGCGAAGGCGGCGTGCAGGTTGCGCCGCATCCCGGCAAGGCCGGGTCGGGCCAGGGGAGTGCCACCGAAGCGCGCGGCGAACTCGGCCTCATCCATCCGATCGAAGAAGTCCGGCTCGACGCCGTGGAGCAACGCACGGGGACTGAAGGCCGCGGTTGTGGTCTCCCTGGCGAAGCGGACGTTCCATGGGCACACGTCGTTGCACACGTCGCAGCCGAACGCCCAGCCGTCGAGCTTGGGGAGGACGCTCTCAGGGATCGGCCCGCGATGCTCGATCGTGACATAGGCGATGCACCGGGTCGCGTCGAGCACGCGCGGCTCAATGAGCGCGTCCGTGGGGCAGGCCTCGAGGCACCGGGTGCAGCTGCCGCAGCGGTCTAGCTCAAATGGCTGGTCTATCGGCAGGGGGAGATCCGTGAAGACGGATCCTATGAACGAGAAGGACCCGGTGTCTGGCTGGATGAGCATCGTGTTCTTCCCAATCCAACCCAGACCGGCGCGTTGCGCGAGCTCCCGTTCCGGGACTGGTCCAGTATCCGTGTAGGAGCGGGCAACGCTCGCGCCATTCTGGCGGAGAAACGCTGCCAGTTGATCCAACCGGCGGAGCATCGCCTGGTGGTAGTCCTCGCCCCTGGCATACTTCGCGACTCGCGGGGGCTCGAGATCGGGGGGCTGATCCGGTGAGAAGTAGTTGTCGAGGACTACTACTACCCGCTCCGCCCGGCTATCGATGCGCTCAGGATCCTTCCGCTTCTTGGCCTGGCGATGCAGGTATCGCATCGTCCCGCCGTATCCCTGCGTCAGCCAGGCGTCGAGCTCGGTCGCATGCGGCGTCGGCGCGAGGTCGGTGATTCCGCAAGCCAGAAAGCCGAGGCGCGCCGCCTCGGCTTTCACCTCAAGAGCGGTGAGGGACATGGCCGGTCGGCGGCAGCGGACTGGGGTCGGGACACGGGGCCTTCGGGTCAGGGGGCGCGGCGGGGCGCCAGGGCTCGGTGATCAACCGGGCGCCGCGCTGGTAGGTCGCGTAGGCCCAGGCCCACTCGAGGAGTACGATGACGCGGTTGCGGAACCCGATCAAGAAGAAGATGTGGATGAAGATCCAGAGCAACCACGCGACGAAGCCGCCGAAATGCAGACGGCCGATGTCCGCAACCGCCTGGCCCCGGCCGATCACCGCCAGCTGGCCCTTGTCCCAATACCTGAAGGGCTCCCGGGGCCGGCTCGCCAGATCGCTGCGAATCGCCCGGGCGGCGTACTGGCCCATCTGGATCGCCACCGGGCAGATGCCGGGCAACGCCGCGCCCTCCTGCTCGAACGCGGCGGCATCGCCAAGCACGAACACCTCGGGATGGCCGGGGATGGAGCAGTCCCGTTGGACGATGGCGCGGCCTTGCCGGTCGAGCGGCGTGCACAGAGTCTGGAGCAGCGGGCTGGCGACATTGCCGGCGGCCCAGATCACGGTGTTGGTCGGGATCGTCCAGCCGGCCGCCTGCACCGCCCCGGGCTGGATGTCGGTGACGAAGGTTTCGGTGCGCACGTCCACGCCACGCGCCCGCAACTCGCGTTTGGCCTCGGCGCTGAGCGACTCGGGATACGCCGGGAGGATGCGCGGCCCGCCCTCGAGGAGCAACACCGTCGCGTCGCGCGGATCGATGTGTCGGAAATCGCGCCGAAGCGCGTAGCTCCGGATCTCGGCCACTGCGCCGGCCATCTCGACGCCGGTCGGACCGCCACCGACGATGACGAAGGTGAGGTGGGCGTGCCGCCTGACCGGGTCGGGCTCGCGCTCGGCCCGCTCGAAGGCCGTGAGGACGCGGCGCCGGATCTCGAGCGCGTCCTCCAGGCTCTTGAGCCCGGGGGCCAGGGCCTCCCAGCCCTCGTGCCCGAAGTAGCTGTGACGCGCTCCAGTGCCGATCAGCGCGTAGTCGTAGGGCAGCCGAGTGCCGTCGGCCAGCTCGACGGCGCGGCCTGCGGTGTCGATCGCGGTCACCTCGCCGAGGACCACCTCCACGTTGCGCTGGCGGCGCACGATTGAGCGGATAGGGGCCGTGATGTCAGCCGGGTTGAGTCCCGCGGTCGCGACCTGGTACAACATCGGCTGGAAGAGATGGTGGTTCTTGCGGTCGATGAGCGTGATGTGAACCGGCGCGCGCCTGAGCGCGCGCGCCGCGTAGATTCCCACGAACCCGCCGCCGACGATCACCACGTGCGGCACCCGGCCCTCGCCCGCCCGGGTCATAGGCCCATCGTCTCCCGGCGCCACCGGGCGAATCGAACGACGTCCTTGACCGGAGGGACGGCATTCTCGTCCGCGTAGGCCGTGTACATCCGCCAACGGAGGTACGTGCGGTCGGGGAGCGGGAGGAACGGCGGAGTGCGCCACCACTCGCGGCGTCGGAAGGCCCACGCGGTCTCCAGCAGGTCCCGCGCGAGGCGGGGATTCACGAGCGCCCGCGCGCCGAGGCGAGCGGTGAGCGAGAGCCACGAGGCAGCCATGGTCGTAAGATAATTCCGGTGGCTGGGGTATATTCCCCGGGCTATGGCCGCCGCATCGGTTTCGGCGCCGCCCGGGCGGCAGCTTCGGGACGAGTTCCCGATCTTCCGTCACGCGATTTACCTGAACAGCTGCTCGCTCGGGGCGCTGTCCCGACGCTCGCGCGCACGCATCGGCGAGTATGTCGATCTGTGGGAACGGTGTGGGGCGTCGGCCTGGTACGACGTCTGGTGGGCGGCGCTGCGCGAGCTGCGAGAGCGTTACGCGGGCGTGATCGGGGCCGGGGCCGCCGACGTCGCCCTGCATCCGAACATCTCCGGCGCGCTCGCCGCCGTCGCCGAAGCGTTGGACTACGGCGCCCGACCGAGAGTCATCGTCACCAGTCTCGACTTCCCCACGATCGCCTATCAGTGGCTGGCGAAGGCGAGCGAGGGCGTCGAGGTCGAAGTCGTGGAGAGCCCTGACGGCATCCACGTGCCGCTCGAGCGAATCGAGCGGGCCGTGGACGGGCGCACCGCGCTGGTGGCGACGAGCCACGTCTTCTTCACCTCGGGCGCCATCCAGGACGTGGCGGCCCTCGCGGGGATCGCACACCGGCAAGGTGCGCTCCTCCTGGTGGACGGTTACCAGGCCGCGGGACAGCTCCCGGTGGACGTCGGGCGGCTCGACGCCGACTTCTATTGCGCGGGCGGCCTCAAGTGGCTGCTGGGCGGTCCAGGGATCGCCTTCCTGTACGTGCGGCCCGGCCTCGCGGCCGAGCTGCGCCCGCGGACGACCGGGTGGTTTGCGCATCGGGAGCAGTTCCTGTTCGACCCGCGGCGGCTCGTGCGGCACGACGACGCGCGCCGCTTCGAGGCGGGCACGCCCGGGATGGCGGCGATCTACGCGCAGCTGGGCGGGCTGGACGTCCTGGACCAGCTCGGACCGGCCGAAGTTCGCCGGGCTACGATGGCTCTGACGGAAGACCTGATCGCCCACGCCCGAGACGCCGGGCTCGAGCCCAGGGTCGCCGCGACGCCGGACATCCGGTCAGGGATCGTGATGCTCCCGAGCGAGGATCCGGCCCGAGACGTCCGTCGGCTGGCCGACGCGCGCATCATCGTCGACGCGCGGCCGGGCCATGTGCGGGTCTCGCCCTACTTCTATAACGTCCCCGACGACTACCTCGCGCTGGTGGAGCTCCTGAAGCCGTGACCGACAATCTCTCCCGCGCCGGCTTGAATCGGCTCGAACCGAAGCCGCGCACCGAGGATGAAGTTCTGCTCGAGAGCCCGCCTCCGCGCGAGGCGGTCGACCTGCACAAGGCTTCCGACTCCTGGCGGGCGCTGCGCATCCTCGGCGAATTCGTCTGGGGATTCGAGAACCTCGCCGATGTCAGTGGAGGCGTGTCGATCTTCGGCTCCGCCCGGACGAACCCGGAGGACCCGGATTACCAGGCCGCCACCGAGACGGCGCACCTCCTCGCGGAGGCCGGCATCCCGGTGATCACCGGCGGTGGCCCGGGGATCATGGAGGCGGCGAACCGGGGAGCCTATGAAGCGGGCGGCCTCTCGATCGGCTGCAACATCGAGCTGCCGTTCGAGCAGGGCACGAACGCGTACGTCACCCGGAGCCTGATGTTCAAGTTCTTCTTCGTGCGCAAAATGATGTTCGTGAAGTACGCCAGCGCGTTCATCGTCTTTCCGGGCGGGTACGGCACGCTGGACGAGCTGTTCGAGGCGCTGACCCTGATTCAGACCGGCAAGGTGAAGCATTTTCCCGTCATCCTGTTCGGCCGGCGGTACTGGAGCGGCATGGTGGACTGGCTGCGCGACACCGTGGCGGCCGAGCACAAGATCAACGCGGAGGATCTCGATCTCTTCCAGCTGACGGACGATCCGGCGGAGGCGGTTCGCCTGGTCGTCGCCGCCCGGGCCGGGCAGCCCGCCAAGAAGCGGAAGGAGAAGCCCAAGCCATGACTCGTCCTTCGGCCGCCTTTCTGCGGGGGCAGCGGATCGATCCCAAGGCGATCACCGGTCGCGAGACCGCCGCGGACCTGATCGAGAACGCGTTTCTGGCCTACAACGCGGGCCGCCTGCGTGAGGGCTGCGCCCTCTTCACCCAGCGGATGCTCGGCCCCGACGTCACGGTCGGCATGACCCTCACCGGGGCGATGACCCCGGCCGGGCTCGGCATGAGCTGCCTCATCCCGCTGATGGAGGCCGGATTCGTGGACTGGCTCATCTCGACCGGCGCAAACCTCTACCATGACGCGCACTTCGGGCTCGGCCTGGCCATGCATCGCGGAACCCCGCACGCCGACGACGTGGAGCTGCGCGACAAGGGCGTCGTCCGGATCTACGATATCTTCTTCGACTATTCCGTCCTGCTCTCGACGGATGCCTTCATCCGCGAGGTTTCCGCGCAGGACGAGTTCCAGCGGCCGATGAGCTCGGCCGAGTACCACTGGCTCCTGGGGAAGTACCTGCTCGAGCGGGAGCGGGCCCTGGGCCTCACGCGCCGCTCGGTGGTCGCCGCTGCGCATCAGCTCGACGTGCCGGTCTACACCAGCTCGCCGGGCGACAGCTCCATCGGGATGAACGTGGCCGAACAGGCGCTCGCCGGGAGCAAGCTCCGGTTCGACGTGAGCGCCGACGTGAACGAGACCGCGGCGATCGTCCTCGAGGCGAAGCGGTCGGCCGGCAAGAGCGCATGTCTCATCGTCGGCGGGGGAAGCCCCAAGAACTTCATACTCCAGACCGAACCCCAGATCCAGGAAGTGCTCGGGATCGACGAGCGCGGGCACGACTACTTTCTTCAGATGACCGACGCCCGGCCCGACACCGGCGGGCTCTCCGGGGCCACCCCGGCGGAAGCCGTGAGCTGGGGCAAGATCGACCCGGACCAGCTGCCGGGAACGGTCGTCGTGTATTGCGACAACTCGATCGCCCTGCCGCTGCTCACGGCGCACGCGCTGGCGCGGCAGGAGCCGCGGCCGCTCAAGCGCCTGTACCGGAAGCGGGAGGCGATGCTGCGGCGCCTCGTCGAGGAGTACCGGGCCGCGCTCGGCGCCCGCGACCGCCGGGCGGAGGCGTCGATCAGCGAGACGCAGCCGGCCGGGGGGGCCGAGACGGTCGGCCGGTGACGGGAAGCCGGCACACGGCCGCGCCGGGCCCGAGGCTGTCACCGGCGTATCGGGCCTACGCGCTCGGCCTCCTCGCCCTCATCAACCTTCTCAACTACCTCGATCGGAACGTCATTTTCGCGCTGTTCGAGCCGATCAAGCGCGACCTGGGCCTGACCGACACCCAGCTCGGCTGGCTGGGTTCGGCCTATATCCTCGTGTTCTCGGTCGCGGCGCTGCCGTTCGGGGTGATCAGCGACCTGCGCTCCCGTCGCGCCGTGATCGCGGCCGGCGTGGCGGTGTGGAGCGCCTTTACTGCGTTGGGGGGTGCGGTCCGGAATTTCGGCCAGCTCTTCACCTGCCGCGCCGCCGTCGGCATCGGTGAAGCCGCGTTCGGCCCGGCCGCGGCGTCGCTCGTGGCGGACTACTTCCCCGGCAAGGGCCGCGCGGTGGCCATGGGCGTCCTCTCGTCCGGCATCGCCCTCGGCGGCGTCCTCGGGATCGGGCTCGGCGGGGTGCTGGAGAAGCATTACGGCTGGCGGGTGGCGTTCCTGGTAGTCGGCGTGCCCGGCTTTCTGTGCGCCATGGCGGCGGCGCGGCTGATCGACCCGACCCGGCGCCCCTCGGGTCTACCCGTGCGCGCTGCCGTAGCCGGCCTCGCCGGCGGGCTGACGGCGCTGCGGCGCCAGTTCCTCTGCACCATCGTCGGGGCGCTCGCGGGATTTGCTACCGCCGTGGTGCTGGATCAGGGGTTCGGCGCCGACTCCAAGCTCGACATCGCCGTCTTCGGCGCCGCCGTGGGGCTCGGTCTCGCGGGCGACATCCTGCGCTGGGTGCGGCTCATCCGGCGCGGCAAGATCGCGACGACCCCGCTCGGCGGGGACATCGGGAGCGCCCTCGACGACATCGTCGGTGCGGGGAAGCGGGTGCTGGGCACGCCGACCCTGATGTACGTGTTCGTCGCGGGAGCGATGATCTCCTTCGGGATGAACGGCATCGTCGGGTGGGGGCCCACGTTCATCGCGCGGGAGCTGAATCTGACGTCGTCCCAGGCGGCCACGCTCCTGGGCAAGTGGGGCCTGCTGTCGGGGACGGCCGGGACGCTGTTCGGTGGCGCGCTGGCCGACTGGCTTCGCCGCTACACCGACCGCGGCCGGGTCATCACGGTCGCGCTGGGCCTCCTGATCGGTGCGCCGGCCGCCATCTGGCTCCTGACCGTGCGCGACCAGGCGATCTTCGTGCCGGTGTTCTTCGGGGCGTTCTTCTTTCTCTCCTGGTACAATGGCCCGCTTACCGCAGTCATCTTCGACGTCGCCCCGGCTCGGGTCGGCGCCACGGTCGCCGGCGCATATCTCCTGTTCATCCACCTGGCAGGCGATGCCATCGCGTTCCCGCTGGTGGGCGCGCTCTCCGACCGGTTCGGCATCGACCGCGCGGTCTTCGTGCTCCCCTGCGTCGCGCTGCTCGGCGGGCTCGTCGTCCTCGGCGCGGCCCGGACGGTCGGCGCGGACATGAAGCGGGTCGCCGCCTAGCGCCCCGCCGGCGGGACTCTACCGCGCGCTCCGGTACACCAGGTCGAGCAGCTCCGCGTACATCGCCTCTGTGCGCTCCGGGTCACCCGAGCGGATGGCCGTGGTGGCGCAGTGGCGCAGGTGGTTGTCGAGCAGCGCGCGCCCTGCGCTCCGGAGCGCCTCCTGCACCGAGCCCACCTGCACCAGCACGTCGGCGCAATAGCGCTCCTCCTCGACCATCTTCTGGAGCCCGCGCACCTGTCCCTCGATCCGGCGCAGTCGGGTGAGCAACGCTTGCTTCGTCTCCGGTGCGAGCGCCACCGCGTGGACGCCGTCTCCAGGGCGGAGGCATGGACAGGACGCCGCTTCGCCCGACGTGTGGTCTCCGCTCATGCGCGTCGCAGCCTCAGGCTGTTGGTGACCACGCTGACGCTGCTCACGGCCATCGCCGCGGCGGCCAGCGCGGGCGTGAGCAGGATCCCGAACGCCGGGTAGAGCGCCCCCGCGGCGATCGGGATGCCGATCACGTTGTAGACGAAGGCCCAGAACAGGTTCTGCCGGATCACCCGAAGGGTGCGACGGGCCAGACCGATCGCCCGCGGGACGCCGAGCAGGTCGCCGCGCATGAGGGTCACGCCGGCCGTCGCCATGGCAACGTCCGTCCCCGTGCCGATCGCGATGCCCAGGTCCGCCTGCGCCAGCGCGGGCGCGTCGTTGAGCCCGTCACCCACCATCGCAACCACCTTGCCTGCCTGCTGGATCCGCTTCACCTCGTCGAGCTTCCGCTCCGGCAGCACCTCGGCGATGACCCGGGGGATGCCGACGGCCCGCGCCACGCTCTCCGCGGTGCGCCGGTCGTCGCCGGTGAGCATCACAACGTCGAGCCCGAGCGCTTGCAACCGGGCGACGGCCTCCCGGCTGGTCGGCTTGACGGGGTCGGCGACACCCACCAGCCCGACGGGCCGGCCGTCCACGGCCACGTACACCGGCGTGGCGCCCTCGGCGGCGAGCCGGTCGGCAGAGCCCT
>Ga0070707_100000404_pt1 | contig 42569 bp, 39 predicted proteins | sample KBSK5502metaG_FD_65468 | JGI IMG/M metagenome (GOLD analysis project Ga0070707, IMG submission 65468) | Corn, switchgrass and miscanthus rhizosphere microbial communities from Kellogg Biological Station, Michigan, USA - KBS K5-50-2 metaG | ecosystem: Host-associated > Plants > Roots >... | reverse complement strand
GGTTGTGATCAACGGCGACAAGATCGAACGCGTTTCGATGGGCAAACAGGACGCGGCGACACTTGGGAAACAGATCGATTACGCCGGTAAATTCATTTTGCCGGGATACATCGACACGCACGTGCATTTCTTTCAATCGGCCGATCTGTTCACGCGACCGGATGGCGCCGATTTCAACTCCGTTCGGCCGTACAAAGATGAAGTCGCATGGATCAAATCGCACCTCGATGATGTATTCGCGCGCTACATTCGCTGCGGCATCACCAGTGTAGTCGATGTCGGCGGCCCGATGTGGAATTTCGAAGTCCGCAAGAAAGCGAATGAAACTGTGAAGGCGCCGCGGATCGCCGTTGCCGGTCCGTTGATCTCGAGCGTTTCACGCGAAAAACTCGATCTCGGCGATCCACCGATCGTGAAGATCGACACTCCGGATCAGGCGCGTGAGTTCGTGCGCAAGCTCACCGATCAAAAAGCCGACTTGGTGAAGATTTGGTACATCGTCGACAAAGATCATCCGGTCGATGCATTTCGGCCGATCGTGCGCGCGACGGTTGAAGAAAGTCATGCGCACAAAACGCGTGTGGCAGTGCACGCGACGGAACTGGAAACGGCGCGCGCCGCGGTTGAAGAAGGCGCGGACATCCTTGTCCATAGCGTGATCGACAAACCGGTCGACGACGCGTTCGTGAAGCTGTTGAAAGATCGACATATTATTTTGTGTCCGACGCTCGTCGTGTTCGAGCGTTACGGCCGCGTTTTTTCCCACCAGCTAAATCTCACGCCGGAAGAACAGAAATGGGGGAATCCGGAAGTGATTGCGTCGCTCGACGTGACGAAAATTCCACAGGACAAATTGCCGGACCGAATCAAGCAAGCATTGGCAGATCCGAAAGCGGCGATGGACCGGATCAACAAGACTTACGAAGTCGCGTTGCCGAATTTGAAGAAACTCGAAGATGCCGGCGTGACGATCGCCGCGGGCACGGACGCGGGAAATATTGGAACAATTCACGGACCGGCGTTATTCCGCGAATTTCAGCTGATGAAACAGGCTGGGCTCACCAACATGCAGATCTTGAAAGACGCGACCGCGAACGCGGCGAAACTTTTCGGCGGCGAGACCGGCGCGCACGTCGGCAAGATCGACAATGGATGCTTCGCCGACCTCGTGATTCTAAAATCGAATCCGGTCGACGACATTGCGCACGCGTCGGACATCGACACGGTAATTAAGAACGGCGTGGTTTATTCCGCCGATTCGATTTTAGGGAAGTAGATAAGCTTCGACCTGACAAACTCCCGTCCCGCCGTTCGAGCCACGAACGGTGACGCTATAAGTTCCGGGCGTCGGCGTAATCAGAATCGCGGCGTCGCGATCGTCACCCGGCGCGAGTCCGGTGTTTTGAATATCGGAACTGTTTGGCGCGTTTCGCCAATTGTCGTTGCTCGCTGCGAGATTGCCGTTCGCGTCATAAAGTTCTAACAGCGGATCGCTCAACGTGCCGCTGATTCCCAGATCCGGACCAATCGTGCGCAGAAGCAATCGTTGCGTTGAACACTGAACAATTAGCCCACTGACAAGAACACCATCGCCGGTTCCAACGTCTGCGCGCGCAAACAAATTTCCCATCAACAAGTTTTCGCCGCTGTCGAGGTCGCGAACATCGAGAAGGCCGATGCCGCTGCTGTTGCGCGCGCCGGTTAGGACCGCGGTGTAACTGCCCGGCGGAAGTGAAAGAAGAAGCGCGGATTCCTTGGCCATCGTCGGAGCGAGTCCGCTGTTCTTGAGATTTTTCACCGCCGTTTTGTTGCCGCTTTTCCAATTATCGTTCGATGCAATCAAAACACCGTTGCGGTCGAACAATTGGATAAACGGATCGTTGAGATGGCCGGTCACGGAAAGAGACGGGCCAAGACCATGAACCAAAATTCGTTTTGTGATCGAGCTTTCGCCGGTGATGACAAAGTTGACCGAAACGCTGTTGCCGGGCGACACCGCCGCGCGCGGCGAAATGCCGACAAGCTCCTGATCGATGATGCTGCGGATCCAGGTCAATCGATCCGAAATGCGGATCGCGTAGAAGCCGGAAGGGACTGGCGCGGTTCCGGAAATTAATTGGCCGCTGTCATCGTAAAGTCCGCGCGTTTCGAAAAGCGCGCCGAGAAATCCGCCGTCGCCGGGCGAAAAATGATACGGGCCATCAACGGCGTAATTGATTCCGGCGAGTTTCCAAGTCCCGGCATCGTTTAGAAAAACGGCGCCGCCGGAATCACCGGCGGAAAGATGCGCTTCGTTCGCGATTCCGGTTTGATCAAACGTCGCGTAAAGAAAATTTTCCTGGATGCTTGCGACCAGATTCTGCCCCCACCGCTCGACGCCATCGCCCGCGCCCCAGCCCCAGCCGATTTGCGTGTTGTTGAGAAAAATGGGATCACCGCGCTGAGTGCCGCGGCCGATCACGAGCAAACTTTGTCCGACTTCGTTGGTTAGCGAATAAAGAGGCGCATAGCTCGGAAAAGTTTCGGCGACTTCGAAAATGCGCAGATCGCTCGCGCTATCATCGAACCAATTCAAGATCGAATAGTTCGCGCCCTGATAAGTGAAGATGTTCGATTGAATCCCGATGTGTTGAACCGTGACGAAATGGTGCGGCCCAATCGGCGTTCCGAGAAACGAACCGAACGTGCCTTCGTACTGCCAGCCGCTGTTCGCGAGCGCGCCGGCCGGCGGCGTGGTGTTCGTCGAAGGATCGCCGGTTGAATAAAGAATAACCGCGCGAGCAGCTGAACAAGCAGCGCAGACTGCGGCGATTAACAGAAGGCGGCGAAGTCGGACCATTTTGGGGAAAGGGGAGCAGATTTGTCGCCTAAGTCGGGATCATTTCCAATATTTTTTCAAGAGGATCGCTCGATTTGACGTCTATCTTAAGAGGAACGCGACACAATGAAGGCCTTCCTAATCACAACATTTGTGCTCGGGATGACGTTGTCGATCTTGCCGGCGCAGCCTGGACAAAACTCTGGTTGGAAAGTCGTTAAACAAAACAACGGCGTCACGATTTACAGCCGGCCGCGTCCCGGTTCGCACTTGAACGAGTTCAAAGCCGTGGGTGAGATCGACGCCGCGCCGAAAACGGTGCATAACGTCATCGACGACGTCGAACATTATCCCAATTTCATGCCTTACACCGCGGAAGCGCGCGTGCTCGCGAGAAACCACGATTCGATTGTCGCCTATCAGCGCATCTCGCCAAAGATCGTGAACGATCGCGATTACACGATTCGGATCGAAAAGAAATCCTGGCCCGCGGAAAACGGGGTGGCGTATTTGAGCGAATGGAAACCGGCGAACGAACATGGCCCGGGCGAAAAGCCCGGCGTTTTTCGCGTGAAATTGGTGAACGGCTCCTGGTTGCTCGAACCGATCGCCGCCAACAAAACGCGCGCGACGTATTATGTTTTCACCGACAGCGGGATCGCAGTCCCGCCGCCTCTCGCCAATACCATCAGCCAGACCGGAATCGCGAAACTATTCGCAGCCGTGCGAAAGCAGTCGAAAGACCCGAAGTATCAAACGAAGTGAGACTTCACACGTGAAGTTCTCGCGAATTGGTTTATCCTGCGCGCTGCGCAGATGCCGCGGAACAACGAGCTAAAGAAAATTTTGCTGATCGGCTCCGGTCCAATCGTGATCGGGCAGGGCTGCGAATTTGATTACTCCGGCGTGCAAGCGTGCAAAGCATTGCGCGAGGAAGGTTATCAAGTCGTGCTGGTGAATTCGAACCCGGCGACGATCATGACCGATCCGGAATTCGCGGATCGCACTTACATCGAACCAATTACTGCCGAAATCATCGAGGCGATCATCGAGCGCGAAAAACCGGACGCGCTTTTGCCGACGATGGGCGGGCAGACGGCGCTCAATGCCGCGATGGAGCTTTATCGCAACGGCGCGCTCGCGCGGCACAAAGTGAAATTGATCGGCGCCAACGCGAAAGCGATCGCGAAGGGCGAAGATCGACAACTGTTCAAAGAAGCGATGCTACGAATCGGGCTCGATGTCCCGCGATCCGGCGTGGCGCGCTCGCTCGCGGATGCGAGTCGCATTGCAAAACAAATCGGAACTTTTCCGCTGATCATTCGGCCGGCATTTACACTCGGCGGCAGCGGCGGCGGCATCGCTTACAACCCAGATGACTTGAACGAGATCGCCGGTCGCGGACTCGCCATGTCGCCGGTCAGCGAAGTGTTGATCGAAGAATCGCTCGTCGGCTGGAAAGAATTCGAGATGGAAGTGATGCGCGACCGCGCGGACAACTGCGTCGTTGTTTGTTCGATCGAGAATTTCGATCCGATGGGCGTGCACACCGGCGACTCGATCACGGTCGCGCCCGTGCAAACGCTGACCGACAAGGAATATCAAATGATGCGCGACGCGTCGTTCGCGGTCATTCGCGAGATCGGCGTCGAGACCGGCGGATCAAACATTCAGTTTGCGGTTCATCCCGACAACGGCCGCATGGTCGTCATCGAAATGAATCCGCGCGTCTCGCGATCGAGCGCGCTCGCGAGCAAAGCGACCGGATTTCCGATCGCGAAGATCGCGGCCAAGCTGGCGGTTGGTTACACGCTGGACGAAATCAAAAACGATATTACGCGCGAAACGCCGGCCTGCTTTGAACCGACGATCGATTATTGCGTGGTGAAAGTTCCGAGGTTCACCTTCGAAAAGTTTCCGCAAGCCGACACGACGTTGACGACGCAGATGAAAAGCGTCGGCGAAGCGATGGCGATTGGGCGCACGTTTAAGGAATCGCTCCAAAAAGCGTTGCGGAGTCTGGAGATCAAGCGCTTCGGGCTGATCGGCGACGGCGCGGACAAGGACGTCGATCTTGAAACGCTGCGATTGAAGCTAGCCGTTCCGAACGCGGAACGAATTTTCTACATTGGCCAGGCGTTCGCCAAAGGCGCGTCGATCGATGAAGTGTTCGAGCTGACGAAGATCGACAAGTGGTTTTTGCGAAACGTGGCGGAAATCGTTGAGGCGCAAAAGAAAATCGAAGACTCGGCGCTAACGAATCATGGGATGCGGGTAATGACCGAACCGTGGTCGGTGGACCTGACCGCGCAACAAGTTGCGCCGGTCATGTTTCAAAATGGGAGCGGACTTTTGCGGGCAAAAAAACTGGGATTCTCCGATCATCAGCTTGGGTACGCCAATGCATTGAAACTGGAAGGCGTTCGCGCCGCGCGAAAACGATTGTCGATCCTGCCGACTTATCGGCTCGTCGATACCTGCGCGGCCGAGTTCGAAGCCTACACGCCGTATTATTATTCGACTTACGGCGACGAGAACGAGCGGCGCGAAAGTGGGAAACGGAAAGTGATGATCCTCGGCGGCGGCCCGAACCGAATCGGGCAAGGAATTGAATTCGATTATTGCTGCGTGCACGCCGCGTTTGCGCTCCGCGAGCTCGGATTCGAAACGATCATGGTCAATTCGAATCCGGAAACGGTTTCGACCGATTACGACACGAGCGACAAACTTTATTTCGAGCCGCTCACCCTGGAGGACGTTCTTAATATATATGAGCAGGAGAAGCCGGAAGGCGTGGTGGTGCAGTTCGGCGGACAGACGCCCCTCAATCTCGCGAATGGATTGAAGGCGGCCGGCGTACCAATTTTCGGAACGCAGCCGGAGAGCATTGAGACCGCGGAAGATCGAAAACTATTCGCGGCGATGTTGGACAAACTCGGATTGCGACAAACGCCGAGCGGTTCAGCCGTGAGCACGGACGAAGCCGTGCGAATTGCGGCGAAGATTGGTTATCCTGTGCTCGTTAGGCCGAGTTTCGTTCTCGGCGGACGCGCGATGGAGCTAGTTTACAACGAACCCGATCTTCGCCGTTATATGGCGAGCGCCATCGAAGTGACGCCGGACCGGCCCGTATTGGTCGATCGTTTTCTCGAAGACGCGGTGGAAGTCGATGTCGATTGCATTTCCGACGGCGAGACAACTGTGATCGGCGCGATCATGGAGCACATCGAGGAAGCGGGAATTCACAGCGGCGACAGCGCATGCGTAATCCCGACGTTTTCGCTTTCCCAAAAAGTGCTGGATGAAATTTCATCAGCGACAAAAGCGATGGCGCGCGAATTGAATGTCCGCGGACTGATGAATGTCCAGTTCGCGGTCAAAGACGAAGACGTTTACGTGCTGGAAGTAAATCCGCGCGCGTCGCGGACGGTGCCGTTCGTGAGCAAGGCGATCGGCGTGCCGCTGGCGAAACTAGCGGCGAAGATCATGGCGGGCCGGAGTTTGCGCGACCTCGGATTCACGAAGGCAATCGTGCCGAAACATTTTTCGGTGAAAGAAGCGGTGTTTCCATTCCTGCGTTACCAGGGCATGGATATTTCGCTGGGGCCGGAAATGAAATCGACTGGCGAAGTGATGGGGATGGATGTCGATCTTGGTCTCGCCTACGCGAAATCGCAGATGGCGGCGCCGCCACCGTTGCCAAAAAAAGGAAACGTCTTCATCAGCGTGAAAGACGCGGACAAGGAAGCGGTTATTCCGGTGGCGCGTGAATTTGTGAAGCTCGGTTTCGGAATTATTTCTACGAGCGGAACGGCCGAATCGCTGGTAGAAGCGAAGATCAAAGTGAAAAAGGTTTTCAAATTACACGAAGGCCGGCCAAACGTGCTCGACCGCGTGAAGAACGGCGACATCAATTTCATCATCAACACGCCGAGCGGAAAAATTCCACGCGAACACGAGGTGACGATTCGCAATGCGGCGCTGGCCGCGAAAATTCCGATCATGACGACGGTGCGCGCGGCCCAGGCGAGCGCGAACGGGATTCGTTCCTTGCAAAAAAGCAAAGTGCAGGTGCGAAGTTTGCAGGAGTATCACCAATGACGAAATCCGAATGGCGAAAAAAATAAATGACTAAGATTCTGCTAACTTTGCTGCTAGGGATGGCGACGCTCGCGGCTCAGGAAACAAAAACGGAGAAAGCTCCGAATGCGTCGAACGAAGTTGCGGTGATCAAAACGAGCGAGGGCGACATGGTGGTCGAGTTTTGGACCGATGCCGCGCCGAACACGATTGAGAATTTCAAGAAGCTCGCGCGCTCCGGATTTTACAGCGGCACAATTTTTCACCGGATCGTGAAAGGATTCATGATTCAGGGCGGCGATCCGAATTCCAAAGATCCGGCAAAGGAAAACAAATACGGCGAAGGCGGCCCCGGTTACAAAATCAAAGCGGAATTCAACGACCACTCTCACGAGCGCGGGGTAATCTCGATGGCGCGCGAACCCGATCCTGATTCGGCCGGCTCGCAATTCTTCATTTGTCTCGCCCCGGTCACGCGACTCGATCACCAATACACGACATTTGGAAAATTGATCAAAGGCGACGATGTGCTCGATAAAATCGGCAACACGCCGGTAACGCGAAACAGTATGGGCGAAAACAGCAAACCGACGAAGCGCGTCAAGATCGACAAGATCGACATCGTGCCGGCGGATTCGGTGAAGTAGCACCTCCTCTTGTCATTCCGAGCGAAGTCGAGGAATCTCTTGCTATTGTCTGGCCATTCTAAACCCGGAAATATTTAGAGATGTCTCGACTCCGCTCGACATGACAAAAGACAAAACCAAAGTCGCGCTCGTGCAGATGCGCTGCGGCGCCGAGCCGGAGAAAAACTTTTCTCGTGCGCTCGATTTCATTCGCGATGCAGCAAAGAAAGGTGCGGCGATCGTTTGTCTGCCTGAACTTTTTCGGTCGCAATATTTTTGCCAGACTGAAGACCACAAAAATTTCGAGCTCGCGGAAGAAATTCCGGGAAGATCGATATCGGAACTGGAAAAGCTGTCACGCGAGCTCGGTGTGGTGATCATCGCCTCACTTTTCGAAAAACGGCGTGCCGGCGTTTATCACAACACCGCCGCGATCATCGACTCCGATGGAAAATTTCTCGGGAAATATCGCAAGATGCACATCCCGGATGATCCGCTTTATCACGAGAAATTTTATTTCACGCCGGGCGATCTCGGATTTCAGGCATGGGAGACTAAGCGCGGCAAAATCGGCGTCTGCGTTTGCTGGGACCAATGGTATCCGGAAGCGGCGCGGCTGACCGCATTGCGCGGCGCGGAAATTATTTTTTATCCGACGGCGATTGGCTGGCATCCGAGCGAGAAAAAAGAATTCGGCAAAGCGCAGCACAATGCGTGGGAGACAATTCAAAGGAGTCACGCGATCGCGAACGGTTGTTACGTCGCGGCGGCGAACCGCGTTGGTCATGAAGCGCCGGCCGGCGGCGAGGGAATTGAATTTTGGGGACAGAGTTTTGTTTGCGGCCCGGACGGCGAGATCGTTGCCAAAGGTTCGGTGGACAAAGAAGAGATCGTGATTGGCGACGTCGACTGGGCGCACGTGAACGAATTTCGAACCCACTGGCCGTTTCTGCGCGACCGGCGGGTCGATGCGTATTCGGGAATCGAGCAACGTCTGCTCGATTGAGAGTTTCATTTTTCACAGAAGCGCCGTACGCTTGGCGTATGAAAACAATTCTCATTTTAGCAGTCACATTGTCGATTTCGGCCGGACTCGCCCACGCGCAAGAGCCGATTAAGGCGACGGCGACACTGGAACCCAAATCCGGCAGTCAAGTCACCGGCACGGTTACATTCACCAAAGTCGGCGACGAAGTGCAGGTCGTTGCGAACATTCAGAATCTGAAACCGGGGAAACACGGCTTTCACATTCACGACAAAGGCGATTGCTCGGCGCCGGATGCGGCGTCCGCCGGCCCGCATTTTAATCCGACGGCGCAACATCATGGCGGTCCGGCAACAGCCGAACATCATTCTGGCGACCTCGGCAACATCGAAGCCGACGCATCCGGGAAAGCGCATCTCGATTGGAAAGGCAAACTGAGCTTGAGCGGCAAGGATTCGATCATCGGCAAATCTGTTGTCGTGCACGAAAAGGAAGACGATTTGAAAACGGATCCGTCGGGGAATTCCGGAGCCCGGATCGCTTGCGGCGCGATCACGGCCGGAGAGTAAGAGCACGAGCAAGAGACCGGATCGACATGCAATTGATGACGCTGAGCGAGATTCGGCGGGCCGCGTCCCGCCCGGGCGGGAGCCCGGTAACCGCGCGCGTCCACGTGCAGGTCGAATCGGCAACGGCAAAAGTTACTCGCGAACAAAAACCGTATTGCGAACTAAGTCTCGCCGACGCGTGCGATCGAATGACCCTGCGGGTCTGGAGCGATCACCCGGCCTATAAAGCGTGCAGCGCGCTCAACAAAGAGAGTTTCATCGAGCTCGCCGGCGACTTCAGCTCATCGCAATTCGGACTCGACGCCCAGAAATGGAATATGCGGCCGCTCACCGAGCAGGAAAAAAATGAGTTGCTCCGAGGTCCGGCCGACTTGCGTGCAAAGCAGGACGCGGATTGGAAATTTATTTTGGAAACGATCGCGAAAGTGACCGATCCACGCCTGCGCGCACTTTGCGACGCGTTCATCAAAGAGTTCAGTGAACGGTTCCGGCGGACAGCCGCGGCGCGAAGAAACCATCACGCTCGCCGCGGCGGTTTGGTCGAACACACCGCGCAAATGATGCGCGCGGCGCTGGCGATTGCGCCGCTTTATCCACAGTTGAATGTCGATCTTCTGGTCGCCGGAATTCTATTTCACGATTCCGGGAAGCTCTGGGAGAATCGTTATCCCGAGACCGGGTTCGTAATGGATTACGACGAGCGCGGCGAATTAGTCGGACATATTTCGATCGGCCTCGAATTGGTGAATTCGCTGTGGCGGAAAATTTCTGCCGACAATGGCGACACATGGAAAAATCTGACGCCGCCGTCCGAGGACGTGCGCTTGCATTTGCTGCATTTGATCGGCGCGCATCACGGCGAGCTACAGTTCGGATCGCCGGTCGATCCGAAGACTCCCGAAGCGATGGCGCTGCATTACATCGACAATCTGGATGCGCGTTTAGAAATGTTCGCAGCCGGTTATCTGACAGCGAAGCCGCTCGCGGAGCGAATCTTTGAGCGAGTCTGGCCGTTGCCGAGCAAGCTGGTGAAGTCGCTCGGAATATTCCAGAGCTCGACGACCACGGCAGGGCAGCCGAAATCAAACGACGAATTATTTTAGCTGAAGCCGGCTTTTGGCTTCGGCGAGATAAGTTTCGTCGATCTCGAAGCCGATAAATTTTTTGACGCCGCAATTCTTCGCGGCGACGGCGGCGTTTCCAATTCCGAGAAATGGATCGAGCGTCGTCTTCACTCGCGAGACGCCATGCAATTTAATACACCATTCGGCGAGTTGAACCGGAAACGTCGCCGGATGCGGCCGTTCTTTCTTGCGGCTTTGAATTGTTTGGTAAGGAATGAACCAGGTATTGCCGCGGCAGCGCTTGTCGCGTCCGCCGGTGTGCGACCAGCGAGCGATGTTGCTCTTGTCCTGATACGGAACGCCGAGCGCGAGCCGGTCGATGTCGATCTTTCCGTCAATCGTGAAGTGAAAAATGTATTCGTGGCAATCGTTGAGGAACCGTTTCGAACTGATCGGTTTGAAATGGCCGAAGGTACGACCGTCGATTGCGATCGATTTGATCCAATGAATCGTGTTTTGGAGAACGAATAGATCGCGGAATCGAAAAGCAATTTCGTGCGGCAACATTGGATTTGATGGCGCAGCCCCGATGTTGAGAAAGAATGAGCCGCCCGGTTTGACGACTCGCCGGATCTGCGCGGCCCATGTTTCACACCATTTCAAATACGATTGTCGATCTTGCCGATCGGAATATTTTCCGTAACGAACGCCGAGATTGTACGGCGGCGAGGTGACGACAAGATCGACGGCGGCGGCGGGCAAGCGTCTCATTCCTTCAACGCAATCTTCGAGGCGCAAATCGAATTTCGTCACCGGACAACGTGGCAAAAAATTCGATTCGTACAAGGATTTCGTTATTGTTCAGGCAATGGCGGACAAGCCTTCCAAGCTGAAGATCGCGGATCGCGAATTCACGTCGCGGTTGCTCGTCGGGACCGGAAAGTTTGCGTCGAACGAATTGATGCGAGATGCGCTGATCGCGAGCGGAACGGAAATCGTGACCGTCGCATTGCGGCGCGCCGATTTGTCCGGCAAACACGATCCGTTCGCGAACATTTTGGATTTTATCGATCCGAAAAAGTTTCTCCTTTTGCCGAACACGAGCGGCGCGCGGAATGCGGAGGACGCCGTGCGTCTGGCGCGATTAGCGGCGAGCGCTGGATTGCCGACGTGGGTCAAACTCGAGATCCATCCGGACCCGCGTTATCTGTTGCCGGATCCAGTCGAAACACTCGCGGCGGCGCAAATTTTGGTGAAGGAAGGATTTACCGTTCTGCCTTACATCAATGCCGACCCCGTGCTCGCGAAACGCTTGCAAGACATCGGCACGGCGACGGTGATGCCATTGGGTTCGCCGATCGGGAGTAATCGTGGGATCGAGACGCGTGCGCAAATCGAGATCATCATCGAACAAGCGATAGTGCCGGTGGTGGTTGACGCGGGTTTGGGCGCGCCGAGTCAGGCGGCCGAAGCGATGGAAATGGGTGCGGACGCAGTTTTAGTGAATACGGCAATCGCGATCGCGTCTGACCCTGTCCGCATGGCCCAAGCATTTAAAAAAGCAATTGAGGCCGGCCGCGAAGCGCACGAAATCGGTTTGGCGGAAAAATTGCGAGGCGCGAATGCGACCAGTCCGTTGACCGGATTTTTTTCCAGTGAGACAAAATCCGGCAAAAAAAATTGAGCGCAACAATTCCATTTGCGCCGTGTTCAAAACTGGACATAATCTCGCTCCGCGATAACCCCAGACGGCATCAAACTAGCTGCAATTTTTGGTCAGATTTGGTTGAATGCTCCCCCCGAAGTGTATGTTAAAGTTGTTTCGTTCCACACAGGCAATCTTTGCCACGTTCCTCCTCCTTAGCAGCGGAGGATTTGGCCAGACTAACAGCGCTGGTTACACCCCGGGCAAGCCCGAGACCGGTCAGGGCGCCGTTCGACACCGCACTGGTGATCTGATGGCCAATCCGAACGCGAGCGCACCGCGAAAAAATCTTTATACGAAGCGTGAGTTCGAAATTCCCGGACGCGAATTGCGTCCGCAAGATCCGGCGGCGGCGTTTGATCGACAACCAGCTCCCGGCCAGGTCCGCGACATTTCGAGCCAAACAAACGCGTCTTCAGGCAGCGTCGCGGGCCCGTCCTTCGCGCAAACGGTTGGGCTCACATTTGATGGCGTAAGCGGTCCATCGGAAACCGGCGCGTTCCCGCCGGACTCGATGGGTGCAGTTGGTCCGTCGCAATTCATTATTTTCGTCAACGGGCGGATTAGAAGCTTCAATAAGACGACCGGAATCGCAGACGGCGTAATGGATTTCCAGCCCGACTTTTTCTTCGGCACGCTGATGACGCCGGCGAACGTCAATTTCACGAGCGACCCGCAAATCCGCTACGATCGTTTGAGCGGCCGCTGGATTCTGGTCATCATCGACGTGCCGAGTACTTCCTCGAGCAGCATCGGCGACACGCCGAATCGCGCTCTCATCGCTGTTTCGGACGGCAGCGTGATTACGCCGAACACCAATTGGTCGATGTATTACATCCAACAGGACATGGTCGGCCGCACGAGCTCGACCGGCGAATTTTTGGATTACGAATCGCTCGGCGTGGACAACAACGCGCTCTACATCGGCGGCAACATGTTTGATGCATCCAGCGGACATTTCAACGGAACCTCGGCCTTCATTGTACGCAAAAGCTCGATTTTAAATGGCGGGCCAATCGTGGTGACGGCATTTCGCGGATTAATCAGCGGTGGTGACGGGCCGGATAGCCCGCGCGGAGTCGACAACTATGATCCCGCTGCGAACGAAGGCTACATCATTGGGCCAAGCGACAGCACGTTCGGACGATTAGTGATGCGCCGGATAAGCGATCCCGGTGGAACACCAAGCATCTCGGGAAATATTCCGATCACGGTTAACGCCACCGCATTGCCGATAGCCGTCAACGCTAGCGGAACGCTCGGACAACTCGACGCGCTGGACGATCGCCTCTTTGCCGCGCACATCCGAAACGGCCGACTTTGGACGGCACATAACATTTCAGTCGATTCCAGCGGAACTGCTTCGGGCGGTAATCGCGACGCAGCGCGCTGGTACGAGCTGAGTGTTCCGGTGGGTTCGGGAACGCCGACGGTTGTTCAGTCGGGAACAATTTACGATTCCGCGTTTTCATCACCTCGTTGGTTCTGGATTCCATCCGTGGTCGTATCCGGTCAGGGCCATGCCGCATTTGGATTCAGCACTGCCGGCACAGGTTATCGAATCAACGCGGCTACGACCGGTCGGTTGGTAACCGACCCCCTCGGTGTGGTAAATGCGCCGACACTCTTTACCTCCAGCGGCAACTCCTACAGTCCGTCGGACGGCAGCCCGCATCGCTGGGGCGATTATTCTTTCACCAGTGTCGATCCTGACGACGACATGACAATGTGGACGGTCCAGGAATTTTGCGATGGCGCTAATAGCTACGGTTTGGAGGTCGCGAAACTTTTGGCCCCTTCGCCGGCCACGCCGGTGTCGGCGAATTCAGGCGTCGCTGCCGGCCAATCCTCGACCACAGTGACGATCAGCGGTTCGTCAGCGTCCGGCTCGGGATTCTTTGATCCGGGCCCGGGCTTCGCCAAACGAATCGGTGCCATCGTGACTGGCGGCGTGACGGTGAACTCTGTCACCTATGTCGATCCGACACATGTGACATTGGATTTAAATACGACCGCGGCCGCGAGCGGCTCGCAAGACGTCACGATCATAAATCCTGACGGTCAAAACGCGACCGGCGCCGGCATTCTCACCGTTGGTCCAGGCGGCCCGCCGACGCCAACCCCAACTCCAGGTGGCACGGCAACGCCGACGCCGACCCCAACTCCAACGCCGACAGCAACACCAACACCAACTCCAACTCCAACTCCTGCACCCGGCTCGGCGGTCATAACCAATCCGCCACCAGGTTCAACTTTCACGTCATCGACCGTGACGTTCCAATGGACTGCTGGAAGCACCAACGCCTATATCCTGATTTTAGGCAGCGCCCCGAACGGAAATGATATTTATACGTCGTCTCTGTTGAGTTCGCTGTCGGTTACCGTGAGCAACATTCCGACCGACGGACGCACGGTCTACGCGAGACTCTTTACCCGAGTAAACAATTCCTGGGTCTCGAACAGTTACACCTACAAGGCGTTCAATCCGTCCGGGACGCCAACTCCAACTCCCGTTCCAACGCCGACACCGACACCCACGGCAACGCCAACGCCAACACCCACGCCCACTGCAACGCCGAGCGCTACTCCAACTGCTACACCGACCGGAACACCGACCCCAACTCCAACGGCCACACCGACACCGACTGCAACGCCAACCCCGACGCCCACTGCAACTCCGACTGCTACACCAACGCCGACTCCGACTCCAACGCCGGTTCCGACTATTGCGACGCCGTTTATTACACCGAATAGCGGAACATATTCCAAGCAAGTCGACGTTCATCTTTACTGCGCCACAGCGGGAGCGACGCTCTATTACACGCTTGATGGAACCACGCCGACAACGAGCTCGGCTGTTTATCCCGGCCAAATCAGCTTGTCTGGAAAAGGGACCAAAACAGTCAAGACCATCGGCGTGAAGAGCGGATTGAATAACAGCGCTGTCGCCAGCGCTACGTACACCATCAATTAAATCAGCCGCCGCGGCTGCAATCGATTTCAGCTACGCCGTGCGCGTGCCCGCGTCGTTGTAAAATTCAATTTGCCGCCCGCCGAGGCGGCGAATCACGCGCCATCCGTTCTCAGCCGCGAATGCTCGCAGGTCGTGATCGGTCAAGGATCGCAAAACGCGAAGTTCCGCCGGATGGATAATCGACATCTCCGGCTTGCTCGAGAGCCGCGCGCGGATCTTGTTCGCCAAACCGTCGAGTCCTTTAGTTTTTATCATGGCTGGGATTGCCGCGGCGGGCTGATTCCAAATGTTTGGCGCCGCCGCGCTCCGGCAAAGCCGGCGCAGGTTTGGATTTCCGATTCAGCTTATTCCGTAACGTGAGATGCGCTTTCCGACTGGGCGATGGTCCGCGCACATTAGGCTTTTTCATCCTCTGAAAATGTCGATCTGGAGCGCGTCCGGCGCAATTGGCGCGGCGAAACTTCCTCGGCTAAATTTCACCAGATGTTTTCCGAAACGATCGAGCTCCGCGGCCACATTATCGATTCGCTCACGCTGCCGAAAGTGTTGGATCAAATCGTAACGCGTGGGGCCACTTTCAACATCGTCGAGTTCAAGATTGGCCAAAAACGGGTCGACCCAAGCCTTGCTCGAATCGAAATTTCGGCGCCGAGCCGGGCCGAACTGGACGAACTGATCAATCGCTTGCGCGAGCAAGGCGCGGAAATCAATCGGCCGCATTCCGGCGTCCGGTAAATGTCGATCTTATGAACGCCCGGCCGGCTCGGACCGAGCTGCTTCTCTGCCGGCCGGATTACTACGGTATCGAATACGAAATCAATCCGTGGATGAGTCGCGCCCGCGGCGCGGAAACACCCATTGCCCAAAAACAGTGGAGCGGTTTGCATGGGACACTTTCAAAGCTCGATTCCAAAATCGAGCTGGTTCAGCCGCAGCCGAAATTGCCGGACATGGTTTTCACGGCCAACGCCGGGCTCGCCGTCGGCCGCCAATTCATTCCCAGTAATTTCCGCCACAAAGAGCGCGCCGGCGAAGCGCCGCATTTTGCGAAATGGATGGAAGCGCGCGGCTACCAAATCTCCTGGTTACCGAACGATTATTATTTCGAAGGCGAAGGCGACGCGCTTTTCGCGAATGACGTTTTGTTTTGCGGTTACAAATTTCGTTCCGACATCAAATCGCACGGCGCCGTCGCCGAAATGCTCGACTGTCTTGTCGTCTCGGTGGAACTTGTCGATCCGCGTTTCTATCATCTCGACACCTGCTTTTGCCCGTTGCCCGATGGCGGCGCGCTCTGGTTCCCGGCAGCGTTTGATGAATACGGTCAGCACGCGATCCGCGAACACGTCCCGGATCTGATCGACGTCGCGCCGGAGGAGGCGATGCATTTCTGTTGCAACGCTGTCGTGATCAATCGCGACATCGTTCTTCCGGAAGGTGCACCCAAACTCGTCGCAGCTTTGACCGATCGCGGGTACCGGTGCCATCAGCTTCCGATGAGCGAATTCCTCAAAGCCGGCGGCGCTTGCAAATGTTTGACGCTCTTTTTGCCGCAGCGCGAAAAAATCTAGCGCGCCTTATTTCTTTTCGCCTGTAACGCGGTTTCGATTTTGCCGAGCGGCAAACAATTCAACACCTCCGCTTTTGTCAGCCAGCCTTTGCGCGCAATGCCGACGCCAAACCACAAATCCTGCAATCGCTCCGTGCGGTGCGCGTCAGGATTAATCACGCATTTCACGCCTTTCTCTTTCGCCAGCGGCCACCAACGCCAATCCAGATCGAGTCGCTTCGGCGCGGCGTTGAGCTCGATCCACGTTCCGGTCGCGGCCGCCGCCTCAAGCACGGCCGGGATGTCGATCGAATATGGTTCGCGTTTCAACAACAGCCGCCCCGTCGGATGCGCGAGAATGGTAATGAACGGATTTTCAATCGCGCGAATGACTCGTTTGGTCATTTCAGCTTCCGACAAATTGAAAACGGAATGGATCGACCCGACCGCGAAATCGAGCTCCGCCAAAATTTCGTCCGGGAAATCCAGTTTGCCGTCGCGCAGAATGTCGCATTCCACGCCCGCGAACAATCGAAAGCCGTCGAACTTTTTGTTGAGCTTTCGAATCGCCGCGATTTGCGATTTCAACTTGGCCGCATCGATCCCGTGCGCCTGGATCGAGCTTTTGCTGTGCTCGGCGATCCCGAGATACTCGAGGCCGAGCTCCTGCGCCGTGGCGGCCATTTCCTCGAGCGTGTTATGTCCATCACTCGCGACCGTGTGACAATGAAACGTTCCGCGCAGATTTTCTTTTTCGATCAAGCGCGGCAGCGAATGATTCTCTGCGGCCTCGAATTCGCCGCAGTTCTCGCGCAATTCCGGCGGAACGAAATCGAGTCCGAGAGCGCGATACAGATCGGTTTCATCATTTACTTTGGGAATCTTCTGGGCCGGTTTTTTAGCTGCCCGTCCGGCTCGGACTTTCTTAGCTTTCGGGTCCGGCGGCAACTTCGCCAGACGATATTCGTTCAACGTCCAGCCGTGCTGAAGCGCCCGGCTGCGCATCCCGATGTTGTGTTCTTTGCTCCCGGTAAAATAATTCAGCGCGAACGGATACTCCGCCGAGGTCACGACCCGCAGATCGCATTGGATTCCGGAACGCAATCGCACGCTCGTTTTGGTCGGCCCTTGCGCGATGATCGATTCGGTCAACGCATGTTTGATAAAAAATTCCGTGATCGCCGCCGGCTTCTTCGTCGCCACCACAAGATCGACATCGCGCACAATTTCACGGCGACGCCGATAACTTCCGGCGACGTCAACCTGGAGCACGTCGGGGTGCGTCGCCAAATCCCGCCGAAGCGATTCCGTCTCGGCCGCGATCTGTCCAAATTGGAAATGCCCCGAATGTTTCGCGCGCTGCTGGATCGCAGCGCAGATCTTCGTCTGCGTCGTTTCGCCGAATCCCGGTAGCTCCGCGACCTTGCCCGATTCGCACGCTTCTCGCAGTTGCTCGATCGAGCTGATGTGAAGTTGCTCGTAAAGCGCTTTGATCTTTTTCGCGCCAAGGCCCGAGATCGAAAACAACTCGAGGATCGCTTTCGGAAATTCGGCGCGCAGTTCTTCGACGTATTTTAGTTTTCCGGTCGCGGCCAGTTCCTTGATCTTGGCCGCGATCGCTTTGCCGATTCCCGGAATTTTCGCGAGCGCTTCTTCGTCTTGAAGATCGCTTATATTCCCGCCGAAAGTTTCCAGCGAGCGCGCCGCGTTGGCGTAAGCCCGGATCTTGAAAACGTTCTCGTCTTTCAACTCGAGCAACGTCGCAATTTCCTCCAAAACAGCCGCGATTTGCGATTTCGTCATTCCCTTGAACCGTTACCGTGGATTCCAACGATGGCGAACGAACCGGTAAAGTTAATCGAGTGCCCACGCGACGCCTGGCAAGGCTTGCCTCGTCAGATTCCGACCGAACTCAAGGTGCAATATCTCCGCGGGCTGATCAACGCCGGCTTCAAACACATCGACGCTGTAAGTTTCGTTTCGCCGAAAGCCGTGCCGCAAATGGCCGATAGCGAACAGGTCCTCGCCCTGCTCGAAATTCCGAACGACATCGAGATCATCGGCATCGTCGTGAACGAAAAGGGCGCCGAGCGGGCGATTGCGACCAAACGGATAACGACGATCGGATATCCGTGCTCAATTTCGCCGACTTTTCTGCGCCGAAATCAAAATCAATCGACCGAAGAAAATTTCGAGGTGTTGAAAACGATTAAAAACCGCGCCGACCAGGCGGATGTCGATCTTGTGGTTTATCTCTCAATGGCTTTCGGAAATCCGTACGGCGACGAATGGAACGAGAACGAACTCGCGGTGGCAATCGAACACATTGCCGAGCTTGGAATCCGATCGATCTCTCTCGCGGACACGGTTGGAAGTGCCGACGCGAAATTAATTCAACGAGTTATTGCTGCCGCGCTGAAATCGCATCCCGATTGCGAAATCGGCATCCATTTGCACAGCACGCCGGCCGACGCGCCGGAAAAAATTCTTTCGGCTTATGACGCCGGCTGTCGACGATTCGATTCCGCGATGGGCGGACTTGGCGGCTGTCCGTTCGCGCAAAATGCGCTCGTCGGAAACATTCCAACCGAAGGCGTGATCGCGGCGTTGAAGCAACGCGGCGTTGATCTGCCAGTAAAGATCGACAACGTGGCCTCGCTGAATTCAAAAATCGGCGGCGAGTTCGCCTAGGGCTTTCACATTCGCCCGCGTTTTTTGTAAAACGCGTAACGATTGAGGATCGATTGCACGTAACTTCGCGTCGCCGGGAAATCGATGTTGCCTAGAAATTCCCGCGTCGTGATTCCGTCCGCGCCGACCCAGCGCTGTGCCCGGCTCGCGCCGGCGTTGTATTCGGCAAGGGCAAATGGAAGCGGGTCCGATTCGTTTTGCCAATGGTCGATCGCGCGGCGCAAATACCACGAGCCCGCTTCGAGATTTGTTTTCGGATCAAACAGTTGATCGAGCTGGAAGTTGTCGATCTTGTGCTCGTGCGCCCATTCATTGGCCGCTTTCGGACTCACTTGCATCAGTCCGCGCTCGCCAGCGCTACCCACTTTTTCGCGATCGAACCGGCTCTCGCGCCAGACCACCGCTTTCACCAACATCGGATCGAGCTGATGTTCATTCGCCACCGACGTGATCACATTGTCGTATTGCTGAAACCGCGCGGGACTGATCCATTCGTAAAAACTGTAGAGCGCGTCGCCTGATCGAAGCGCGAGAAAACCAAAGCCGGCCGCCAGTGCAAGCAGGAAACACAGAATCAGTTTCCAAACGAATCTCATGACGTCACTATCTCAGTTTTGTCCTCACTTGCCACGCCGTAGCTTTTAAGCGGACGCCGGTGCTCGTGATCGCCTCAAACTTCAACTAAATTGGCAGCCAGCGAAATGATGAAACCGAATTACGTCCGGGTGGTGATCGATCGCGCGATTCAGCGCGAGCTCGATTACTCGGTGCCGGAAACGCTGGCGGACCGTATCGGAATCGGATCACGCGTGCGTGTTCCGTTTCGCAATAAATCGGCGCTCGCCACGGTTCTCGCGACACTCGAGCAAAGTGACGCGAAAGGAATTCGGCCAATTGAAGCGATCGTTGGCGAAGTCCCCATTCTGAGCGAATCGCTCCTCGAGCTCGCGAAATGGATGGGCGCTTACTACTGCTGTCCGCTCGAAACCGTGATGCGCAGTTTGCTTCCGCAAGTAATTCGGCGCGCGGAAGTCGGCTGGAAAAAGCAGCTCGTTGTTTATCCGCCAACGAAGATCGACATCGAACAAATGGAGAAATTGCGCAAACGTGCTCCGCGCCAGGCCGAGCTCCTGGACGCCATCGCCGAACTGAAAGAACCGATCATCGCCGCGGCCTTGTTGCGCAAAACTTCGCTCGACAATCAAACCCTGCGCGCGCTCGCTAAACGCGGCCTCATCGACTTGCGCGAAGAAGCGGTCGAGCGTGATCCGCACGCCGACGAGGAATTTATCGCCACCACCAATCTCGAGCTCAATGCCGAACAAGCCCTCGCGCTAAAAAAGATCACTGACGCGCTCGCTGCTCCCGAAACCGCGAAACCGATTTTGCTTCACGGCGTTACCGGCAGCGGAAAAACCGAAATCTATCTCCAAGCGATCCGCATCGCGCTCGAGCGCAGCCGAAGCGCGATCGTGCTGGTGCCGGAAATTTCGCTCACGCCGCAAACCGTCGAACGTTTCAAGAGCCGCTTCGCCGAAGTGCACGACGTGGTCGCCGTCCTGCACAGTCATCTCTCCCAAGGCGAGCGGCATGATGAGTGGCACAAGATCCATTCTGGACGCGCGCGAATCGTCATCGGCGCGCGCAGCGCGATCTTTGCGCCGCTAAAAAATCTCGGGCTCGTCATTGTCGATGAAGAGCACGAAACAACTTACAAACAGGAAGAAGCGCCGCGTTATCACGCGCGCGACGTAGCGACCGTGCGCGCGAAAATGGAAAAGTCCGCTGTCGTGCTCGGGACCGCGACGCCATCGCTCGAAAGTTATTACAACGCTACCACCGGCAAGTACGAACTCGTAACCCTAACGCAACGAGTGGATGACCAACAGATGCCGTTGATCCGAATTGTCGATCTTCGCCTGGAGCGACGAAAAGAAAAGATCGCGCCAATTCTTTCCGAAAAATTATCGCAGGCAATCACGGACCGACTCGAAAAACGCGAGCAAACGATATTGTTTCTGAATCGGCGCGGATTTTCCACGTCGCTGCTCTGCAGCGCTTGCGGCGAAGCGCAGAATTGTCCGAATTGCAGCGTCGCGTTGACCTTTCATCGACATATGTCGCGATTGAGCTGTCATCTGTGCGGTCACACGGCCGCTGTTCCAAAAAAATGTCCGGCCTGCGGAAAAGATGCGCTGATCTACGCCGGATTCGGGACCGAGAAAGTTGAATCGACTGTTTCGCAATTTTTTCCAAAAGCAAACGTGCGGCGAATGGACGCCGATTCGATGACGCGGAAGGAAGCGTATCGCGACACATTGCGAAATTTTCGCCAGGGCAAGATCGACATCCTTGTCGGCACGCAAATGATCGCCAAAGGTCTGCATTTTCCGAACGTGACGCTCGTCGGAATTATTAACGCTGATCTCGCGTTGCATCTTCCGGATTTCCGCGCGGGCGAGCGAACGTTTCAATTGCTCACTCAAGTCGCAGGCCGCGCCGGCCGCGGCGAAAGACCGGGCGAAGTTTTCGTGCAAACCTACACGCCGTTTAGTCCGTCGATCCAATTTGCGCGGCACCACGATTTTGCCGGCTACTTTGATCAGGAGCTCGAATTTCGCGAGCGTTGCGGATTTCCGCCTTTCAAACACGTGGTCCTGATCACGGTCCGCTCTGCGCACGAAGCCCGAGCAAAACTTTCCGCGGAAACGCTCGTTCGCCGTTTGAAAGAATCGCTCGGCTCCGAATTCATGTTGAGCAACGCGACGCCGGCGCCCTTGGAAAAACTTCAGGGCCAGTTTCGATTTCACATTTTGCTCCGTGGCGAAGCAATCATGCGCTTGAGCCGACTCGTCCGCGAGACGCTGGAGAAATTACCGCTGCCCGAAGACGTGATCGCAACGGTTGATGTCGATCCTTATCAATTGCTATAATACATCCATACATCCGCTGCCCCCGCCAACCCCGAATCAGATGTTTGTGAAATATCTTAATCGTCTCGTTCTCTTACTGGTTCTGCCGGTGGCGGCGACGAGTGCCCCTCAGAACCCCAGCGGTTCGGCACCGGCTGCAGTCAAGACACTTCTGGAGCGCGAAGGCTATGGCGGAAGTCAGCTCCGACGTCGCCTCGGCAATCACCTTTACGTAAATACAATCATGAACGGTCGTCGGACTGCTTTGGTCGTCGATACCGGTTGCCCATTCACTCTCATCGACCGGGCGAGTGCGCGAAAGATCGGCCTCGGCGTTGAGGAAACCAAGAGCTACATCGTGGGCGTTGAAGGCAATGCCGAGCATTATGGAATCAGCAAACTATCCACTTTAGGCATGGGAAACTGCACATTCCAAAATGTGCCGGTCCAAGTGGCCGATGAGAGCGACTTGAATCTGTATGTGCAACCACACTTAGATGGCTTATTTGGAGCGCATGAAATGGCAAAGTTCGGAATGGTAATCGATTGCGCGCGGCAAATGATGTACGTGAACCCAAAAGGTTCGTCCGCTGCAACAAGTCAAAGACTCGGGCAATTTCTAATTGGTAGAGGTTTCGTACGAATTCCGATGCGACTCAATTCGGGTCACCACCTCGAAATCGATGGAGCGCTGAATGGTCATCGCGTCCCGTTGATCGTGGACACCGGTGCTTCGACGACATTGCTCTCGGCGTCCGCTGCTTCCAGCGCGGGCACGAAAATGCTTTTTTCAGATAGGAGCGGGACGGGTATTGGTCACGTGCAGGAAATAAGCCTTGGCGGCAACCTGTTCATTCATAATGCGGAAGTCGTTGTTGGAAACGTCGCGAAAATCGTCGGCGCGGGTTTGCTGGGAGAAGAATACCTCTCGTTGAATTTCGGCATTATCGATCTCGGCGGGATGAATCTTTATTTGCGCCCGCCCGATTCTGCTCCGGCAAAGAATCGTTGACGCGATTGCTCGCCTTTGAATACTTCCGCTCCACATGCGGAAGTTGTCGATCTTAAACGCGCTCTGCGCCCTCTTCTAACAAATGATTCTCGCGGCGGCCGAAAAGATTTCGGTTCACGAAACGGAACTCCTCGTTTCGTTCACAATTGTCGAACTCATTGCGATCCTGATTGCGGCGCGTTTGGCTGGCAAAATCGCGCATTGGTTAGGGCAACCGCGCGTCGTTGGCGAAATTGTGGCCGGTCTGCTTCTGGGTCCGTCATTATTCGGTCGGTTGTTCCCGGCCCAATTCGATTTTGTCTTTCATTCCATCTCGCCGGTGCCGCTGATCATCCTGAGCCAGATCGGACTTTGTCTCTTGATGTTTCAAATCGGACTCGAGTTCGATTTCACCCAGCTCAAACAGAAAACGAATCGCGCCGCTGTCATCGCGATTTCGATTGCAGGAATCGCGTTGCCATTCGCGCTCGGATGGTTAGTAGCGATTTGGTCGCAGCCGGCGCTCGCTCCCGCGATCAATCCGCTTGGTTATCGGCTCTTCATGGCAGTCGCGTTGTCGATTACCGCAATCCCGATCCTTGGCCGAATCATGATGGAGCTCGGCATCACGCGCACGAAGCTTGGCGTCATCGCGATTACATCTGCCGCCATCAACGACGTGGTGGGCTGGACACTCCTGGCGATCGTCAGCGCATTAACCGCCGCCCAATTCTCGGCCGGCAGATTTTCCATCCAGCTCGGATTGCTCATTTTATATCTCCTGCTTTGGCTTTTTTTGATTCGCCCGTTCCTCAATCGCGCGATCGCCGCGTTTCATTCTGACAACGATCGTCTGCCGCACGACCTGCTCGCACTGATGCTCGTTGTCATCTTCGTCTCCGGACTGGTCACCTTCGAGCTGGGCGTGTTCGTCATTTTCGGCGGTTTCATCGCCGGAATGATGCTGCACGACAACGTAAAGTTCGTGGACGCTTGGAAGAAAACGGTTTCCCATTTCGTCACAGTTTTTTTTCTGCCGATTTTTTTCACGTTCACAGGTCTTCGCACCAACGTTCAGGGGCTGAATTCAGCGGCGTTGTGGAGTTGGTGCGGCATCGTCCTAGCCGCGGCCACGGTCGGGAAATTCATTGGCTGTGGCGCGGCCGCCCGCTGGTGTGGCATGAATTGGAATGAAGCCGGATGCCTCGGCATCATGATGAACACCCGCGCGCTGATGGAGCTCGTCGTGATCAACGTGGGCTATGATCTGGGCGTGATTCCGCCAAACGTTTTCACCATGCTCGTGCTCATGGCGGTCTTCAGCACCATCATCACCGCGCCTGCGCTTCGCTTGTGGCTGCCGAAACTGGGCTGGAAATACGAACTACGATCTGATGTTTAATCCGCGCCAGAATGTCGATCTTCGGCAAATCGGCAAATCGGCAATCGAAAATCCAAAATGGAAAATGGAGCCGGCAGTCGGATTCGAACCGACGACCTGCTGATTACAAATCAGCTGCTCTACCAACTGAGCTATGCCGGCAAAAAATGCGGCGGGAAAGTAGCGCAGAGTTCCGTGACCCACAACCGAGCGGCTACCGCGGCCGCGTGGTCACCGTTAGCGGCTCAGCCGTTTCCAGATTCTTGATCACGGTGCTGAGATAAACCGATTGCGGATAAAACGCCTTGTATTTGGTGATCTCGGCCCGGTTCAGAACTTTGAAGCCGTAGCGCTCGAACATTAGTTCGCCACGCCGGCTCTCGAACGTGACGATCTGTCCATAAACGCGTTTCTCGCCGCAGCGATAGAGATAACTCAGATACGCGCTCATTAACGCGCGCGTGGTCGACATTTTTCTCGCGTCCGGAAGAAGATTGATGTGGAAATGCGGAACGCGCCGCGGCGCGGCCGGAACCTCTCGTGGCCCGTGAGCCAGCACCCAGCGCACGAAGCGACGCGACGCCGCATTGTAACGATAGTAGCGGGAGAGTGCTTTGACGAAGAGCGAAACGTTTTGCCAGAATGAATAGAGCTGGTTGAGCAATGGCTTGCGCGAACCGAGCAAATAGCCGCGGATTTCGCCGTCGATCTCGATCACGAAAGATGATTCCGGTTCCCAGTCCGTGTAGTAAGTCGTTAGAAAATCGGCGAACAATTGTCGATCTTCGTAAACGGGATCGATCGGCGCCCCGAGAAAGCCAGTATCGCAACACAATTGCCGCACCGCTTCGCGATCACTTGGGCGATAACTGCGAATAGTGAATGGCTTCTGGGTGCTCATCGTCTGGGCTGTCCTTTGTAGTTTGCACAGACCTCGCGGTAAATGCAAAAAAGTCCCTCGAACACCCGCGGCCAGGCATGTAGCTGCGCCGCTTTTTCCGCTGCCTCGTCGCCTAAGATCGACAAATCCGCCTCGCTGAATCGCTCGATCGCCTCCGCAAGCCCTTCCGCGTTGTTTTCGCGGGCCCAATTCTCTCGAGTGTGAAAAATCAGATCATCCATCGCGCTTCCGCAGATCCCAACGACCGGTGTTCCACAGGCCTGACTTTCCAGCGCGACTAAACCGAATGTTTCTTGAACCCCCGGATGAACAAACAGATCCGCCGCGCGGTAATACCGGGCGAGCTCGCGCGGTTCCGCGCAGTAACGAATCCACGAAACATTTCCCATTCGCGCCAGTAACTTCCGAAGCTGCGTTCGCTCCGGGCCGTCGCCAATTACGAGCAAATGAAATTCATTCGACCGGCGGCGATCTAAAATCTCGAACGCGCGAAAGAGCGTGCGCGTGTTCTTTTCTTTGGCCAAACGCCCGACGTAGAGCAGCAGTTTTCGCCGACCGCCAATTTTCAACGAGGCTCGTGCCGCTTCTCGATCCGAATCATCCGGCCGGAAGATGTCGATGTTCACGCCGAGACTGAGCACGCGAACGTTGTGCACGCCCCAGTCGCGCAAGACGCGCGCGAGCCGCTCGGACGCGACCAGCGTCGCGGCATGTTGATTGTAAAGTTTGCGGACGTAAGCGCGGGAAAGTTTCATTACCCGCCGCGTCGCGGTTTTTCCAAGCAACCTTGCGCTGCTCCGCAAATAGGCTTCAGGGAAATGCGAATGATAAAATCCGATCACCGGAATCTTCAGCGCGCGACCAACCTTCACCGCGCGCCAGCCGAGTTGATACGGATCGCCGGATTCGATCACGTCCGGTTGTTCGCGTTTCAGAATCTGCTCGACCGCGCGAAGATTCAATAGCGCGCGATATTGCGCCGCGCGCGAAACCAAAGGCGAGCGGATCGTGTAAACACGCGAACTTCCATTCACTTTCGCCTTTGTCTTCGCGCCCGGAATGATCAGGACGTGCTGATCACGCGGCGTGTGCTTCTCGATGTAATCGATCTTTTCATGGAGATAACGTTTCACTCCGCCGCTCACCGGCGAGTAAAACTGCGTTAGATCGACAACCTTCACGGAATTATCGATTTCCGATTGGCAATTGCCGATTTTCGGGAAGCCGCCATGATGGCGATGAGCTCGCTGGCTTCTTTTAACAAAGGGTCAATCTGTTTTTCGCTGCGGATGTTTGAATCGATAATTAGTTCGAGCCAAAAAGCAGTTTCGTCAGCTTCTTCCTCCACCACTCCAATTTTCGCAATAAATTCAGCGCGTGAACGTGCACGACACGCAGCTCGATAATTTGCGGCCACCGACGTAGCGCTTCGCATGATCTGATTTACAATCGTGCGGCCTTTAACTGTGTTCGGCAGCGCATCGACCAGTCTGCCAACGCGCAATGCAAAATCTTTTGTTCGGGCTTTTAGTTCTGCGGAGGTCATCGCTATTTCTGCTTCGATTGGCACTCGGCAGTCGCCAATTGGCAATCCTAAGATTCCAATTCGCTTAAGTACTTCTCCGCTTCAATCGCCGCAGCGCAACCCGAGCCGGCCGCGGTCACGGCTTGTTTGTAAACGCGATCCGCGACGTCGCCGGCAATGAAAACGCCGGGATGCTTACTCTGCGCGAGATTGCGAGCGATCAGATAGCCATCGGGATCGGTCTCGAGTTTTCCCTGATACGCTTTCGTGTTCGGATCGTGACCGATCGCCACAAATACGCATGCGACCGGCAGCTCGCGTTCCTCGTTCGTTTTCACATTGCGCAAACACACCGCGCTCATCTCGCCTTTTTCGTCGGGAATATATTTCGTCACCACCGTGTTCCAGATCGGCTCGATCTTTTTGTTCGCGAATACGCGCTCCTGCATAATTTTCGACGCCCGCATCTGGTCGCGGCGGTGGATGAGGTAAACCTTCGAGGCGAATCGCGTCAGGAAGAGCGATTCCTCGGCTGCCGAATCGCCGCCGCCAACGACCGCGACCGGCACATTTTTGTAAAACGCGCCGTCGCATGTCGCGCAGCTCGTTAGGCCATGGCCGATCAGTTTTTCTTCGTTGTCCAATCCGAGATAACGAGCTGAGGCGCCGGCGGCGATGATCAACGCCTGCGTGTCCAGCCATTCGTCGTCCGCTTTGACGCGCACATGTTTGTTGCTCATGTCGAAATCGGTCACCTCGGCGTAGGAAAATCGCGCTCCGAATTTCTCGGCCTGCTTGTGCATGTTCAGAATCAGCTGTGGGCCGTCGATTCCGTCCGGAAATCCTGGAAAGTTTTCAACGAGCGTCGTGGTCGAGAGTTGGCCGCCTGGTTGCCGACCTTCGAAAACAAGCGGGTTGAGATTCGCGCGCGCGGCGTAAATGGCAGCAGTCAGACCAGCGCAACCGCTGCCTACGATGATCACTTTTTCCACAAATCAATCTAGCACAGAGCACAAGTGGAACGCACCTCTCTCCACAGTTAATTTCCGCGATGCCTGAGCTGGCCGAAGTCGAATGGTTTCGCAAACAATGGAACGACGGCGTTGGCCACGCGAATGTCGATCTTCATGTCCACGCGCGGAACCGCGTCTTTCGCGGGGAGAACGTTCGCGAGCTTCAAGAACAATTAATTGGCGCAACGCTCTTGAGTTCGCATCGGCGCGGAAAACGAATGCTCTTCAAGTTTTCCGACGACAATTGGCTCGGCATTCACCTCGGCATGACCGGCAAGATCCACGTCCGGCCGACGGACTATCGTCCGGCGAAACGCGATCATCTGATTCTTTTCCAAAAAGAACGCGCGCTCGTCTTCAGCGATTATCGTCAATTCGGTCGCGTGCGATTTCATCACGGCCGCGACGATCCGGATTGGTGGAAAAGCGATGTGCCTGAGATTGCTTCACCCGAGTTCGACCCAAAATTCATGAATCGCTTCCTAGATCGACATCGGAAAGCGCCGATCAAAGCGGCACTGCTCATGCAAAACGGTTTTCCCGGAATCGGAAACTGGATGGCCGACGAAATTCTCTGGCGCGCAAGAGTTCTGCCGTCGAAACGAATTCGGAGATTAACCGCGCAAGATCGACATCAACTTTTCCGCGCAACCAAGTTCGTCGTCCGGCGATCGCTCGAAACTCTCGGGAAAGATTTCTCCGATCCGCCGCGCAATTGGTTGATTCATCAAAAATGGAAACGCGATGGCGTCTGTCCAAAACATCGCGCACCACTTCGCCACGCCACCGTCGCCGGCCGCACCACCGCCTGGTGCCCGAAATGTCAAAAGTAATTCACGCAGTTACGTGCACTACAATTTTGTGAAAGCCGGTAACGCCGGAGTATGGGCTGCGGTCTTCTTCAAATTCCTGGACTTCGCCTTCGCCGTCGGTGGCGCGGACGACCAGTGTGTAATCGTCGGGGCCGTCCGGTTGCCAATCGTAGCTCCAGAGCGCCCAGGTTAATTTTGTACCGGCGTAATGGATCGTCGCGTCGGTCCAAGTTTCACCGTCGTCGTCGCTGATCTCGACGCGCGAAATTCCGCGATCGCCGCCGAAGGCGACACCTTTCACTTCGATCGGGCCGCTGAGCTGACCTAACGAGAAGCGTGATTCGTGATCGGGCGCGTCGATTCTCGATCTTGTCGGCACGATGAAGTCCGGCCCCCAGCCTTGTGTCTCATAAAAACCTTTTGCGTTCGCGCCGGCGAGCTCAATGCGCGTGAGCCATTTCACGTGCTTCTCGCCGAAATATCCGGGCACGATCGCGCGCAATGGATAACCGTGCCGATCGGCTAGTTCTTTGCCGTTCATTTCCCAAACGAGCAGCGTCGTCGGCTCATACGCTTTCTCGATCGGAATCGTGTCGGTGTAATTGTCCACGCCGTAAAGCTTCACGCGTTGCGCATCCGCCATCGGCCCGGCGGCATCGAGCAGGTCGCGCAGCGCGAGGCCTTTCCAAACCGCGTTGCTCATCAAGCCAGCGTCGAGTCCGTTGCTGATGCACATCAACGTCGTCTCCTGCTCGACGATGTTGAATCCTTTCAAATCCAAAAAGCGATAGGTCGCCGGATTCTGCACGAGTCCGTTCACTTCCAGGTGCCAAAGATCGACATTCACACGCGGATCGATCACGTTTTTGGTCACGCAATAAAACAACTCATTCGGCGTGATCGGTTGAACGATGCGGCCTTTGTATTGAGTTCCGTCGTAACTGAACGTCGCCGCGCGCCAAAGTTTTCTTAGGAGCGCCACTCCCCCGCCAGCGATGAGAACGCCGAGTCCGCCGAGAACTACTGCGCGACGTCCTATTGCCGGACTAAATTCGCCGCTCGCACTTTCCGCTTTCGTTCGAGTAAGAAAATGAAAACTCGCGACCAGCGTCCGTTCGAAAACCAAAACGCTGATCGCGAATCCGATCAGTGTGACCGCGCCACCGGACGCGATCGGCAACCCGATGTAGCTCGTGCCGAGCACCGGCCAGAGAAGAATCGCGCAGGCAACGATCGGCAGCGCGACGAAGATCGACATCGTCCAAGCGGTAACGCGGCGCTGCGGACTGTTTCGCATCAAGAGGGCGAACAATGCACCGCCGAGGGTGCCGACGAGAAGCTGACCGGCCATAGTCGAGCCGACGCCGAGTTGTTTGAGATGATTGTAACCGCCGACGCGGCCCATCAACGCGAGAAACGGTCCGGGTTTAATGAAAACCGAGAGGCGATCGCCAATAATGGCGAGCGGAGTCGCCACGCCGAAAAGCGCGAGGATTAACATCACGACCGTCATGGCAATCCCGGCGATGAGTCCGGCGAGCAAGCCGGCAAACAATGTTTTGCTCTTCTGCAATTGGTTGGCCGAGTCCATGCCAAAAGATTTCGCCACAGATTAACACCGATGAAACACAGATCGGAAGAATCTGTTTTACGGGAATCTGTGTCAATCTGTGTTCATCTGTGGCTTCTGCTTCAGTGCAATTCGCAAGAACGTCGCAATGATTCGTGCGCCGGCGACGAACGTTCCGCGCAAAGTCCCGGAAACTTTCGAAACGCCGCCAGCGCGGCAACGGTGATCGACTGGCACTTCGAGAATCCTGAGCCCTGCGTGCGCGGCCTTCATCTGCATCTCCAAATTCCAGCCGTAGGTTTCCTCGCGCATGGATAATTTCTCCAACGCGTCGCGGCGGATCGCGCGAAAGGGACACATGTCGGTGTAGCGCACGCCGTACAAAATCGACATTAACCAGCCGGCGAATTTTCCGGCGAAGATTTGTTGGAGGTTCATGCTGCCTGGCTCACGTTGCCCGCGCGTGCGCGAGCCAATCACGAAGTCGTAATTTCCGCGGGCGATCGGATCGACGAGCTGCGACATGAACTCGGGGCAGTCGCTGCCATCGCCATCAAGAAACACGATGATCTCGCGATTAGATGATAACGTGCGCACTCCTGCGATGCAGGCGCGGCCATAACCGTGGCGCGGCTCTGTCGTGATGCCCGCGCCCGCTTCGCGCGCACGATCCGCAGTTCGATCGTTGCTGCCGTTGTCGACAACAATAATTTCAGTCGGAATCTTGGTGGCCAGACATTCGCGCACGACGCCGGTGATCGATTCTTCCTCGTTGAGCGCCGGAATGATGACCGAAACGTTCATCGCAAGACGAAGTGCGCAGTCGTGAAGTAAATGAGCAGCGCAAAAACGTCGGCGAGCGCGAGCGTAATCGGACCGGCCGCAATTTTTGGATCGAGCTTAAGCCGATGCAAAACTGAAGGAACGGCAAGCCCAAACAAAGATGCGCTGATCAACGAGAGCGCGATGCTGCCGCCAATTGCCAGAGCAGCGGCAAACGCATGTCGCCAAAGCAAAACGATGGCAGCGACGACAAATCCGCAGCCGAGCCCGATGAGCACCGCGATGATGAACTCTCGACGGAGCGCTGTTGCGAACCAGCTCCACGTCACGGGTGCGGAGCGCAACATTTGGATCGTGACGCTCATTGATTGCGCGGCGACGCTTTCGTTCAAGCCGAGCACCATTGTGAGAAAAAAAGCGACGACGAGACTGCGGGCGAGCGTCGCTTCAAACGCTCCGGCGAGAATCGCGCAAATCGTGCCGCCGGTCACGGTAACGAGTAGCCACGGAAACCGGAATCGAAATACGAGCCACTGCGATTTTTCCCGGATTTGTTCGAGATGAAAACCGAGAACTTCAAAGATGTCGTCGCGGACCGGCGCCGCGGACTTCGGTTGGTCTTCACGCTCGCCCAACATTTCTTCGGCGAACAAGCTGACGTCGATCAGTCCGACGACGCGCCGTTGCTCATCGACCAGTGGGAAAGCGAAAAATTTGTAGAGCACGAAAAACTCGCACGCATCGAGGACAGTCGCGGTCGCTGGAATCGCGACGACACGCCGAACCATGATCTCCTTTAACGGCGTGTCGAGCGGAGCGGTGAGCAAGCGGCGTGTCGGCAAAACGCCGACGAGGCGTTTTTCTGAATCGACGGCGAAAAAATAAATCACGCGTTCGCCCACACCTTCGCGACGAATGCGATCGAGCGCCTGGCCGACGGTCATCTCCGCATCGAGCAGCGGAAAATCTTTCCGCGCGTGCTCGATGACTTTCGAATCGAAATTCGGAATGCCGGCGGCTTCAGGCATTCCCCATCTTTACTCGATGAACGATGCCTTTGCTCTTTAGAATTTGCTCCGCTTCGCTGAAGTAATCGCGGATGTCGGACTGAGAGCGGATCCAATCGATGTAGCGCTGGATACCATCCTCGAGCGCGATCTGTGCTCTGTAACTCGCGGCGCGGATTTTCCTGGTGTCGCTCGTGAGATGACGCATCTCGCCGGGACGATATTCGCCGCGCGTTTCCGGTTGGATGTCGATCTTCAGCAACTGCGAAAGGATCTTCGCCACTTTGCGAATCGGAGTTCCTTCGCCGCTACCGACGTTAATAGCCTCGCCGTCGAGCTTGTCCGTTTCAGCCGCAAGCAGATTCGCGCGGGCGATGTCTTCGACGAATGAGAAATCGCGCGTTTGCTCGCCATCTTCGTAAAGCACCGGTGGCAACTCGTTGAGCAAGCGCGTGCAGAAAATCGCGATGACGCCGGTGTAAGGATTAAAAATCGATTGGCGCGGTCCGTAGGTGCATGAGTAACGCAGCGCGACGGTTGGAATGCCAACTTGTTTTCCCCACAACAGCACAAGTTTTTCCTGATCGAGTTTGGTCAGACCGTAAACGGTTTCGCCGCCAACCGGCGCATTCTCGGGAGTCGGCGCGCTCTTGGTGATCGCGCCGCAAATCGGGCAATGCACCTCCCAATCGCCGTTCTGAAGTTGCTCGACCGACCGCACGGCTGGAAAAACGAGGTCGTGTTTAGGACAAGTGCCGGCGCCTTCGCTGTAAACAGCTTGCGAGCTCGCCACGATAATTTTTTGGATCGGCATTTGTTTTTCGCGAATCACTTCGAGCATTTGCGCAGTGCCGAGCGAATTCACGTGGACGTATTTTGAAATCTCGGGCATGTAGCCGCCGTAGGCCGCCTGATGAAAGACGATGTCGATCTTGTCGAGGGCGGCGGTGATCGTTTCACGGTCGCGCAGGTCGCCCTCCATGAATTCAGCTTTTGGATTGATCCAATCCGGTTTGCCGCGCTTGTGCGTGTTCGGTTCGAGATTATCGAGGACGCGCACTTTCCAACCTTCGCCCACGAGCAGATCGGTGACGTGCGATCCGATGAGACCAGCGCCGCCGGTCACAAGCGCGCGTTTTCCGTTCTTAGCCATCGCGCTTAGAATCGCTTCTTAGCCGTCAGTTCGGCCAGAAATTTTCTCGTGTCCGGCGCGACTTTGGAGTTCGACGTCTCCCGCAACAACTCGCCCCGCAATCTGCGCAGCGTTGACGCATCATCGACATCGTATCCAGTCGGCAGCAAAGCAACGTCGATACCAAGTTCGGTCGCACACAGTTTCGTCTGCTCCAAAACGCGCTCAGTGCTCCAATCGATTCCTTCAAACAATTTCGGCCAGCTTCGCTTCATACCGATCAAATAATAGCCGCCATCGTCCGACGGACCGAGCACGACGCGATCACCCGATTTCAAAAGAAGCTCGACCGCTTTTTCGTAAACATCTGCAGAAACAGTTGGGCTGTCGGAATCGATCAAACACACGGACAAGAATCCGCATTGAAAAAGGTCGGCCGCGGCAAGAGCGAGACGCTCACCAAATCCATCGCCGCGCTGTGGAAGAAGCTCGAACTCGCGCGGCAAGATGTCGACATAAGCGGATTCCGCGCCGAGCGGTGTGTAAACCGCGACCGCGCGAGCAGTCGCGCCGCAAGCGGTCGTGATCGCGGCAGCGGTGTCGCGAAGAAAACAGATATTCAATTGCGCTGCTTCGTCGGGAGTGAGCGGCGGAACCAGCCGTGTTTTAACCTGTCCAGCGCGCGGAGCTTTGGTCATAACCGCAAGCGCACAAATATTATCAGCGATAAACGGCCGCCTTGGATCGAGAACGCGGTGCGCGAATTGCATCTTAGCTGAGTCGACGTCGCTCAGCGTTTCTCGGAAACCGCGTATTGGTAACGCCCATCCTGCCAAACATTGACCGACTTCCACGGCAATTGCTTGAACAATTCAGCAAACGTTTCCGTTTTCAGAACTCTGGCTTTTTTCGGCTCGCGATAACCATTTCCGGAATGAATTACGCTCGCGAGCAGCCACATAGCGGTAAGCGGAACGGACGCCCACAACGCATAACGCGGCTCCGCGATGAAACATTGGCCGTCCGACTTGGGGACTGTCGATCTTTCCGAAGCGGCAGGAGGAGATGCGACAGTGTTTGTTGGCATATTTTCTACAACAGAGATTTGCAGATCGTAGCCAAGTTGTTCGCAACTCTGTTTAGAATCTCTTTAGAACTTCCCATTACTTCTTCTCCTTCTCCAAGCCAATAACCTGTAGCTGGGCCGGGCTCGCCTGGCACGAGCAAGTGTTGATAACATTATCAATAATCATAGACAACTTTGATCGCCGACGAGAAGCCATAGTTTGTTCAGTATTGTTCGAAGTTGTTGGCGTGTTGCTAAGGCATCAGTTAACAAAGAGAAAGCGTAAACAAGCAACCTGAGTTGCATTATGGATTTGTTAGCCGAGTTCGAGGAAAGACTGATCTGCGGCGACGGCGCGATGGGCACGCTGCTGCTGGATTGCGGCGTCCCCGTGGATCGTTGCTTGGAGGAACTTTGCGTCAGTGAACCGGATCGGATTCGCGCGATTCATGACGAATATGTTGCGGCTGGCGCGCGTGTGATTGAGACGAATACGTTCGGCGGCAATGCGGTACGACTCGGGCGATTTGGGCTCGAGGATCGCGTCGCGGAAATAAACAAAGCGGCGGTCGGCCTCGCCAAAAAAGCCGCTCGCGGAAAAAACGTTTGCGTCGCCGGCAGCGTCGGTCCGCTCGGCATCAGCGCGATCGAAGCGGAAGAACGCGAAATTGATCGAACAGAAGTTTTCCGCGAGCAAATCTCGGCACTGCTCGAAGCAGATGTCGATCTTATTTTCTTCGAAACATTTCAGACGTTCGAGGAAATGGAGATCGCGCTGCATGCAACGCGAGCCAGCGATTCGATGATTGTTTCGCTTTTTGCATGCGAGCCGGAGGGGCGTCTTCAATCCGGCATGCTTTTAACTGATGCTTTTGCGCGCTGCCGCGAGCTCGGAGCAAAGATTGTCGGCGCGAATTGTTTGAATGGTCCGCGTGCAATGGTCCAGTTGTTCGAGAAATTGCCGGCGGGCGATTTACTCGCCGCTTATGCGAATGCCGGCTATCCGCGTTACACCGAAGGTCGATACGTTTACCCGACGGCGCCGGATTATTTCGCCAAAGCCGCGGCCGAGATGGCTGCGCAAGGCGCGCGTTTGATCGGCGGCTGTTGCGGCACAACGCCGGCGCACATTGGCGCAGTGGCAAAGGCCTTGGCCAATCTGAAACCCGTTACGTCGAAAAGAGCGTGCATAGTCGCACCCAATCCACGCTCGGTAATTCAGGTTGAACACAAAGCCGAAGAGAGTTTGCTCGACAAAATTGCGAGCGGGAAGCGCGTCGTGATTTGCGAGCTCGATCCGCCGAAAACGCTCGCGCTGGAGAAATACTTCGAAGGCGCGCAAGCCTTGGTCGAAGCGGGCTGCGACGCGATAACGCTGGCCGACAATTCGCTTGCGATTTTGCGCGTCAGCAATCTCGCGATCGGCGCAATGTTAAAGGAGCGATTCGAAATCACTCCGCTGCTGCATCTGAGCTGTCGCGATCGGAACGTTCTCGGCTTGCAAAGCGAATTGCTGGGGATGGCCGCGCTGGGAATGCGGCATGTCTTGCCGCTGACTGGAGATCCGGCGCGAGTTGGGGATCACCCCGGAGCGGCATCAGTCTACGACGTGAATTCTATCGAGCTGATTTCGATCATTAAACAACTAAACGCCGGATTCACTTACGCCGGTAAACCAACCAAAGCGGCAACGAATTTTGTGATCGGTTGCACATTTAATCCGAATGCGAAAAACTTAGACGCTCAGGTTCAACGCCTGGAACGAAAAGTGGCCGCCGGCGCGCAATTTGTGATGACGCAACCGGTGTTTGATGTCGAGCTTGTCCGAGAAATGCACAGTCGCGTCGAACATCTGAGGGTCCCTGTTTTTACTGGCGTTTGGCCGCTGCAGAGCTCGAAACAAGCAGAGTTTTTGCACCACGAGGTGCCGGGCATCATAGTTCCGGACGCGGTGCGAAATGAATTAGCATCGCAAGACACTCAAGGCGCTCAGATCTGCGGGCTTCAATTAGCGGAAAAGATCATTGGCGCAGCGTTCGATTTCTTTTCCGGCGTATATTTGATTACACCATTTCTGCATTACGAAACGACGACTAGGCTCGCGAGATTTGCGCGCAGTCTCTGAAAATAGCAGAGTCTCGGAATGCTCGAAGTCCGGCGCGCCGCCTACTTGCAATTTGCGATACTGCTGCTCCTTGTCGCGCTCTTGACGGTATCGCCACGCTTCTTTCCAACCACAGACTTCGTGCTAATTCTGCAACAACGCGTCGTCAGTCTGGGAGCGTGGAGTGCCTTTTGCTACCCGCTGCTTTTTGCAGCCTGCAACGTGCTTTTGTTGCCGGGCGGAATTTTGAGCGTCGGCGCCGGCTTTTTCTTTGGCTTGTGGTGGGGTTTTTTTCTCGTCATGGTTGGCAATATCATTGGCGCCGCAATTTCGTTTGGCCTGAGTCGCTGGCTCGGTGGGCCCCTGACCAGAGGGCCATTTGCGACGAATCAAATGCTGCGGGTCGTTAAAGCGGCAGTCGAACGCGACGCTTGGAAACTAATTTTTCTTAGCCAGCTGCATCCGCTCTTTCCGACGAGTTTACTCAACTATCTTTACGGCCTGACACGAATTCGGTTTGGCGTCTACATGTTTTGGGCAACAGTGGGTCGGATTCCTGGCCTGTTCCTTTACACGTATCTGGGCACGCTGGGGCAACTTGGTCTCAATCTCGCACGTGGTAAAAGTCATCCACGGGTTCTCGAGTATTGGAGATGGGGAGGAGCCTTTATCATGAGCGTACTTTTGTTTGTTCTGCTGACGCGAATAGCGCTCAGAGCTTTGCGAGTAACGCAAAGCGACTCCGGAACCTCGACCGACACGAGCGTCCGTGTCATTGCGACTCCATAAATCATTCGTTTGTAGCCAGTTATGAAACTAGACAAATTAATTTTGGCGGCTAAAAAGGCGCGAGACCAAGCATATGCGCCGTACTCAGGATTCAGCGTCGGTGCGGCGGTACTTACGAAGAGTGGACAGGTTTTTGCTGGCTGTAATGTCGAAAACGCATCGCTAGGACTCACAATTTGTGCTGAACGTTCCGCGGTGGCCGCTGCTGTTGTTGGCGGTAAAAAAGACTTTGAAGCAATTGCTATTGTCGCCAATTCTAATAAGCCTGCCCTACCGTGCGGCGCCTGCCGGCAAGTTCTGGCTGAGTTTAGTCCGTCAATGAAGGTCTTTGTGGCAACAACGCGCGGCGAGCAGCACCAGTTTTCGCTTAGCGCCCTACTTCCACTTGCAAGACAAGGGCTGTTCGAGAATCGAGATGTTTGAGCTTCCGACAGAATACGAAGTGATCGTTGTTGGCAGCGGCCACGCCGGAATCGAGGCGGCATTGGCTGCTGCACGCATGGGTTGCCAAACGTTGATGCTCACTCAAAACTTAGACACGATCGGCCAAATGTCTTGCAATCCAGCTGTTGGCGGATTGGCGAAGGGGCAAATCGTGAGAGAAATCGACGCGCTCGGGGGTGCAATGGGCCTGAATGCCGATGCAACCGGAATCCAATTCCGGATGCTCAACAGATCTAAAGGGCCCGCGGTTCAGGCTCCGCGAGTGCAGTGCGACAAGAAAGCCTATCAATTTCGGATGAAGGCGATCTTGGAACGAGCGCAGAATCTAGATATTAAACAGGCGACTGTTTCCAAGGTTCTAGTAGAAAAGGGCGCCGTCGTTGGGGTTCAGACGGACATTGGAATGACGGTTCGCGGGCAGAATGTCGTGATAACATCCGGAACGTTCTTGCGCGGTCTGTTGCACGTTGGAGAGAACCGTCGGCCCGGAGGGCGAATGGCTGATGCCAGCTCTGACTTGAGTGAAGATCTAAAGCAGCTCGGTTTCCAGGTAGGAAGATTCAAAACCGGCACGCCTTGTCGAATAAATCGACGATCCATCGATTTCGCGGCGTGCCAAGTTCAACCCGGCGACGAGCCGCCGCCACGATTCTCATTTGTTCGAGACGAGTCGCACGCGTTTAACGACGTTTTTACGTTAAACGATGTCGGTGGTGAATCGTTCCACGTGGAACAAATTCCGTGTTGGATCACCCACACGACCGCTAAAACTCACCGGCTAATTCGAGCAAATCTGCATCGATCGCCACTCTATGCCGGGCGCATAACGGGCACTGGCCCGCGCTATTGTCCGTCGATTGAAGACAAGGTAGTCAGATTTGCGGATCGCCGCGCGCATCAATTATTTCTCGAACCCGAGGGTCGCCATACCGAGGAATTTTACGTGAACGGGATTTCCACCAGCCTGCCTTACGAGATCCAACTGGAGTTCGTCCGCTCGGTCCCAGGATTGGAGCATGCCCAAATTATGCGTCCTGGATATGCGGTAGAGTACGATTTTTTCCCTCCAACCCAGTTATTCCGCACACTTGAAACAAAAATCGTCTCGGGCCTGTATTTCGCCGGGCAAGTTAATGGAACCTCTGGCTACGAGGAAGCGGCCGCTCAAGGTCTTATTGCCGGGACTAACGCCGCTCTGCGGACTCGGAAAAAAGCGCCATTCACGTTGGCGAGGGGCGAAGCTTACATCGGCGTCTTGATTGATGACTTGGTTACGAAAGGCACAGACGAGCCGTATCGTATGTTCACGAGCCGCGCTGAGGACCGGCTCCAGCTTCGGCATGACAACGCCGACCAACGCTTGACTCCGAAGGGCTTCAACGTCGGTTTGGTCGACGAAAGCCGATGGCGAGCATTCGAGGAAAAAATGTCTCTTTTAGAAAAGTGCCGGATCATCGCCGGAGATACCAAGCTGGATGGTGTTCGGATTCACCAACTACTCAAACGCCCAGGGTTTTCGTATTCCGAATTACCGCTCGCAGTCCAAGACGCGGCGCCTGCTGACATTTGGCAACTGGTGGAAGCAGATATCAAATACGCGGGTTACGCGGCCCGGCAATCGCAACACAATCATGAGCTCTCGACGAAAGAAGTCCAACAGATTCCCGGAGGCCTGAATTTCGCCGATATTCCGGCGCTCAGCTCTGAGGCGCGTCAAAAGCTTTCGAAGATCCGGCCTATTACGCTTGGACAGGCCGCCCGAATAAGCGGCGTTACGCCTGCGGATATATCAATATTATATATCTGGTTGTCACAGAATGGATTGAGTAAAATAATGGAGACGCGCTCCGCTGCGCGTAGCTGAGAGCACCGGTGTTACCCAGAATCATCTATGTTGCCGTAATCTCGTATTTGCTCGGCTCGTTTCCGGCTGGATACATCGCTGGCCGAATAGCCGGGGTCGACATTCGAACGGTTGGCAGCCAAAACGTGGGGGCTACAAACGTCATTCGAGTCTTAGGAAAGCGTTTCGGTTACCCGGTTTTCCTTGTCGATTTCGCGAAAGGATTCATCTCCGTCTGCGCAGCAGTGATGATCGCGAAAGCGGCTCGATCAAGTATCGCAATTGTCGATCTTTGCGCAGCGATCGCTGCTTTTTTCGGAGTGATTGGCCACAGTTATCCGATTTGGCTGAGGTTTAAAGGCGGAAAAGGTGTCGCCACTTCATTGGGTGCGCTATTTGCCATGAACTGGATTGTCGCGATTGCAGTTTGCCTCGTCTGGCTGATCGTCTTTCAAACGACGAGGTACGTATCAATCGCTTCTCTCGGGGCTGTGATAGCTTTACCGATCGCCATGGCGACAATGTTTTTTTTAAAGCAATTGCAGACTCCTATTCTGTTCTACTTTGCATTAGCGCTCTGCACGATCGTGATTTGGCGGCATCGTTCGAATATTTCCCGGCTTCTGAACGGAACTGAACCGCGATTCAATCGACAGTGAAATCGCAAGAAATCGGAGTGCTCGGGGCTGGTGCGTGGGGAACCGCGCTCTCGGTTCTATGGGCGAAAGAAGGTCGGCCGATTCTGCTTTGGGGAAGAAATGCGTTATTGGTCAGGGAGCTCGAACGCGCGCGAGCAAACAAACATTATCTACCCGACGTAGACTTTCCCGACTCGATTGGCCTAACGAGTAAACTTCGAGACTGCGCTAAGTGCCCATTAATCATCTTCGTGACACGTTCGACAGCGCTGCGCGAAACTGCCGTGCAATTGAGAGAAAATTCAATTAGTCGCGACGCCGTACTTTTCAGTTGTGTTAAGGGCATTGAGCATGGCAGCGGCAAGCGGATGAGCGAGATTCTGGCGGAAATATTTCCGCACAATCCGATTGCTGTTTTGTCTGGTCCGAACTTGGCGACGGAAGTATCGCGTGGGTTGCCCACTGCGACCGTTCTCGCGTGCACTGACCCAAACCGCGCGTCGGAGCTGCAAAATCAGCTCGGCACCCCGCGGTTTCGGATTTACACAGGCGAAGACTTAGCGGGAATTGAACTGGGTGGCGCATTTAAGAATGTTTTCGCGATTGCCGCGGGAGTCGGCGACGGGCTTGGTCTCGGCGATAACTCCAAGGCGGCTTTGGTTACGCGCTCTCTCGCGGAAATGGTCAGGATCGGCACCAAGATGGGGGGAAAGTTGCAGACGTTCTATGGATTGAGCGGCGCGGGCGATCTTGTTGCGACATGCTTCAGCCAGCATAGTCGCAATCGTCGAACCGGCGAAAAACTCGCGACTGGCCAGTCGCTCGAGCAGATTGCTTCCGCACTTGGAACTGTCGCCGAAGGAATTCCGACTGCGAAAAGCGCACGCGAATGCGCTCTCAGGCTGGGGGTCGAAACGCCTATCATCGATCAAGTTTACTCTCTCCTTTACGAGGGGAAAACGCCTGCCCTGGCGGTGGAAGAACTGTTCAAGCGCGAGCAAAAAGCGGAGGCGATTTAATTCGCCGGCGCAATCTTGTTGGAGAGTTTCGCGATCACCGCGGGATACAATTCGTGTTCTGCAAGTTGAATTCTGACGTGGAGAGTTTCAGCGGAGTCGTTAGGCAGAATCGGCACTTCGCGTTGAGCGATGATGTCTCCGTGATCGATTTTTTCGTCGACGTAATGAACCGTACACCCGGTGACATTCTCGCCCGCCTCGAGCGCTTGTTTCCAAGCTTCCAATCCAGGGAACTTCGGCAACAACGAGGGATGAATGTTTATGATTCGACGCGGAAACGCTTTCAGCATTGGCGCCTTCAGCACTCGCATGAATCCAGCGAGCGCAACCAATTCGACCTGTGCCTCTCGCAACATTCGAACGAGTTCCATTTCTGAGGCTGGCTCAAGTCGCGTCCTGAATTGTCCGGGCGGCAAATAGGCGTTTGGCACAGAAAACTCACGCGCAATATCCAAAATGGGCGCTTCGAGCACATCGGAGATCACTACCCGCACGTCGGCCGCGATTGCTCCATTGCGAATCGCTTCCAGAATCGCCCGGCAATTTGATCCTTTGCCAGAGCCAAGAATCCCAATAGCCAATCGCTTCATTTTGCGATGCCGCGCAATTTTTCAATGATGCACGTCGTGGAATATCCTTTTTCAAAAGGCACGATGTCGATCTTCGCTCCGACTTTCTCGAGCACCGCGCGCTCCTCCGCGTTCAATGTATTCGAATTGTAATCGCCGCCTTTCACATAGATATCAGGCGTCACAGCTTCGAGAAATCCTGTCGCCCGCAACTCGGGAAAAATTGTAACCAAATCGACTGGTTCGAGTGCGGCCAGCACTTCGGCGCGATCTTTCTCGTCGCTTAGGGGCCGACCTTCGCCTTTTAGTTCACGAACGGAAGCATTTCCATTCAGTCCGACGACCAAGATATCCCCGAGTTCGCGCGCTGCTTTCAAATAACGCACGTGACCAGCGTGGAGCAGATCGAAACACCCGTTGGTGGCGACGACTTTTCTTCCGCCCGCTCGTATTTTTTTCACGTGCGCCGGAAGCTCACTCAGGCTGACCACTTTGTTGCTCATTTGCTCACGATAAAGTTTAGACCTTGTGGAATGATTTGAAAGACAGCGGGCGCATTTCCAACCAATTCGCCATCGACGTTAAACCACATTCCGGGACGGGCATGCAGTTCGATTTTCTTTGCCCGTCTGAATATTGTCGCATTGCCCGAGAGATGTTTACTCAAAATAGTTTCCGCAGCGAGTAACGCCATTTCCGCGGCGCTAAGTTTTGGAATCAAAACGATGTCGAGCAAACCGTCGCTTGGATCGGCATTGGGCGCGATCGGCAATCCGCCGGCGACGAAACGCCCATTCGCGATAACAATATTGTAAAGCTGCGCCGAAATTTCCTCAGCATCGTCCAATAGAATCCGCGCTTTGTAGGCGTGTAAGCCCGGCAGCGCGGCAGCTGCGCCACGCAAGTACGTGAGCGGTCCCCAAGTTCGTTTTATTTTGGGCGTGATTTTCGCGTCCACCATTCCGCTAAAACCGCCCGCCGACACATTGACGAAATAGCGCACGCGTTT